>JACCDR011463133.1_pt1 | contig 15580 bp, 23 predicted proteins | sample 7446431 | NCBI WGS metagenome assembly JACCDR01 (sample SAMN15323443, study PRJNA562643) | freshwater metagenome | isolation source: river surface water | place: USA:Blue River Watershed | collected 2017-08-17 | reverse complement strand
TGGACAGAAGAGTATGTTTTACATAAACTATCCGTGTCAAGTAAGGGCAAACAAAACGAAAAATAATAGGACGGCTTTGAGACCGTCCTTATATTTATTTTTCTTTACCGGAAGATTTTATCAACCCACATGTATCACGATGGAGACTAAAAAAATAATACCTGGCTTAGAATAATTTGTGTCGAAAGCAATTGAGCATTAAAATATTATAAAAAGCTTTCCATCACGAATCTCAATACAATATAAAAAAGCAACTGCATCAACCGACCGACCGACAAATGAAAGCTAACTATCATTCACCACATTGAAAGCTATTGAGAGTTAACTAAATCGATTGAGAGTTAACTAAATCGAAAGATAATTAAATTGTATCACACTAATAAAATAAATCAAGTCTCAGAAATAAAAAAAAGCTTTAATCTAAAAAGCTTTTCTGAACAACATTCACAAACTGACCATTTTATTGACAATATTGATCATTACTTATCTCAGTGTACTCCCTTTGAGAAGCAGATTGCATCATACATTTTGAAGTATCGATATTCACCGTGGGTAAAACTTACCAACCAGACCATAGCAGACTTTATTGGGTGTTCTGTTAAAACAGTCACCCGTTCTACTAATAAATTTCTTAAAGATGGTTTTATAACCAAACATCAATCTAACAGATATGCCCCTAATAGTTACACCTTCAATGACAAAATCAAAAAAGGTAAGCATACGTTTTCATATTGGTTTAACTCTCTCTCTGCCGATAACCAATACTTATATAATTCACATGGAATTATAGTTAACAATAAAAAGAAGGTGATCTTTACTTACAGAAATGTCCCACATAATAAGAGTTATCTTATCTTAGATAGTTTATTTAGAGATTGTATGTCTGTCTCTTCACGCATGTGCGTGAAGATATCACAACATAACAAAAAAACAAATAACAAAAAAAAGGAGAAGATAGTGAATGAAGTCCAAAAACAACTTATTTTTGATAATCGGGATAATCCTCGAATACGGGAAGTTATAAATAATCCGAAAATTAAGGGGGAAATAATAACCCCTATCATTGAAAAAATTGCTACAGTTTTGATGCTTGATGAAAAAGAGCAGCTCAAGTTGGTTGCTTTTACTCCAGAGACACTTGAGTACGTGTACAAAAAGATTGATGAGGCTATTTGTAGCAAGAAAGTGCCTCATGTATCCAACAGGATGGAATGGTTACTATTGTTTGCTACTCAATATTGTGCCCAGAGAGATATGAAGCCTGATTGGAAATGGTATTACACATTGTGTGATATTATTGGGGTAGAGAGCACAACGCCTGCACAGCCATTGAAGATGCGCCCTAAATCACCTACTTTTAAGCGTCCTGTTCCTGTACCACCCGCAGACAGGCGTATGGCTATACTGAAAGAAATTGAAAGCTGTAGAACCAAGCTTGCGGATCCTGACAAATATTTTAAGTTTATGAAAGAGGAATCGATTAAGTACACTCAAAAAGAGTTGGAATGTCAGTTATTGGAGTTATCAGAGTTAGAAGGAGAGGGTAACACTAGTGAGAAGCAAATCCTATCGTATCAACATAGTTCCGGTGGCCTGGAGGCGTATTGTGCGTAGCACACGTATGTGTTATGACACTCAAACAAGAGATTCTGTTGCTTTTGGTCTCTATTTGAGTCAGCAACATAACGAAGAGCCGTTGTTTAATAAACAAATTCATATTGATGCAACATTTTACATGCCCATCAATAAGGCCCTGAAAGACAGAAAAGAAAGCTATCATCACGGCGACAAGCCATATTTGGACAATTTGTATAAGTTCTTGGTAGAATCGATGCGCAACGTAGTCATACCCGATGAGCGAGTTATTTGTTCATTGTCACTAAAAAAAGTGTATGATAAAGAGCCAAGAACCGAATTTACAATTACAGAGGTAGACTAGTATGAGCAAAAAAGAGTCGTCCAATAAAAAGCCTCTCCAGTATATTGGCGATGCGTTAGAGCTGTCTAATTCTCGCAGTTGGATGGATTTTCTGAACAAAGAGTCATTAAGTATGTATCCTGGAAAAGACGAATGGCGACAAAGACTAATATACACTATGCACAAATGGTCGGAGAAAAGTAGTTCACTTGAAGTAATGCAATTCTGTATGGAATATAAAATTCCCTATCGTACTTTGAAAGAGTGGGTTGCTAAATATCCTGAGATTAAAGAAGCATATGACGATGTGAAACTTGCGGTTGCATGTCATCGACGTTTGGGAAGCATGAACAAAAAATTGGATGGAGCGTATGCATATAAAGATATGCATATATATGATCCAGAGTGGCATGAAATTAACAAGTATCATTCTGATATGAAGAAGGATGAAGAAAAACAAGCACACACATTTATTATTAGTGATGCTAAACCACGGATTATTAGTAAAGAAGATATGGTTGGTGGAGAAGGAGTATGATGGCATCATTTTTTAGCAGCTTTTCTTTTATGCACAAAGAGTGCAATAAGGAAATTCATCGATTAATACAAAAGACTCTCGATGATAATAATAACTTACGGATGTTGCGAGCTGACTTGGTGAAGGCGATGAATGATATTCAAGAGCTGAAAGCAATCAATGATTACCAGTGCTTTACCTTAGAACAGAAAATTATTTCACTTGAAGCTGAATTAATAGAAGCTCGCAAACCTAAGACTGCGAGACACCATTGGAACAAAAAGAAGAATGTTGCGGACCTTTCTGAGAATAAGAATGAGGAGAATAAAGATGGCAGCAACAACCCTTAAAGACATCTTTGATAAAATTGATGCTCTGGATACATACCTGATTGAATCAGGATATGAACGAGTTAATGATATGGAAATTGCTTATTTTGTCAGGGACGGTCGTCCTGAAGAAAACCCTAAGGCAATCATTACAGTTACACAGCCTCACTACTACAACAAGGGAGAGTAATGGACGATCATCTGCAACAACAACTGGTTAACGAATTGCGATCTGTTTTAAAACCAATCAATGAAAAATACAAAGACTTTTTCCATATTAAACTCATTACCCTTTGTGATATGAAAGATATGGCATGTGTGGAGTGTATGGAATCTGAGGTGGGACAACAGTGTATGCGATGTGTTATTGGTTTTAAGGAAGTTACATGACCCCTGAACTAGAAAAGCTACTCGCTGAAAAAGATGAAACCATTAAAACATTAGAGCAAAAGTATTCGTCTTTAAAGATGTGGGAATGGAAAATAGGCGCCTATGATTCACAGCAAGAAGTTCTACAAGATTATCAAAATGGTTACCAGCAGAAATGTAACGATAATGTTACGTTACAGTATAAACTAGACAAACTTAATGATAGGTGGAAAATAGTTGCCTACGACTTACAGCAAGAAGTTGCATCTCTTAAGAATAAAATAAAACAACAAGAAGATATTTTTCAGGAAGAGAAGAAACAATGGCCACAGCAGGTCAAAGAATGTGCTCAATGTAATCCTTCTGAAAGAAGAATAGTTTCTACATGGGACAATCGTTATAGAGGTGATGAGACATTCAAGGAGAATAATGACTAACAAGTCACAAGAATGCCATAATAAATCTAAGGTAAGTAGTGAGTGTAGAAGTACAAGTCGCTCTGGATAAATTCTCTCTCCGTTGGTACCAAAGTGATATATGGGATACTGTTGAAGAACAGAAATCAAAACGTATACTCTATATCGCCAGTCGACGTGCTGGTAAGGATATCCTTTTTTGGAATCTAGCAATACGACAGTGCATTAAAAAAGTATGTTTAGTCTTCTATGTGCTTCCTACCTATTCACAAGGCCGTAAGGCAGTTTTTGATGCGATTGCCATTGATGGAACTAAATTCCTTGATTACCTTCCCAAGATGCTTATAGAATCTATCAACCAAGCGGAGATGAAAATACGGTTCAAGAATGGTTCTATTCTGCAGATCATTGGTGGTGATACCTATGACACTTCATTAGTTGGTACTAATCCCTATGCGGTAATACTCAGCGAGTATGCTTTAATGCCTCCTGATATTTTCTCATTCATACGACCAATACTTGCAGCTAACGGTGGATGGTGTGCCATACTTGGAACTCCTCGTGGAAAGAATCATTTCTGGCAGTTATGGAAAGTTGCACAAGAACTACCAGAGTGGATAACCTATATCCATAAAGCATCGGAGATTCACCACATTCCTCATGATGTTTTGATGCAAGAGCGTGCACAAATGGATGAGGGTATTTATTTACAGGAGTATGAATGCAGCTTCGAGCGCGGTATATCCGGAAGTTTCTATGGTACATATCTCGATGCCCTCAAGTTAAAGGGTCAGATTACACACGTTCCATGGGAACCAGGATTACTTACTTACACCGTATGGGATATTGGCGTAAACGATGCAACAACGATTATTTTCTTCAATGTAGTCGGGGATGGAAGCGTCATCCGCATTATCGATTGTTACTCAAACAACAACCTCGGTCTCGATCATTACGCAAAGATACTTCAAGATAAGCCCTACAAATATGGAAAACATTTTGCTCCTCATGATATTAAAGTTCGTGAATGGGGTGGTGGTGCAATAACTCGATACGAGAAAGCGCGACAACTAGGTATTGATTTTACCCTTGTTGATCAAATCGGTGTCATCGATGGTATAGAGAATGTATGGACTCATTTCAATAAACTGTGGATTGATGCAGAGAAATGTCGATCTCTCATTAATGCTCTTGAAAACTATCGTAAAGAGTGGGATGAAATGAGGCAGATGTATCTTCCTCGACCAGTTAAATCATGGGCTAATCATTACGCTGATGCATTACGGTATTTATGTGTATCTCTTCACAAAACTAAAAGAGGAATGTCAGGTGAAGATTTTGATCGCAAGAAAGCGCAAGCATTATATGGAAACCAAGGTGAATTACCTCCGTTCTTTAGAGATGATCCGCGTTATGATAAGTATCGATGAATAGCTTAGTATGACAGTTTTGATTATACTTACTTCAATAAGACAGTAGATTTTTTCTTTACGAAATAATAGTTATTAAGATCAAAAAATTATAGACTTCTTTCTAGACTCTCATGGAAGGAGTTTTAGTAAGGGGATATACCATGTTAATGAGGCAACCCGAATCATTAAACGACAGTTACGGTGCTATAAAAAGAAAGATAGATTCTGATTATAGCGCTAATCAAGCAATATGGCAGGTGTATTGGACTGAGGCTACTATTGATACCAGGCTAGAAGCTGGTGACACTTCCTTAATGGCAGAACTCAATCAAGCCTTACCCAATAATAATAGAGGATCATGGTACTTTAACCGTGTTCGTCCTTTATGCAACATGGTTTCTGGATTCCAACGTCGTAACAGAAAATCTACTATAGTTGTTCCGCTTGAAAATGGTGACCAGGCAACTTCAGACCAATGGAGTAAGATACTTCTTAATATCTATAAACGAGAAGGCGTATACGAAACCATATCAGAAGCATTCCACCAAGGTGGATGCATAGCTGGTATGAATTTGCTTCATGTCTATATGGACTATAGAAATGATCCTGTTTCAGGTGATTTGAAGGTTGATAATTGTTCATACAATAGTTTTTTCATTGATCCCTATTTTAGAAAACCTGACCTGTCTGACTGCTCTTTTGTGTGGAGAAGATCATACTTATCACACACAGCAGCCGCTGCGCTTATTCCTGATAAATATGATGAAATAATGTCACTTCCTGGTAATCCAACAGGAACTGGTCGAGATGGTAGATTCCAGTACATGCCAGAGAGCTTTGGGCAAACCCAACAAAATAGACTTGCCTATGATGAATATTATTACCGCGATTATAGAAAACAAAAATTACTCGTTGATAAAATAACTGGTGAAACATTCGAGATTACCAATCAAAGTGATCTTGATGTTAAGACATTTCTTGATCATTATCCACAAGTAACCATGATTGAACAGGATATCCCTACGGTTCGCATGGCAATAATGATTCAAGATAAAGTATTTTATGATGGACCAAATAGCTTAAACATCGATGTATACCCATTTGTTCCTGTATTGGGCTACTATAACCCTATGATGCCTTATTTCTATAGTAGAATTCAGGGTATATGCCGTTCTTTAAGGGATCCTCAGATTCTTTTCAATAGACGAGTGATACTTTCAGCTGACGCAGCAGAATCAGTCGTGAATAGTGGTTGGATATTCAAAGAGAATGCACCAGTTGACGTTAAGCATTTGTTCCAAACTGGTCAGGGTAGAGTTATTCCTTTGAAGGAAGAAGCTCAAATGAGCGATATTCAACAAATAACTCCTCCCGCTATTCCACAATACTTCTTCCAACTACAGGATACATTCTCCAAAGAAATGAATTTAGTTTCGGGTATTAATGAAGAACTCATGGGATCAGCACTTGATGATAAAGCAGGTATACTCTCGGCATTACGCCAAGGAGCTGGTCTCACGACCCTTCAGCCTCTTTTTGATAGACTGGATTATGCACAGAATTTACTTGGTGAATTAGTGATGAAAGTTGTTCAAAACAACTACACTCCAGGTAAAATTAAGAATCTACTTGAGGGGGAAGAACCAGCACCACTGTTTTACAATAAAGCATTTGGTAAATACCATTGTATGGTTGAACTTGGGTTCAATACAGAGTCTCAAAAGCAAATGCAGTTTGCGCAGCTTATGCAGCTTAAAGAAATGGGTGTTCCTATACCTGATGCAAGTCTTATCGATGCCGCAACTATACAGAATAAAGATAAGATCACCCAACAGATTCAACAACAACAACAGCAATCACAACAAGTACAGATGGCACAAGTGCAATCAACTATTGAAGAGCAAAAAGCTCGCACACAACTTGCACAAGCTCGTACTATGGCTGATCAAGGCCTTGGAGCAGAAAGATTCAGTCGTATTGATGAAAATAGAGCGCTTGCTGATGAACGTCGTGCTGCTGCAGTAAAAGATGATCAAATGGCTCTATTAAACTTTGCAAAAGCACTCAAAGAGATAGAGACAATAGATATTGCTCATTTAGAGAAAATTCTATCATTACAAAAGATGTTCAAAGAATTTGAGTCAGCTAAACTAAATATGAATGATTCTACTCAGCCCTTTCAGAGTGGTTCTGAATTGGTTAGATAGAGGGATACCTTGCGTGTAACAACGCAGTTTCTAACAAAGGAGCCGTTATGGCAAAAAAAAGAAGATACCATCAATCAGTTGCAGATCGCATGCATGAAGGTGAAGGCATGGCAGTTCGTATGCACAATGAAATAGGTCATGGAAGCAGGCAGGAAAGCGTGAGACGTCGTTTTGATAATAGCGATCCTGTTCCTAATACGGTAAGTGGATTAATGAAACGTGAATCATATGCTGGTTACAAAGAAAGCCGCAAAATGATGGCACGTGATGGAGCGATGATTAAAGAAGATATGTCAGCTCCTGCATTACTTCCACGTAATGTTATTGATGAATACTGGCCAAGAGCTAACAACTACCATATGGGCTATGTAGAAGATCTATTCTATGGTGCTCAAAAACAAATGCATGAAGATTATGATGATCTTGGCAGAGAAATGGGACATAAGAAGTAATAATAGCAGACTGGGAGTAGTAACATGCCAGGAGCACCTCGTCCAAACAAGAAATGTATGAAAATTGCATACAAGATTCTCAATACTCCTAAAGATAAGCAACAAAATAATCAGGTTATACCTTCTCCAGAAAAGATTAAAGAATGGTTCCGTGACTCTTCAGCAGCTCAATAAAAAGGAATGAGATGAAAAAAGATGCTAAATGCGTTTCTTGTAAAAAGAAAATGATGAAAAAAGTGAAGAAAGAAGACAAGATTGCAAAAGTGATGCATGAGTTCAAAGAACATGAATTACACAGTGGTTCTAAAAAAGGACCAATTGTTCGTAAGCCAAAACAAGCAATTGCTATTGCTCTTTCTGAAGCACGAAAAGTTGTAAAAAAGAAAAAGAAAAAATAGATTGCGCTTCATCATTCTATAACTCCTTTTTCAACAATATCCCCCTCTAACCCAGGGGGATATTGTATTGAGAGTACTAATTACTATTTTTTAGTATCTTGAAAACTTCTGTTGTTTTCAGTCGCATACATAACAGCTTCAGTAGCCATAAGCTCACCACCAATTTTTAGTGCTGAGTAAACAAGTGCCGGAGCTGTAAGAGGAGGACATATAAATGCAGCTGCATACATAGGTCCACTATTTAATACATGGATACCAGTAAATATAGCTACACGTTTAGCATCTCTACGTAAACTATCTTTCATCATCATATTGTTTTGATCCATTGCACAAAGAGGAGTCGCTATCAACAATGCGTATAACATCTTTTTCATAAAATTCCTTTAAAAATATTCGTCGAAAATATCTGACCATTCTTTCATATTTTTTTTAGTAACAGGATGATGTTTTAAAACTAGATGAAATACAAGTTGCCATGCAACAAATACAATCAATCCCGCTATGAAAGTGTGTTGATTTTGAGTCATTTCTTTTTCAGATATTTGATTAGGGTTAATAGAAAATCTTCGTTTCCGAGAAAGTAGAACTTAGCAAATTGCATCAATATAAAGAATATGAATGCATAGAATACTTGTTCATACCAATAGATCATACAGGGCCTGTTGCAACACCAAGAGCTATTCCTCCTGCTACAGCTCCAGCCATGCTTGCAGCTTCAATTGGCCAAGCTAAGCATCCTTCTAAAGCGAGCAATGTTACCGGATATGCGGGTCCTGTACAGATAGCGACTACTTGGATTGCTCCATGACCTAAAACATATACAGCAGCTTTACCGAGAAAAGCTCCAAGAGCCGCACCAAATGCTCCACCACCTTCTTTACGGTGTGTTGCTTTCAGAGAAAATGTTCCGTCATTGGTTTGATTAACTTCAAAATAACCATTTTGTAGGAAAGAGCTCATATTCTCTTTTGTAAGAGCTCGAGCTGTTTGATTTAAGAATCGCTGATCAATAACAAACTTCTTGGTATCTTGATGGATCATAAATCCTTTTTTGCCATGTGATAGATTAAGTGTTCCCAATCTTTCTGGCACAAACACTGATGACTTATCAATGAATGTTTTCTTTTGTTTTTGATGTGCTGGAACAATTTGAAGTTCCATTGAGAATAGAGATGATGAAAGTAATAGTAAACTTAAGATCTTCTTCATAAAATCCTGCTTATATAAATTGTAAAATATGTTTTGCACAAAAAGTAATGTATGAAGACATGGTTATTTCGACATGTGGCACTCCTTATAAAAAATTGCTGTTGAGTAATTAGTGATGAAAATAATACTACATTTTACACAAACAATATCAAATAATACTTTTTTAAAAATATAATTTTGATATTGTTTGTATTTTTTATTATTATTTCGCTACAAAGCAACACATTCAAATCAATCGAAACACTATTAATTATGTTCTTTTTTGTTGCATTTTTATTGTCACTAAAAAATGTGCAACATAGTACTTGAGGAATGTCATGGATAAAAAAAATAAATTAGCAGGTCAAATTGTACTCGAGCATGATAAATTAGCATTGGATTTTGAAGATGATGTGATCGAATATCGTAGAATGATGGAACCTGATATCATGAGTCGTTTGTATTCTACTGCTGAAAATGCAAAAAAAAACGATTCATATAAAGGAAAAGATTTTTACATTGTTCTTCTTACTACTGTTGATAGTGTTTTGAGACAACCTAAGATAATTCCATTGGCACGCAAATCATGTCCTACTCCCGTGTATAAACAATCAGTGTGGAAATATAAAACATCAACATCACAACTTGAGTTTTTATGGTCTATTCCAGACATGTTTCTTTATTACCATATACTGAACAATAAAGAAAAATATATTAATGATAAAGAGACTGCTGATTTAGCTAAATTTGTTATCTTGATGGAAAATGGTGAGCTACTTGAATGGGTCAAAAAAGAAAACGGTGAAAAAATAGATGCAGTTATTAAAATCAGTGAGAAGGAAGATACATGTATAATGAGTTAAACGAAGCTGCTGAACATTTACATCCAGTTGAACAACCAACTGAAGATACGTCTGAAAGAACTCAACAGAGTGCACCGCAAGATTCTCAAAAAGAAGTTAATATGCGTATTTTAAGGGAACGTGCAGAGCAAGCTGAGCGACGAGCAATTGAATTAGAACGCATGATGCAGATGAATATGTCCCAACAGCAGACAACTAAAATGCAGGTTGTTGAAAATGAAGAAGATGATTTTGATTTGAGTGATGATACATATATTGAAGGTAAGCACCTCAAAAAATATGTAAAAAATCTTAAACAAGAATTAAAAAATACTCGTAAACAGTTTGAAGAATATAACCAACAAAATGCTCTTGCACAAGCTGAGATACGATTAAAGAATCAGTTCAATGATTTCGAAAGTGTTGTAAGTAAAGAAAACTTAGAAAAATTACAACAACAAAAACCTGTTCTGTATCGAACCATTTTAGCTAATTCTGACATATATGATAAAGGATACGCTGCCTATGAATTAATAAAGAGCAGTGGTATACTTACTGATCATTATCAGGAATTAGATAAAAAAGTTGAAGAAAATAAATATAAGCCTCGATCAGCAGCGAATGCTTCTCCGCAATCAGGAGACAATCCATTAACACGTGTTGGTGATTACGATCGAAGAATACTCACCGAAGAACGTAAAGATCAGCTTCGCAGACAAGTCGAAGAAGCAAAAAGACATAGATAAAACGTATAAATCTCTTTGTTTTGGTTGGTCCCAGATTTCCTCCTTTTGCCTGGGACCTTTTCTCGGACAATTTTCATGTATATAATGATGACAGCGTAACGTAATCTCGCTAATTACAGACGTAATAGGACTCGTCAACCATTCCATTCTGGCGTATTGAAGCTCGCCCCTTCATGGATGTAATGAGTAGTCATCCAACTCTCAGTAAAAAATAGTTTAAATTACGTTTGTACTTTAGGAGTGTATGTATGATAACTACACCTACAACGCTTCCCGCTCCTGTGCAGCAAACGTTTGATGATGTGCTTTTATCGGTAAGAACACCGAACCTGATCATGAAATTAGGTGCACTTCAAAAACGTTTACCAGCAAAAGGGGGAAGAACTTTACGTATGGCGCGCTATGATAGATTGCCAACTGCTCCGGTTCCTCTCGGACCAAGTGGTGCAACTCCTCCAGCGACTCCATTAAATCGTGTTGATATTGATGCGACTATGTCATTTTATGGATTATATGTTGCGATCAATCAGCAAGTTACCCTACAAAACCAAGACCCTAAAATGAATGGGGTCTATAAACTTTCTCTGATTGACTTGGAAGCCTACGGTATATGCTAAGGCGACAAGGGCGAAGGATTTTTTAAAGGATGATCATGCCAACGCGAATTAAGATTTCTCATTTCAGTCATAAGCTCGAAACGTCTCTCCGATATATGACCGGAAAGTCTTTTACTGCCTATGTTCTCGCAAGTGAGTCGGTATTTTCCCATTACCGAGCATTGGCGTTTTTTTATGATAAGTCGTGGATAAATAAGTGGAATAAGATAATCAAGCATCATTCCAGTCGCCTGCCAATTATAAACAGGTCTAGTAAACGCTTTTTTACTTGTCCACCTATAACGAGAATCTTTGGCACCACCAAAAGTATTCTCGAGCCACAAAATAAGTTCCTCATCGCAACTCGTTACTTTGAGACAACAATGCCATTGATAACCGTTGCCATATTTGCCTTGTTTAACTCGGCCTATATAAAAGCAACCTTCACCATCAATGATTCCAGCAAGATATGCGATTTGTTCAGGAGTTTGTCCTGCATGAAACTTAACCAACTTAGCCATAATTATCCTTTCGTTTATAACAGTATAACATTAAACGAATTAAAAATCCACGCTGAACGACTGAGTGAGAAAGGCCCATTTGGGTGTGCGACAGTCTGACCACGAGCGGAAACCTCGTGAGGGAATGCCGAAGAGCTTCCCCGCCTAGAAATAGGTCATAAAAGTAACAGAAATGGTTCTTAATGAAACTGCAGAATTGCTTGGTCTATCATTACGTATGACTGAAGATCAGTTAACTCGTGATATGTTGGCATCAACTGCTTCAATGTACAATTGTACAGGAGGTAATAATGGTGACCTTCCTACAGATCTATCTCTTTCTGATATTGATGAAGTTACTTCTGCATTATTAACTAATGATGCATGGATGATTTTAGATACTATTGGTGGTGAAGATAAGTTTGGTACTGGGCCAGTACGTGATGCTTATTTAGCTTTGGGTCATACTAAATTATCCAAAGACCTTAATAATATCAACGGTTTCATTTCTAAATGGAATTATCCAAATGATAATCGTGTATTAAGAAGTGAGTGGGGAAGTGTTAACAACGTACGCTTCATGCTTTCTTCTGTAGCATCTGTATCTCCAAATGCTTCAGCATTAGGTAATGATGTTTATAACGTGTTTGTGCAAGGTATGGAAGCATTGGCTTGTGTTGAACAGGACAATTATTCTGCACGATTCTTGTATAGACCTCCAGTATTCTCGGATCCGCTCTTCCAAAATGTAACAATTGGTTATGTATTTGCTGAAGTACCGCGTATCCTTAATGACCTCTGGATAACCAATATGCGTTGTACGCTAAGATAAGGAGAATACAATGTCAGTTGTTTTTTCAGGAACTAACCAAGGTCGATTTACATCGACTGGACAAAGCATCACAATGGCTTTAACGAGCCCAATTGATTGGATGTGGGTCAAAAATCTCACTGTGTCATATGCTGCAGGCGCAGGAACTGGTGCTGAATTCTATTGGCAACGTGGGATGACACAGGGTCGTGGAACTATTTACACCAAGACTGCTGTGACTAACGCTCTTACCGTAGGACAAATAGCAGCGAATGCAGGATTCTATTTAGTAGATTCATCTATTAACTTGCCGGGTCCTTCATTAGCACTTACTGGTATTACAGCTGGTAATCCACCAGTTGTTAATACTGCTAATACTGCATCGCTAAGTAACGGAGATGTAGTTCGTATTTTTTCTACTGTTGGAGCTAAACAATTAGCAGGTTTAGATTTTACTATTGATTCTGTTAGTGCTGGTGTAAGTTTTGAGCTAGTATATATGGCTCAAATTGCAAATGCTAATCCAGGTGCTGGTACATTTAGAAGAATACCGTTCGATCCTCTATTCTATCCAAGTAATCGTTATATAACTAAAATTTCACAAGCTACACAAGCTATTGTGACGTTATCAGTGAATCATGGATTTACATTAGGACAAGTAGTAAGATTTATTGTTCCAACAGTAACTGCTGCTACTTATGGCATGACTGAATTAGATGGATTACGAGGAACTATTATTGCAGTAGGTCAAAATGATGCTGATGGAATACAAAATACCATCACTGTCGATATTGATACTACAGGATTTACAGCATTTGCATTCCCACTGACAACAGCACCTGGATTTACTCCAGCACAAGTTGTTCCAGTTGGGGAAAATACTGCTGCAGCATTACAGTTGAATGCTAATATTCTGGGAGACGCTACAGAAAACCAAGGTGGTATTGGATTGCTATTTACAGCTGGTGCAAATTCACCTGCTGGTGTGGCTAACGATATTATTTATTGGGTTGCTGGTAGCTCATTCGAAGTATCAGATGATCTTTAATTAGTAGCATGAATTGGAAAGGATACTTATATGGTGTCCTTTCCAATGTAATATATAAGGAACGTTATGAATAAACCTGAAATTAGACCAGCATCACACCAAAGTGCTCCTAAAAAGATCTCCCGTGAAGATCTGGCAAAGCAAATTAAGAAAATGCGTGATCGTGATGCAGAGATGGTGACTGGTATTTTTAAGAATCTTGAGAATCCAGCAAACGCTGGAGGAAGAGGTGCTGTTGTTTTTAGTTATAAATATTATCCTGGTGATGAAAACACGGTATATGAATTGTTAGATGGGGAACGCTATACATTACCACGAGGTGTTGCTCGTCATTTGAATAACAATTGCTTCTATAAAGAATATCAACATTTGCAAGGTGAGTTTGGACAGCAGGGTATTCGTACAGCGAATAATGCTGATGGTAAATTACAAACCAACTCATTCCAAATGGCTAAAAAGGTTCATCGTTATGCTTTTCATTCATTAGAATATATGGATGATGATGCTGATATGTATCCAGCTAATTTAATAGAAGTAACAGCTTCTCCGTAGGAGTATTCTATGCCTATACCAAATACACCCAATTATTATGGTGTTCCATTTCCAATGTTTCAACGAGCAATGAGAAATATACTTTCCATTACACAAGATGAACAGGCTTTGGTAACAACAACATTTGATGGTATTAATCCTGGTAATCATCAATATGCCACCGGATTAATTGTTCGTTTACTTATACCAAATGGTTTTGGGATGGTACAGGCAAATAAGCTCTACGGTATTGTCACTGTAGTGAATGATACTCAATTTACAGTTTCTATAGATACTACTCATTTTGATGCATTCGTAGTTCCACCATATCAACCTGGTTTTTTTGGAACTCCTGCTCAAGTAGTGCCCGTTGGAGAAGTGAATAGTATATTAACAGAGGCAACACAGAATGTGCTCCCGTACCCTTGATTACTTGGGCATATTTATAACACATGTTACAGTAATATAAATATAAGGAATTGGAGTTTAGTAATGGCAAATTCTACCTTACAAGCTATCCGCACCAAAGTACGCAGGATCACACGGAGCCCTTCTCTCTCTCAACTCACTAATGAACAATTAGATGAATATGTTAATACGTTTATACTGTATGATTTTCCTGAGCACCTTAGATTATTCTCTCTCAGAACTTTACTCACATTCTATACTCAGCCCGGTGTGGATGTTTATGATACAAATACCACTGTCGCTACAGATCCTTTATATAATTTCAAAAATAGATATGTAGCGGTGCATCCTCCTGTTTATATGGCAGGAATTCAGTCTTTCTATACACAGTGGCGTGATGTTTTTTATGGTATGTGGCCTCAGACAAATACCATCATTGATACACTTTTGAGAGGAAATAATTCATCAGGACCTTTTGCAGGAAGAGTGACTGCTCCTTCAACTGGATTGCCGTTTATTCTCCAATCAAGTGTAAACTTTAACTGCTTAGACACTAATGGCACATCGATGGTTATGGTAGATATTCCTATATCCAATACTATAGGAAACCTAACACCTGCTGATGTTCCATTGGTGCCACCGTATGACACTACTATCAACCCAGCAAACTTTATTAATTATGTAACTGGTGAATATGTAATTACATTCCCCTCGAACACAATAGACCAATCTATTATTTGGTTTGAAGGAATTCTCTATCAACCTGGAAAACCACTGGGAATGCTTTATTACGATAGTAAGTTCACTATTAGACCTGTGCCTGATAAAACATATGGAATACAGATTGAAGTAGATGTGCGACCAACAGAGTTGATCAATTCAACTGATGTTC
>JACCDR010663345.1_pt1 | contig 15581 bp, 18 predicted proteins | sample 7446431 | NCBI WGS metagenome assembly JACCDR01 (sample SAMN15323443, study PRJNA562643) | freshwater metagenome | isolation source: river surface water | place: USA:Blue River Watershed | collected 2017-08-17 | reverse complement strand
GTTAGGGGCAGGTAGCTGCCAAGCTGACTTGTGGTGGCGATGGTAGCAGGGTCAATGGAGCTTCTTGAAATCAACCCACTTGCGTCAAGTTGTACGATTCGGTTGCCAGTGCCTGAAAGGTTGTTGAACGTAGGTACACCAAGGGAGTTGAAGAAAGTCTGCTGAACGCCACCGCGAAGCAAACGCAGAATGTTCCCGTTTGTTCCTGCGTTGTTTTGGTTTATCTCAACGATACCATAGTTCGGGTCTGCCCCATTGTTATTCTGGAAGAAACCTGCCGACTGGGCATTTGTCGTTGCGTAAAATACGGGAGAATACAAAATGTTTCCATCAAACTGCAACGCGGCAGAACTGGTAAGGCTTCTCGCTGTATTAAAATAAGGCACACGGTTGGCTGCCCCACTACCCGTCACCCCTGCGGCATTGGCACTATCAACATAGTTCTTATCGGTAAAAGACCTGGCCGTATATGAAGCGGCCCTATTGGCATCATACCCCGCAAAGCCGTAGTTAGTCCATTGACTACCACCGCCACCACCAAAGTCCGCTACCTTGGTTCCTGAATTTGACAATATACTTACGCCCGAACTGGACAACCCTCTTAATGTGTCGGACACAAGCCTTCCTGCTGAATAAACAGAGCCATTAGTAATCCCATTACCACCCATGTTGATTGAACCCGTCATTGTACCACCACTTAGCGGTAGATAAGCCGTCAAACTGCCACCCGTTGCCACTTGCTTCCAATACCCGTCCGTGGATCGGTATATCAACTGCCCAGCCCTATTGATGGTCAACACAAGGCTATCATTGGCCCCGTATGTAGCCGTGTCTTTGGTGCCAAGACTGATGCCGTTCTTAAATGCGGTCTTGGCTCCAGTGGGGCTAAATTGTGCATTAGCACCGCCAACACACAATGCGAATAACACAAATAAAATTATCCTATTCATTGAGCATATTTACACCAATTTTGCCGTACATTTGTGTCGGTAGCGGCCACTACTAATCTAAAAACATTATCAGTCCTTATGGGGGATAGGTGGCCGCCTTGAACCCGTAAGGACTTTTTAATTTATGGAAAACGAAATTTGGAAGGATGTAGTAGGTTATGAAGGGTTGTACCAAGTAAGTAATTTGGGTAGGGTAAAAAGCGTAGGTGTTGGTTATGGAAGGGGTAAAGGTTTATTAAAACAAGTTACTTGCCACTATGGATATAAAATTTCTGGTTTATCAAGATTTTGCAAAGTGAAATGCTTTAAAGTTCACCGCTTAGTGGCCTTAGCTTTTTTACCTAACCCTGAAAACAAGCGTGAAGTAAATCATATTAATGGTATTAAAACCGATAATAGGTTAGAAAACTTAGAATGGGCAACAAGTAGCGAAAACCAAAAACACGCATTTAGACTTGGTTTACAAGTAGGGAAAAAGGGTGGTGAAAACCCTCAAGCAAGAAAAGTTATTTGCAAAATAACGGGTAAAATATTTGATTGCGCTAAAGATGCTTCTAAATATTATGGCATAAATTATGCAACATTAAAAGACCATTTAGGCCGATATAAACATAGAAACAAAACTAACTTGGAGTATTTACTGAGCCAAAATTAATACCTGCTCTCCATCCACAAGGTCTGTTGCGAATGTAAGAGTAGCGGTAGAAGGTTGCCAAATACATCCGTTACCAGTCAAAGAACCTATTGGTTGTGCCGTCATTGAACCCCTTGAGCAGTAAAGTAACTCTAACCCTACCGCCCCTGCAAGGGTTATAGTGGTACCTGCCACGGCAGTACCTTGGAACACTTGAACCGTTGAACCGCTTATAATGGTAGTGCCGCCAGGGGTCACCGTTGCACCACTCAATGAATAAGGCCCACTACCCTGCAATGTACATTGATACGTTGCTATTTCAGCATCGGGTGAATTAATGGTGTTATTGATGATGATGGCATTGCCGCTAAAGATAGACAAGCCTAAAACGCCCCCGTGGTCAATAACGAATTTTACCAAGATAGTTTCCCTATCCTTTTGTGCCGTTAATTGGTAAAGGTAGTTGTACTGGTCATTGAGTATAACCAACCCGCTGATATTGATGTTCCACGTTGAAAGGTTGGGCTTAAACTCCCTAACCCATGCACTTGATTGGGATGTTATTTCCTTGGTGTCGGTTTCAATGGTCAAGGTACCATCCAATGCACAAGCAAAAGGCACGTCTATATTATTAACAGAATCGTGCCAATAAAGTAAAATATTACGGCCAATAACGGGTGTTGCCATAGCACAAATTTAGCGTATATTTGTGACAATAGTACCCGCCAGGCCTCTCAACGATGCACACTTGGGCGGGTTTTCGATTTAGTAATACCACAGACTTACAAACGCCCCGTAAAAGTAAAGTTATGGCCTAACACGTATTGCTTTCGGTGATAACACCCGCACTGCTAATGCGGTAGCTGCGAACCGTATTGAAGTAAATTATATTGAACTTGTAATACAAGTTCCCACCATTGAAAGTGGTTTGCAATGTAGCTTCATTGTACACCACATCCCCCACCACGGGCAAGAATTGTGTACTATATTTAACCAAGGTATAGGTACCCAAGGCACAAGCGGCAGGGCTATTGATGCCCGCCCCTGCCACATCAAAGGCAATGCCAGGGTCAATGCCATTATCATAGGTGGTATTAATTGTCACCTCTTGGTTAGTGTTGCTAACTTCCAAATGCGTTCCTTCAAATTCGTATGTAATGGGGTTATAAGACCCACTCCCCACCAAGTACCTTTTGTCCTGCACGCTAATTTGTGCAGGGTCGGTATCGGTGAACTCCAAGGGGGTATCGGCACCCAATGGGCCTTCAATGGTGGCATCAATGTTGATGATGTTCTTGCGGAACATATTGATATAGTTCTTGAACATCAACTGCGCAAGCATGGCAAAACTCTCCACCCCTTCACGTTCAAGCATATACCACCCAGTAAACTGCTGCCCATCAACATCCGTAATGGCTCCAAGGTGTGAAGGGGCTTGATTTAATAATTCGTTATTGTACCCATGTGGAAAAGTTACTTCCTTGCGGTAGGTTTCGGTATCATTTATCTTGGCTTCTAACTTAACCCCAACAAATGCAGGGTCTTTAAAGTCGATTTGAAAATCCCCACAAATAAAAGCATCTTCAGTTGTGCCATCTAAAAAAAAGGCAAAGTACAATTGCCCGCTAATTGGGCAAGCGGGTATCTCTTCCAAGTTAACCAAGGTATCGTTTGCCTTTTCTTCAACGGCATAGTAGTCCGTTACGGGAATGGTTACTGCTTTCCATTCGTTATTGTCCGATAAGTAATAAGTTACAACACCATTGTCAACCGTCAATTTTATACGACAATTAGGGTTAACGCCTTCAATTGTCATGTACACCCTGAACTGAACGGATACAATATCCCCTGCGGTAACTTGTATTGGTACCACGGTTGATGCTTCAGCCAAGGCCGTGCCTGGTACATTACCCAATGCTAATATCCATGCGTTAATCTCCTTTTCTTGGTTGGCCCTAATCTTGACCAAACCCGTGCCGCTTGTTGTGGTAGTCCACCCCACGGCAGTATCGCCAGTGTATTGTTTTAGGTTGGCATTGAAGATGGCATTGTCAGGGTATTCTATGGACTTGTCGCTAAGGAAATTGTTAAACCCCTTGGTGTATATTTTCAGTTGATCCCCACCAATAAAGATAGCATCGGTTGGAACATTGATTAGGTCGGTATCGGTACCAAAGCCCAACCTTACCCCCGTGCTATCAAACCGAACCCACCTACGGGATGCGTTAGCCATTTGGTTTACTTGTACAATATTCCACTCACCATTGTACATGAATATTCGGCACCCCCAAGACTTTAGTATGTCACGCAATACCTGCAAGCAATCAAACCATTCATTATTGCCCGTGTCGTAAAAGTTATTGTAGGATAGGTAAGTTTGGGTGAAAGGTGTATCTCCATCCGAATCTGTTAACCCCGTAGCGAATATGTCGCACAATAGGCGCACATTTGCAGGGGTTGGGAACGCCACCCCATTGATGGCATTTAGGATGTACGTTAGGATGGTGTACCTATATGCCGTGCCTGGGGCGGGAAGGTTAATATCTTCCAACATACCAAGCCCACAAATGGCATTGAATACCATTATCTTGCGGCCTGTGTTAAAGTCCATTTGCACGTTGTCGGATAACACAAACCCCTGCCAAATCATGTCGCTACCACGCATCAAGCGTGCATGGTACTTGCGGTCATCCAATGAAGTGAAGTCGGGGGCATTGGCAAGGTCATCGGTGACATCAATACCCGCTTGGATTTGGCTTGCATAGATTGGTTCAAATGGATCATCCCCTTGGGGTATGTATTGCAGGTTTATTTCGGTTCCGTCAAGGTCAATGATTGAACTTGCGCCATCTTCATCAATCAATAGCTGCCATTCGTTCCCATCTTGGGAAGCATATTTTACTCGGTATCTTGTTGCGTATGCCATTAGCCCCTACCCCTCCTGCGGTTTAGTGTTGTGTTGCTTCTACTTTGCGCCATAACAATATCCTGACCCCTGATTATGGCATTACCACCGCTGATTGAATTACCAATAAGGCCACCAATCTTAGCAATTTGACCTGTGGTAGCAAACACGCCCTCCAATGCAGGGTTAGACTTAATCAATGCGGCCAATATTTGCGCCTGAACAACTACGGCAGCCAACTGAATACCCATTTTGACAAGCATATTCACAAACGCTTTACCAAAGTCCTCACCGCTTAACAACGAATTAGCCAACTGACTAAAAGCAGCGGCACCCATTTGGGCAATGCCATTGTATTGGTTCATTGTTTCAATGGCTTGCGCTTGTTGTGCCGTGTGTTGCGCATCAACTTCAGTTTGTATCTGCTTTAGCTGAATTAATGCATTGCGATCAAGTATCTCCTGCTGCCTTAACTCCTGCATCTGCCTTGCTGCATCCAAAGCCTCAAGGTCAGGGGCTGCTATGGTATCCCATGTCTTTGGTTCCCTTGCACCGCCAATGGCTTTGTCAAGAAGGGATGGTTTTGCTGCCACCGCTTTAGCCACGTTAGGGGTTGTTTTAGTGCCACCCCCACCGCCAAACATTTGAGCATCTTTATTTTTAAGTTGCTCGGTGGTGTTCTCCTTTAGCTTTTTGTTGTACAAAGCCAAGTTCTGTTGCGCTTGGGTCAGTTCTGCTTTTTGTGAAGCAAGTGCATTATTTAATCCAAACGTGGCAGAACCTGCTGCCATTGTACCCCCTGCAAGCATATTAAACGCCCCTGCTGCCCCCGCTGCCACTTTATCCAAGCCGCTAAGCCTATCGGCCATTTCAAACCCCTGCTCGTTCTGTATCTTAAATATCTTGGCTTCTTGTTCGGCAATAAGGTTGCCATACGCTTGCGCCCGTGCCTTACGCATGATCGCATCGGTTAGCTTATTGGTTACTTCTTCAAGTTTCTTTGCATCGGTGATGTCTAACTTTTGCAATTCATTGAACCCAGGGTATTCGGCTTTGAGTTGTGTTAATGCCGTCTTGCGGGCATCAACGGCTTGGGTGGTGTCGGTTATAAACCCTACAAGGTTCCTAAGTTCAGTCTGCTCTGCCTTAGCTTGACCGACAGACTTGGACATCTCTTCATTAAACTTCTTTTGGCTTTCTGCCAATACCTTTACCTTGCTATCTGTGGCAAGTAATTCATCCCCATATGCCACTAATAATGATGTCAATGCACTAACCCCAATAGCAATACCAGCGGGGCCACTTATGGCCGCTTTTAACGCACCAAAAGCCCCACCACTTTCCTTGGTTGACTTACTAAGGTTTTGGAATGAATTGATAAGTGGGTCAATGTTGTTGGCAATACCCATAATGCCAAAAGGGGCATCTTGAATAACACGCCCAAAGTTCATAAGGGTTTGGTTTGCTGCCCCTACTTTCTTGTTTAACTTGTCGGCACCATCGTCAGCAAAGGTCTTTACCTGCGCATCAAGTTTAGCCATCTCGTCACGCAAAACCTTGATACGGGCTACATCGGTGGTTCGGTTTAATTCATTAGCAAACTTTTTTAGCTGGTTGATAGCCGCTTGCTGCTCTACCGTAATGTCTATTATTAAACCTTCCCTTGCCATTGATTACAAATTTAACTTATTTTGCCCGAATGTAACTTGATCATCCGCTTGACCGTTTCGGGGTCTAACGCCTCACCCCTATCCCGTTTTTTATCCCACGGCATCGGTAATAATTGCTGAACCGTCTTTGCCACCTTTTCCGTGGTCTGCATCCGATATGTAAACCAACATTGAAGCCGTGCCATCTCCCATTGTTCTTGTGTCCTACGTTCATGCCCCCGTAAAAACAAAATGATTTGGCGAAATTCCAAATCATTAAGTTCTGCGGGCTTTAGCCCAGCGGTATAACATTGCACTTCTAACTCATCAAAATCAATCTCTAAGGGCTTTTTTTTTGCCCATCTTCTACCACTCCATCCGTCTTAATGGTATGTGTTCCAATCAGGTAACTAATAAACCCGTTGATGGGGTCGTTACCAATCAGTCCACCCGTGTTGTCCACCCATTCGCAAGCTTCCATGAATGTATAGGTGCTTTCAGGCTTGGCAAACCTGGCAGCACTCAACAATATTTCAGCCATGTGATCAATCAACGCTTGCCCATCAGACAAGGTTTCAAAGTATTGTTGGGCCGTCTTGCCCGTAGCTTTGCAGAAATCCCGCATAGCCCAATAACCCCATTTTAAGGGTATTTCACCCCCGTTGTTAAGTTTTAGTATATACATACGTTAATAGGTAATTGTCTGGGTAAAGGGAGGGTTAGCACACACAAAGTTAACGGTAAAGGTTGTCAACTCATCGTCAGCGGCCACGGCTTCAATGTTATCAATAAAAGCCAAACCCGTGTAAACCGCATCACCAGTTGTGGGGGTAGCCTTACCAAACTTAATACCAACAACGGCACGATCTGTAAAAGCCTTGTACAATTCGTTGTACCCTTTATTGGTAGCGGTTCCCGTGTCTTGGTCAACCACAAAGCCCTCACCGCTGATACTTGCGGAGAACTTTTTACCAGGCACAAACTCATTACCGCATTTACTTGATGCGTCCAATGAAGTCAGTTCATTGGTTATTGTGTTTGATGTCAAGCATACAACGGTGTTGTAACTTGTACCGCCCGCAATGTCTACAAAGACAAGTACATCACGGCCATTAATTGTTGAAGTGGGCATTTTCTAAATTTTAAAGTTATACAAATATACTTATAATTCGTTAATTGTATGGCGGTAACGGATAAGCGTGCGGTACACATTATTGCGGCTATCAATGCCCGCAAGGTTGTTAACCGACTCAATGGATGTGGTGGCAACCTGCACCCCCGTAGTGGGCGGATTGGAATCGCTATTGATTAGGGCCATTACCTGCTCTGCCACGGCATCGCTATCCTTAAACCCAAAGTTTGCACCACGGATGGTCACATCCACCAATACAAAAGCCTCACCAATAAACCTACCCTTGGCAGGGTCTTGGGTGTAGGTGCGCTCACCAATTAGGACAAACGATCCGTTCTCGTTAGGTGGCACGCTGCCATCATATACCTTTAGCACCGTGGCACCAAGGGTTAGCACCCCATCCAAGGTGTCAAAGTATGCAGGTATGATGTATTTAAAAGGGTTTTTCATTGCGCCAAAAGTTTCTTTATCTGTTCAATCATTTTCTTGCGGCCCTCAAAGAATGGGGCGAAAAAATAAGGTTGCGGCCTCATATTGACCTGCCTAACCCCTTTGCCCCTAAATTGGCTTGCATATGCTTCCAACCCTTGCGGCACATCCACCAGGCCACCCGTTCCGAACTCTTGGTAGGCAGCATATTCCGTGTCCGATATAAGCCTGAAATCCAACTCGGCCAACTTAACCAAGGTTGTGCGCTGCCGTAGTGTACCCATGTCAACTGGCGCACGCCTTACCTGCTCTTTGTTAATGGTTGCCAAAGATTCTTGCAGCACCTTACTAACGCCTTTCGTTAGTGCCTTGTCCTTGCGCTTCAAGGCCTCGTTAATGCCCTTTATGCCCCTTAATTGTACGCCAATCATATTGCTTGGGTGTATGCAATTATGCTAAAATATTCACGTCTTGTATCAATGTCATCAATTCCGTGTATTGTCCATTGTTCGCCATTGTAGGTAAGCCGCCAATCGGGTGTAATCGCTAACGTGCTAACCCTTATGATGAACTCAAAAGCTTCACGGAACTGCACCTGCGCATCCACCAAGCTACGGCTATGCCTCACGGGGCGTACCTTGGCCCATACCTCACCAACGCTTGTATAGGTGGTAGTGCTACCCCCACGGCCATCATCCACACGGCTGGGCTGCAACAAGGTCACCACCTCCCGCAAGTCGCCCGCATCAATGGTATTTTTTCGGCCTAACTTCATCGCTTCCACTTATTACAGATTTCAATAACTTGTGGTGACCATCCTTTCATGTCCTGATCGCCACGGTTAGCCCACCAATACGCCACCTGCAACAATATTGCTTGCTTTAGTTCATCAGGTACCTGCCCATCGGCAAACCCCGCTTGGTAGGTAGCCTTTGCGTATGTGAACGGGATAGGCACATAGGGGTAGTTTAGCCCCTGGGTGGTAACGGCCATATCCGTTCCGTTCTCATCAACAAAGGTAACGGCACCGCTTACTGGGCCGAATGGTAACTCCATGTTGCCTTGTGGGTTAGACAATACGGCCACAATATTGCGGGGGATCAACGACAACCCTGTGTACTGCTCAATCTTGGTACGTGCGGCCCGCACCCACATAGCAAATAAAGCATCCTGAGATGTGTTGGTGAAGTCCACACGGCAAAAGGCTTTGGCCTCGGTCACCGTTACGGGGCCATTTACATAGCTAACCTCTATGTTTGTGTAGTCATTGATGATATTGTATGCCATCTACTTTCTTTTTAATCCATTGTTCCAAAGCCTCTAACTTTGGTTTGTGTTCTTTGGCCCTTTTCTTGGCCTTGATTGATGCCTTGGTGTATTCTTTTTTGCTTTGTAGTTTCCGTATCTCCATAACCCAATCATCAATATTTTCCCGTTGTACAAATATACCACTTTCCCCGCAGTTCTCTCGCAGCCCTGGGGTGGGTGTACATATTACTGGTATGCCGCTGCACATGGCCTCGGTTGCCACACGCCCCCACGATTCATAGGCAGACGGCATTATTAACACCCGTGTCATGGCATACACCTTGCGGATGTCGGGCGTGTTGTCCATGATGGTAACATTTGGCAGGTCACCCAAACCCTCTACCACGGGGCGGTTGTCTATGTTGATGGTTACCCCTTTGTACATCACGGGCAAAAATTGTGTACCATAAGAACCCATAACAAATAAAAAAGATGTGTCAGGCATCCGCTTGGCTATCTCATAGGCTACTTTGCCGCCCTTGTTTTCGTTGCAATTTATTAGGGTTACATGGTCGCCCGTTGGGCCATTGTAGTAGTCATAATCCACGGGCGGTGTTAATACAAACCCATCATTTGCCCATCCCATTGCAGCCCTTGCGTGTTCGGCATTGTATATCACGTTAACTTTTAAGTTATCCGCCACCGATGGGTAGGCAAATGTGTTGTGCTGAATCCAAAACAACGGCTTGCCTTTGGCTAATTGTATCGCTTCCTGTGTGGTATCAAGGTGGCAAAAAATAGCATCGGCCCACCTGAACATTGAACTCATCCTGCCAATTACCCTAACCCCCTCATGCAGGTATTGCATTACATGGTGGTCAAGCATTGCCACAACTTCATGCCGTTGTGCCAAATGCTTCATTATGGCATGGGCCATCAAGCTATCCCCTGCGTTGTACGTTGGAACGTATTGGGGGGTGTAAAGCAGTATTTTCATGGCCCCCAAAGCTAATAAAAAAACCCCACCTTGTTACGGGTGGGGATTGGGCCATTGCTCCCTACTAATTTCCCAGTTAGATCAGAACTTCAAAGGTATGGTATTTTATTATTCTTGCAATTCTTTTAAAAGATTATTTTTTATAAATTCTAAAATTCCTATTGCTTGCGTTTTTGGCATACAATTTAAATAAAAGAAAGTAGCCAAATTTTGTTCCCCAAAGTTTACATTAATTTCTTTCATGCTTGTTTTCATATTAAGCAAATCAACAATGTCTTGCGGTGGTACAAAACTTTCTTTTGGCAAAATAACATACTCAATACCATTGCTGTCAAGTATGGCTCTTTGTTGTTTTCGGCCTAACCGAAATGGTGGTGTAAATTGTTTCATGGCTTTTAGTTTTAAGCAAAGTAAAAACTATTTCCCCATCCCACCAAATAAAAAACCCCCGCATCACTACGGGGGTTCTCCTTATCAACCATGAAAAAACTACAATGTACCCAATACCAAAGAAGGACTTAACATGATGTTAAGTTCGGTTTGGCACTCAATACGGGCGGTAACTTGGTTACGCACAAAGTTGTCGCTATTTTCATAAGACAACTCAATAGCAAGACCTTTCACCTGCACACGCTCGATGAAGTCATTGTCCACAATCAAGGCCTTACCAGCGGTGGCCCATGAAGCGGCAATAACGGGAACGCCCATGATGGTCAACCCTGCACCAACCTGAACCATACCAGCACCAGAGTAGTACCCATTGGTGTAGGTAGATTTAACCAACTCGGCCAAATCTGCATTGGTTACCACAATGAATGAAGCGGTGTAGTCGTTGTCTTGGGTGGCAGCGATGAAGTCAATAATCTTCTTCACCTTGTCGCTTTCGGCAGATGTGTCAACGGTGGCAGCAGCTACGGCAGCAGCGTTGAACAATGCGTTCTCCTTCTTGAAGTAGTCACGCATCAACAAGCGGGGCAAGGTGCCAGTCAACCAAGGCAATGATGTAGCCATCTGCTTGGTGAAGGTTACGGTACCTGCGATGTAATCCTGAACCACTTTCACCTCGCTGAAAGAGTAGGTGTTCTCGGCCTTTACACTACCATTGCTTTGCTTGGCAATGTTGTTGGGGGCAGCACCTTCACGATAAAAAACATACAACCCAGTTTCGGTGTTCAATGTGGGGATCAGGTCACGGAAATTAACCTTTTGAGAAGGCAGGATAGCTTGACGGGGGCCGTAAGAAGCTACGGGGTCGCCAGTCAGGTTGTTCAATCCCATTGCCTTTACTTCGGGCATTTCAATACGAACAACACCGCTTTTGCTGCGCAAGGTGTTGGTGATGTCGCTTTCTTGACCTTCGGGGCCAAACTTGAACTCGGCCATTTTTTCGGTCATGGCTTCACCCAAAGTCTTTGCCTTTACGGGTTCAGCAGCAGCAGACTTGGTTACAAACTCGTCATATTGACGCTGCAACTCTTTTGAAAGGTTAGCCACATCTTCTGCGCTCTTGCCTTCCATGTTGGCTTTAAAGTCGGCCAACTTCTGCTCCATGGCGGCAGTCAGGTCGGCGGATTTCTTTTCGGCATCTTTTTTAATGCCATCAACCAGGTTAGTCATTTTTTCAACCTGGATTTGGATGTCTTTCAATTCCATTTTAATAGGATTTTAGGGTTTGATTTAATCGGGTGAACGCTTTTGCAAGGTCGGTATAGTCGGGCTGCGGCTCTGGTGTAGGTTCTACGGCCTGAGTGCTTTTTTCGGCTATGGCGGCTTGAATTTGCGCTATTTCAATTTCCAATAAGGAAAAAGTTTCATCTGTAAAGGTTCCTGACTTGAACGCTACCTTTAACCGATCCAACCTTTCTACCAAGTCTTGCGGTTCGGTGCGCTTCAATGATTTCAGGCCCAGGGTGGGCGTTTCAGGGTTGGCACCCCAAAGGACGGCTGAACCCTCAAACAACTGCACCTCTTTAATGGTGCGGATGCCCGTTTCACGGTTCATCTCATCGGCAATGGTACGGAAGCCAATGGAATGTTGGTTGATCAACCCCGCTTCGTACAATTTCAACACATCTTCACCGATTTCAGTCGGGATGATGTCGGTAACACCAATCAGTTGTGTGCCTTCTACATACAATTCTTTTGGCTTACCAAAGGCACATTTAATAGAAGGGTTATGGTCAACCAAAGACCAAATCATCTTCTTGCCCAAAGGGCCACGCTCGGCAATGGTCTTGGTAAATGCGTTAGTGGATATAATATCCTTGTCCAAATCCACGTTACCAATGTTAGCCCATACGGCTTTAACGGTACGGGTCTGTGTGTCCACATCCATAACCGAATCCATGATGTCCTTGGTGCTAAATTTCATATATCAAAGTTAATACATTTATTCATTAATTATTGAAGCTATCAAATCCTGAACCAACCCGCCCGTAATAGCAAGACCCAAAGCCTCACGGGCTATCTCAACAAACATACTACCCGCCCCACCTTGTATGCTTTGCGACAAGGGAACATAATCCCCCATTCCGTTTTGTACGGGCTGAAACACCACCGTACAACGGCAGTTGCAAACATTACCCGCACTCCCGTTTGGGTCACCAGGGAACTGCATAGCATCAAGTGACTTGGTGGATGGCACCACAAAGAACCCCCCATAGGGCACCTGCTTGCCGTCCATGTGGAGGTGATCGTATTGGTCACGGGGGATGCGCCTTGTCCTGATGTCGTTGGCCGATACCCATTCCTTCACCACGTTAATATCCAACTCGGCTGCGGCCATCATCTTACCTGCGTTTGCCGCCTTGGTGCTTTCGGTGCGGGCTATCAACGCTGCACGGGTCTTGGTCAGGTCGGTGGTCTTGCGTATGGCTGCTGCTATCTTCTTAGCCCCCCACCCTTCGTTGTTGCCCTGCTGCATTATCTGTTCAATCTGCTTGCGTGTTGTTTCAGTTATTGGGGTGACGGCTGAATTAAGCAGGTTCCTGCGGTAGTATTCGTTCACCATCCACCGCATTTTATCTTCGGGCGTGTCAAATGCCTTGCGGCCTATCTTGCGCTTTAGCACCGCCCTTTCCTGCATGGCCATGGGTAGCCCCGCTGATTCATGCAAGGCCCGTAGTGTAGCAGTTACTCCCTTCTTGGGTAAGTCCTGCCAAGGCTCTCCCTTTTCAATGCGTGTTGCAGCCCAATTCAACTGCCCTTGGATGGCATCCACAAGGGGTTGTTGGTAGGCCGCTTCTACTTTGGCAAGGAAAGCCAAAAAACGCTTTTGTACCTTATTCATTGTTATAATCGTTCAACCCTTGGGGCGGGATGATAGGGCTAACAGGCTTCATCACCTCTTCCAAGGTGGCATAACCACTTGGGACAATGATTGCATTAAGTTGCTCATCGGTGTAGCCATCGGTACTTTCGCCCATAATTTCAAGTTTACGGCCAATGGTTAAAGGTGCTTTCATCAACCATTCTACCTGGTCGGCTCGGTTCTCTTGCAGTTCTTGGTACACCGAAGCATCAAACCCGATAAAGGTGTTCCCCTTCATGTTCCAATCATTGCGGAACTTGCGGTTAAAATTATCCCGTATGCTTTCAAGCATTGGTATAGCACAACGGGTGGTAAGGGCTTTCTCACCCTCACTTTGGTTGTTGTACGACTTGTTGCCGCTATCGTTAAGTAGTTGCGATGGCACCCCGTAGATGTTACACAATGCCCGTAAGTCCATACCCTCGGCATTAAGCAGGTCAAGGTCAACGGGGCTAAGGCCCAAAGGCACATAGTCCACTTTGTAGCCGCTCGTTTCAACTTGGTTGACATTGCTGCTGCCTTGGTTGCGGGCTAAGGTCTTTTTCAAGTCCATTGCTTCCTGAACCGTCTGTTGTGGATCATGGCGGTCATCGCTAACGAACAATATCCCCTTGGGGCCACCATTTTGATAATTGCTAACGGCTGCTTTCTTACCCTCATTGCTACGGGTCAACACCCTTGCCGCTGCTTGCAACGGGCTAAGGCCGTATAACTGATTGCCCACAATATTCCAATTAAGGTTTGGGTACTTGTCGTGCAATATTTCTTGCCTGCTGAACTGCTTGGTAAATTGCATATACAACTGGTACCCCGTTGGCGTAATGGGGAACACATTAAGGTTAGCAATAATGCTCATGTATTGGCTTGGAAGCACGAAAATACCCAAGGGCTTACCCTTGTTGTCACCTGCACCAATTAATTGCCCGTATGTGTATGCGTTACCCGTTACAAGTTTAAACGTGGCGTATTGTTCCACAATGTCACCCCATGTATCGTCTTGGTTGGGGTATTCAAGTAACTCCGTTAGCTTGCTGCCACGCTTGACGGGCTGCATGGCTTTGTGTTGTAGGTCTTGCACTTTGCGCCAATCTTTTACAAGATCGGGGCGGTGCATGATAGCGTTAAATTGCTTTAGGGCCGTTTCGTCTTTTATTTCGTATTCGGCCCAGGGCGCAACCTTTACTTTATCGGTAATTAATCGGACAATGGAATATACAATATCATTGCCGCTGAACCCATCCTGCACCTGGCTAAGTGCGTTACCCGCTTGCCAAGTCACCGTTCCGTTAACGGTCTTGTTGGTAGCTGCGGGCGGTAAGGTGGATGCCGTAACGGGTTTGGCCCGTGTCACATCCCATCCCAATATCTTCATAAAAAGAGGGTTTAATAGTACAAATATACTACTAAACCCCTATATTATGGGGTGTAGGTCAGTTCCTCCCCCGTCAGGGCATGGTAAAGGTTTTGTAGTTGGTGGAGGTATTGGTGATGCCCTATATAGTGCGTAAGAAAAGGGGCAGAACTATCCCAAATAACTACCGCAAACATATTGTCGCCTTGTTGCTCAATTTCAATATCCCCCAAAACAAACCTTTTTTCTCCTTTAACTTCTCTATATTCAAACCCGCACCTATCCAATATTTCAGGGGTCAGGTGGATGGGTTCAAACCAATCCCAACCATACATCAACAACGATACGGGGTGTTGAAGGTTATACCCTTCCTTACTTACGTTGGTTAATTGCATGGGCTTGGCATCGCACTTTACCCTATCGTTGCGCTGGGACATTATTACCCAGTTGCCTAACCTTAATTCTTTGTAGTCTATCATAGTTGTTTAGTTTTATCGTCAAATACCTTGTTAATGTAATCAATCCACCACCAAATTGCGGGTAATTGTACTAAAAGGCTACCTAATAGTGATAAGAAATAAAAAAACAAATTAACTTTTAAAGAAATTGTATTCTTTAAACAAAGGCACCCAATAAAACAAAAGGTAAAAACAAGTGTAAATTTGAAAAAAGCTTTCATATTATTTAGTTTTTACATTTACCAATTTAACTCCATAAAGTAACGGCACCTTGAACAACGAACATTCATGCTGCACTATCTCCATGTTGGTACGGTACCCCGTGTCCTGCACTTGGTACACTTGATATTCACCTTTCATTAGCTTTAGTACCCGTTGCATTTCTTGTTTGTTGTAGGCTATGCACTCGCTAATCTTGTCGGTGTCGGCCACACGCATCCATTCAAGGCCCAGGTAGGGAATGAAGCCAACATATAGATTATTTTGTCGGATTAGGTATAGGGTCATGTTGTTGGTTT
>JACCDR010520780.1_pt1 | contig 15584 bp, 16 predicted proteins | sample 7446431 | NCBI WGS metagenome assembly JACCDR01 (sample SAMN15323443, study PRJNA562643) | freshwater metagenome | isolation source: river surface water | place: USA:Blue River Watershed | collected 2017-08-17 | reverse complement strand
CACCAACGGGCACGCCGCCATCGCGCACGCCACCCACCGGCACGCCGCCGCCCCCACCCGGCCCGCCCCCGCCGCCGCAGCCCGAAGCCCCCGGCACGCCCGGCCCGGCCTTGGCGGCAACGCCAGTGCCGCTGCGCCGGCTGTTGGCGATACGGCAAAACAGCGACGGCGAACGCATGGCCCTGTTTGGCGACCGCTGGGTGCGCGAGGGCCAGCGCTTCCTGGCGCCCGAGGGCGACACGCTGGTGCTGTCCATCAGCGCCACCGCCATTGAACTGGAACAGGGCCTGGTGCGCAGCCTGCACCACCTGCTGCCGCCCTTGCTGCCCGCGTTGTGGCCAGCCCGGCCGGCCGAACTGCAACCCGGTGCAGTGGCCACCACCGCCGGCCCGGCAAGCCCCCCAACCCACCATCCCGCGCCACCCCGCGCACCGCAAAGTGCAGCGTCAGCTGCACCGCGCACCGAAAAGACCGTAGCACCATGAAACCTGCCCTGCACCGCCTGGCCCCCTACCTGCTGGCAAGCAGCGCAGCCGCCCTGGGCGGCTGCGCCCACATGGAGGGGCAAAACCCCTTGAGCAACCCACTGCAAAGTTGGGTGAAAGCGGCGTTGGGCAAGGCACCGGCAGCGCCAGCACCAGCGGCCGCGGCACCGGCGGCCGTGGCGGCAACCGCTGCGTCACCCGCAGCCTCTTCGCCCACAACGGGGAGCAACACCGCGCCCACAGACGAAGGCACGGCCACCGCACAACCGGTGTCACCCGGCGACAGCACCAGCCCCACTGGCCCCACCAGCCCCACCAGCGTGCCCACCGGCCCGGGCCGGCCCAAAGCGGTGCAAACGGGCCCTGACGCTGCCGCCGCGACCAGCAGCAGCAGCAACGGCAACGGCAACAGCAACGCCAGCGGCGCAGCCAGCGACGAACTGGCCCCCGTGGCCCCGAACTCGCGCACGGCGCGGCGCTTTTCGCTGGTGCTCAACGGTGCCACGCCCGAAACCCTGTTCATGTCACTGCTGGCCGACACGCCGCTGTCGGTGGCCGTGGACCCCAGCCTGAAGGGGCCGATGGGCATCAGCCTGAAAGACGTGACGCTGCGCGAGGCGCTGGAACTGCTGCGTGAGCTGCACAACCTGGAATACAAGGTGGTGGGCCGGCACATCCTGGTGGCCCCAGCGCAACTGCAGACACGCATCTTCACCATCGACTACCCGTCGTTCAACCGCAGCGGGCGCAGCGACTCGCGCGTGGTCAGCGGCTCCATCACCGGCAGCGGCACGGGTGGCAGCAGCAGCGGCGGCGGCGGTGGCTCGGGCAACAGCGGCAGCAGCGGCAACAGCAGCGGCGGCGGCGGCGGTGGCGCTGGCGCTGGCGCATCAGAAGGCAGCCGCATCACCACGACCCAGAAAAACGACCTTTGGGTGGAGGTGGAAAGCACCATCAAACTGCTGGTGGGCGACAAAGAAGGCCGCCACGTCATCATCAGCCCACAAAGCGGCAACATCGTGGTGCGCGCGCTGCCACGCGAACTGAAGGTGGTGCACGACTACCTGGCCTCTACCCGCGCCAGCATCGAACGCCAGGTGATGCTGGAGGCCAAGGTGGTAGAGGTGCAACTGCGCGACAGCGAACGCACCGGCATCAACTGGGGCGCTTTCAAGGCCGGCCTGAGCGCACGCGCCAGCGGCGGCCTGGTGGGCCCGGGCACCACGCTGCAGACCAGCGGCAGCCTGGCCGGCGGCTTGATTTCCGTCACACCTGGCGCTGCCCTGACCGGTGTCGCCACCAATGCCAGCGCGGTGCTGGGGCTGGCTTTTCAGACCAGCAACTTTGCCAGCGTGCTGGAATTTTTGGGCACGCAAGGCAACACACAGGTGCTGAGCAGCCCACGCATCGCCACCATGAACAACCAGAAGGCGCTGCTGAAGGTGGGCACCGACGACTTCTTTGTCACCAGCATCAGCACCACCACCAACAGCACCGGCAACACCAGCAGCACCACGCCCAACATCGGCGTGCAGCCGTTTTTCAGCGGCATCTCGCTGGACGTGACGCCCAGCATCACCGCCGACGGTTTCATCACGCTGCACATACACCCCGCCGTCAGCACCGTGGTGGAACGCAACAAGGTGCTGAACCTGGGCACGCTGGGCACCTATTCACTGCCGCTGGCCAGCAGCGACATCAACGAAACCGACGCCGTGGTGCGCGCCCGCGACGGCCAGATCATCGCCATTGGCGGCCTGATGCGCCAGGCCAGCGTGAACAGCGATTCCGGCCTGCCCGGCGCGCAAGGCACGCTGCTGCGCAAGATCTTCGGCGGCCAGACGCACAACCTGACAGAAAAGCGCGAGCTGGTGATACTGCTGAAGCCCACCATCATCGACCCCAACGTCGAAGACGAAGGCACGGCCGACAGCCTGACCCGGCTGCTGGATTGGACCGAGGCGCAGGCGCAGGCACAAGCACCGTCGCGGCCGCGGCGCTGAAGGCGGTGTAGGCCGAGGGCCGGGTTCAGCCGGTCGCCCCAGACCTGAGCGACTGGCGGCGCCCTGCACGCAGGAAGCGGGCATCGGTCGACAGCGGTGACCGATGCCCGCCGACCGCCGACCATCAGCTGAACCGGCGGCTGGCAGCCGAGCATCTGCTTCAAGCTGATTGCTGGTTGCTGGTAGCTGGTTGCTATCAGCTATCAGCCAGGGCAAAGCGGCCTTTGCATGCCGGCGCTCGTGTGCCGAGCACAGGGGTCACGCAGCCGGGGTCGGAACTGGGCCCCAACAGCAGGGGCGCTACCGGTGACTGCGGTTCGCTGCATCGAGCCTACGCATCCGACCCCATCCCTGCCGGCCGGGTTGCTCCAAAGCGGCCAGACGGCGAGCCACCGAATCTCTTGTTTCGCTTCTACGAAGCCGCCGTTCGTGATCTTACGCACCCGGCCATCAGGAGACACTCGGTCAAAGCGACTGCAGCCGTTCGGAAGGTCGTAGCAAGCCCCTGCCGGGCCTGGATGTATTACCATTTCGTCATTCGGTAACACTTTAGGAGGGTATGCATGGCGACGACACTGACCAGCAAGGGACAGGTCACGATTCCTAAGCGTATCCGCGATGCAATGCAGTTGGTCCCAGGCGCACCCGTGGATTTCTCAGTGAACGCGGCCGGCGAAGTGGTTCTCCATCCAGCACGGCCGGCGGGACGCGCGCGTAAACCGACACACGACCGGTTCGACGCAGTTCGCGGTCGGGCTGACGTGCCCTGGCGGACCGATGCATTGATGAAGTTGCTGCGCGCCGACGATTGATGTTGCTCGTGGACACAAACGTCCTGGTAGACGTGTTGCAGAACGATCCGCTATGGGCCGACTGGTCCATCGAGCAGCTGCGCGCACAGGCCAAGCTCCACGCATTGGCCATCAACCCGGTCATTTACGCCGAAGTGTCGCTATCGTTCTCGACACTCGAAGCGCTGGACGAAGTGGTACTCACCATGGCGCTGGAACTGCGTGAGATTCCTCGGCCAGCCCTCTTTCTGGCGGCCAGGGCCTACGCGCTGTACCGCCGGCGCGGCGGCAACAAGGGCCAGGTGCTGCCCGACTTCTTCATCGGAGCCCACGCCGCCGTCGAGGGTTGGCCTTTGCTGACCCGGGATGCCAGCCGTTTCAAGACCTACTTTCCGACGCTCGAAGTCATTACTCCTCGAGGTAGCACCTGAAGCGGTGCATCTGTGGCAAACACGAGTGTCTGTTTCGGGGTCACAAGTCAAACGACTTCAATGGGTCGGCCTGCGCCATTCGGCACCGCAAGCTCACCGCCAGAGAGCCGACCCCCAAGTTGAGCCACCGGATAGTTGATGCCAGCAGCCGACAGTGGACTACCGATTGCGGTCAGTCAGCCCTACAAAGCGGCACCCCGAAAGCCGCCGTTCCAGGGTATGCAGGTCACGGCCCGGTACCTCTTCCGCGCAGCGCGCGCGGTCATGGCGACTCATCAACCCACGGATTTAACAATGGCACCCGAGCGAGTTTGTAGTCACCCGTGTCGAGGGTCACGACTGTCAGTCCGTGTTGCAAGGCGGTTGCCGCGATGATCAAGGCGGGTTGCGAAAAGGTATGACCGACTTTGCGCCCCTCTTCAACAAGCAGCCTCCACTTGAACATCACATCCTCGGAAACCTTCAAAACGCGCTGATCGAACATGGGACGCACTCTGTGGAGCAGCCAGTCATTCAGTTCGGCGCGTCGAATCGGATCGCTTGCGGTCTCGATGCCGAAGCGGATTTCGGCAAAAGCAATGGTGCTGACGAACAAGTCCTCAAGCCTTCGGCCAGCGACAAAAGCTTCGCACCCGTGCATGGGGGGCGCGGCCTGCGCAGCTCCGAAATTACATGGGTATCGAGCAGCCAGCCCGTCACAACTTGACCGAGCGCACGGCCATCGCAGAACGGCTGGGTTCTATCTCTGTCTGCCGATGCGGTGACGCTTGCAGAGCCGCAATCAGCAACTCGCCCGTTGGCACGCCCTTCAGACGATTGAACTCGGCTGCGTCGACAACCACTACCGCATCGCGACCATGCAACGTCACGTGTTGTGGCCCATGGTTGTGGGCCATGCGCACGAGTTCGCTGAATCGCGCTTTGGCGTCCTGAAGTCGCCAGCGACTGAGTGGTGGCTGAGCGACAGTGGCTGCCAAGGTTGATGTTTTTCTGGTCATGCTGATCAGAAAGTCATGCCCACTGTCTGGACACAGGGTTGAGGCTGCCACAACCACGCCGGGCCCCAGGCCCGCCAGCGCCACCAGCGCCAGCCCGGTTACACCGCCGTCAACTTCACCCGCGATGGGGCCGCCGCCAAGGCGCCGGCCACCGGGTAGCTTTGGGTCGATATCTGGTCACCCGGCTCGATGCGGCCGCTGCCGTTGCTGTCCAAGTGCACCCGCAAGCTGTGCTGCTGGCCCGGCGCGGGCAGGGGCGTGCGCAGCTTGAAGGCCAATTCCTGGCCCGCCTGCAAGCCGGCCGGCAACGGCAGGTCCAGCCGCGCCACCACGGTGGCTGCGGCATCTGCACGTGACACTTCTTCCACCAGCACGCGCAGGCGGCCGGCCGCAGCCACTGGTGCGTGCACGGCTTGCGCCAGCACCACCGTGCCCATCACTTCGTGATGTTGTTGCGGCATCGTTACGCGGGGTTGGGTTTGAAGCGATCAGTTGAGCACAGCGTAGCGTGCCTCAAAGTTGACCGGCACATTGGTGACATTTTTGACCTCGATGAACCACTTCACCAAGCTTGCCGTTTGGCGCGTGTTTTGCACCTTCCATTCCAGTTGCGCAGGGCCGTCAACCGCGGGGCCCGTGGGCACCATCATCCACACCACATTATTGGCCGCGTTCCAACTGTGGGTGAACCAGCGCCGGGTTTGGCCGGCGGCTACGCTGCCGGTGAATTGAACGCCGAATCGCATTTTTGCTCTCCTTGGGGGCTGTGAGGGTGACGGTGGAAGTTACGGTAAATGGGTAAAGGCGGGCCCGGATTTGGGCCCTCTGGTACTGCGTGGATATCAGGCGGGGCCGGCACCCGCGTCTACACCCGGCCCCGCAGCGTCGGCCATCTCGGGGCCGCCTTCGTCCGATCGCACGATCTCGGCCGACTGTGCCTTGGTGGCGCCCACGGCCTGCAGCAACCAGTCTGGTGGCCCGCCGGCATTGCTGGCGTTCTGGCCGGGCATGGCAGCGGCGCTGGGGTCGCTGCCCAGGTCGGCCATGTCGCCGGCACCGGCGTCGACGTCGGCGCTGCTGTGCAGCAGCAGGCCCGCTGGCGCAGTAACGTGGGTGGAGCCCCCGGTGAGCGTGTGGGTGTCGGTTTCAATGGTGATGCGCATGGCTGATGGCCTTTCGCTGCTGCATAAGTGTTGAAAACTGAAAAACTTCAGTTGAAGTTCGGCGCCCAACCCAAGACCTCGTAGCGGGCCTCAAAGCTGACGTTGCCACCACCCAGGTTGCGCACGCTCAGGTGGTGCTTCAGCAGGTGCTGGTTTTGGCGCGACAGGCGGTGCGTGAATTCCAGTTGTGCCGGGCCATCGATGGCCGGGCCCGTGGGCACCACGGTCCACACCACAAACCAGTGTGAAGGCCAACTGTGGGTGAACCAGTTGCCGGTACCGTTTGGCCCCACGGTGCCGCTGAACTGCGTGCCCCGCCATGACTGCGTGGGCTCCAGCTGCGGGTACATGGCACGTACGGCGGCCACGTCGCCTGCGCTCAGACCGGCGCGCTGGCCTATGGCCTGGCCGCCCAGGGGCACGATGGTGGGCTGGCCGTTGCTGCTGAAGGCCGTGCCACCGTAATGCATGATGGAGCCAAAGTCGTAGCCGCCCAGGTCGTCACCGTCGGTGATGTGCTGATTGAAGTTGTGTTCACGCCCGGCCTGGATGTTGGCCCAAACGATGCGCACATGGCGGTCGCGGTCCTCTCGGCTTTGTTCGTGCCACAAGCCCACGGCGTGGCCAATTTCATGCACCGCAGCGCCAAAGCCGCAGCCTGCGCCCAGCGAAATCACCTGCATGCCACCTTGCATCCCCACCTGTGACCAGCAGCCATCGCGGGCTTCAAACGAAATCCAGTTCGGCCACTGCGCCGCGTTGGCCGCCGTGCGTTCAAAAAAGCGGATGCGGGTGCGCTGCTCCCAGTGGGCAATGGCCTGCTGCACCAGCGGCCGCAGTGCAGCGGTGCTGGTCCAGGCGATGCGCCCCTGCGGCCAGCGAAAGCGCAGGCCGGTGATGCCCACTCCGTCCACCACCCCGGCACCGCGTTGTGCCCCTTGCAGCGCCTCGTCCACGCCTTCACTTTCCACCTCGGCGCGCAACGCATCCATCTGCTCGGCACTGCCCAGCGCGATGTCGCCTTCAAAAATGGCCACGTCGTTGATCACCGAATACTCAACGGGCTTGACGTGAAAGGCCTCCAGCCCGCGCAGGTAGCTGCGGCGGACGTCGTCAGAAGAACGGAACCAGCCCTTTTCGCAGTCGCAGGGTGCCGCGTCGGGCGTGCTTGCGGCTGAACCCAGCGCGCTTGCACCCGCAGCCGTGGCAGCACCGGCAGCGGTGGCTGCCCGCCGCCCGGGCATGCCAGCTGTTGAAGCAGATTTCTTGGCCATCGACAGATCCCCCATGAAACGTGCAACACACGCTTGGCACGAAGACTAAGCCGGGCTTGCCCTGGCGCGCACCCCTAGTTCGCCAGGACAGTCTGTCAACCGTGGGGGGCACCGGGCGCCGTCATCCCGCTTGGGGATGCGGGTCAAAACGGCTGGGTGGATGAGGATGCGGGCCTGTGTACCCACAACCCGCACACAACCCGCCTACAACCCTCCCACAAACGTTTGTCAGCGCTGTTACTGCACTGTGAATTCGAACGATGGTGCCGGTGCTGGTCTGCTCAGTTTTCAACGGCTGTGCGGTGCCAAACACCAGCTCCTGCGGTGGCCCGGCAGTAGTCGGCAAAGTCGCGCGGTGCGCGACCCAGTGCCCGCTGAACACCATCGGACAGGCAGGCATTGCGGCCGTCGAAGACCTCTTGGCACAAATCGGTGTACATGTGGGCCATCTCAGAGCCGACGGCCGCTGTCATGGCGGAGCGGAAGTCCTGCAACGACACGGGCAGGTACTGCACCGGCCGATAGGCGGCGGCCGAGATCTCTGCAGTCGCCTGCGCAAAGCTCAGCAGCCGAGGCCCAGTCAACTCATAAACCTGGCCTGCGTGCCGAGTGTCGGTCAGTGCAGCCACCACCACATCGGCAATGTCGTCCACGTCCACAAAAGGCTCCAGCACGTCACCTGCGGGCAGTGCCACGAGTCCCTGCATCACCGGCCCAAGCAGATGGCCTTCGCTGAAGTTCTGGTTGAACCAGCTGGCGCGCACCAGCGTGTGGCTCAGGCCGCTGGCCTGCACGATGCGCTCGCAGCGCTGAGCGTGGGCCTCATTGCGGCCCGACAACAGCACCACATGCTGAAGTCCCGCGTCTAACGCGTGCCGGGTTAGGCATTCGATCTTCTCTGCGGCACCCGGAAACGCCAGATCGGGCGAATAAGAGATGTAAGCGCTGTGCGCACCTTGCAGCGCCGCAGGCCAGGTATCAGCCCGGTCCCAATCGAAAGGAATGGTGGACTGGCGCGAGCCTTCGCGCACCGCCTGGCCGCGCGACTGCAGTTGACGGGCAATACGACGGCCGGTCTTTCCGGTCGAGCCGATAACCAGTATGGGGGATTTGTGCATGAGGGCAACCTCGGTTTGGTTTGAACACCCATCCAGGTTATGGATCACGCGCTGCATGGACAATGATTCGGCGTCCGTGTTTCTTTGCCTTTCGTCCAGATCGCTGGACGCTGGGATGAATCGCAGGCACGATGCGCAGCATGTCACCCCCCGGCCTGAGACTGCCGTCCGTCACCGACCCGTTGGCTCAGACCCTGCACCTGCTGCGACTGAGCGGCACGCTGTACTGCAGAGCCGAGCTCACGGCGCCCTGGGCCATCGACATGCCGCCGCTGCCGGGCTGCCTGATGTTCCACATCGTCACGGCCGGCCGATGCTGGCTTGAGGTGACTGACGCACCGCCCCAGTTGCTCTTGCCGGGCAGCCTGACGCTCATTCCGCACGGCATGGGCCACTGCATCCGCAGTGACCCGCATGCCCGGGCCGAACCACTGTTCAGTATGCCGGTTGAGCAGGTCAGTGAACGCTACGAAGTGCTGCGCCACGGCGGTGGCGGCGACTTCACGCAGGCCCTGTGTGGTGTGGTGCACTTTGACCACGTGGCTGCGCAACGCCTCATCCAGTGCCTGCCCGCAGTGGTGCAGGTCGACAGCTGGAGCGAGGACGACGCCAACTGGCTGCAAAGCACGCTGCGCTTCATCGCCAGCGAAGCCAGCACCTTGCGCCCGGGGGGCGAAACAGTGATCACCCGGCTTGCCGACATTTTGGTCGTCCAAGCGCTCAGGGCCTGGATGGAATCGGCACCGCTGTCAGCACCGGGGTGGCTGTCGGCCTTGCGCGACAAGCAGATCGGCAAGGCCCTGGCGATGATTCACCAAGCGCCTGAACACGATTGGAGCGTGACAGCCCTGGCCCGAGAAGTGGGCATGTCGCGCTCGGCCTTCTCGGCCCGGTTTACTGCGGTGTTGGGTGAGCCCGCTGTGCAGTACCTGACGCAATGGCGCATGCAACTTGCACGCGTGCATCTGCAGTCAGGCCATGAGCCGTTGTCGGTTGTTGCCAGCCGGGTCGGCTACCAGTCCGAGGCCGCGTTTTGCCGGGCCTTCAAGCGCGCGTTCGGGGTGCCTCCCGGCAGCACGCGCGGCCCCCAACTGCCCGTGCCCTTGGGTTCACTGCGACGTACAGCGTATCGCGCCTGAGGGGGCACGGCACGCGACGGGTAGGCAGCCATCAAAGCCCGCCGCGCTTTTGGGGAACAACTTCAGTGCCACTGGGTGCGCGCGCTCGGATTCGAGACTCAGCCCAGCTGCACAGAGTAGGTTGGGCAGTGTCCGCAGTACTTCGTTCTTTTTGAATTCGAAGCTGGGTCTGGCTTTACTGTGTTAACGAAACATGGGCACTGTGCGAGCTGCTTCAAGCAAGAAGTGAGTCTTGATGAAGGAGTTGGTGGAGTTTGAGAGGTACATGGCGCAACTGTGCGCCGGGCTTGGACACTTCGGACAAGCGTTCGATTGTGCTGGGGTCTGCACGGGCCTCTTGGCGCCGCTCAAGCGCAAGTGTGAGGAGCCGATGGCGCCGCACCTGGCGCCAGCGGCCGCGTGGGCGCGGCACCAGTCGTTGCATCACTTTGCGGCCGACCCAACGTGGTCGGACGAGCAGATGTTGCTGCGGGTGGCGCAGTGGGCCGCGCCGGCGATGAACTTCGGTGGCGGCGCCTGGTGGATCGTGGGCTACACGGGGTTTCCCGGGCAGCGCACGAACTCGGTGGGCGTGGCACGGCAGTACTGCGGCATGCCGGGCAAGCAGGACAACCGCCGGGTGGCCGTCAGCGTCTCGCTGTCGGCGCAGGGCGGTAGCTTGCCGGTGGCTTGGCAGTTGTACCTGCCCAAGAAGTGATGCGAAAAACGGCCGGTTAACGGCAGGTAAACGCCATCGCCCGCTACCATCCCGCCGCATGTGCACGCGCTACATCTCACCCGAAGCCGGCGACATTGAACGCCATTGGCACATCGGCGGCCGCACGCCCATGCACTGGGTGCGCGAGGTTTTTCCCGGCTACCAGGGTGTTTTCATCCGTGCCAGCCGCGACAGCGCCAGCCCGACGCGGGAACTGGTGGTGGGCCCCTGGGGGCTGATTCCCTGGTTCGCCAAAGAGCGCAAGCTGAAGTACCCCACCAGCAACGCGCGCAGCGAAGAACTCAGCCAGAAGGCCAGCTACAAACACCCCTGGGCACGCGGGCAGCGCTGCATCATTCCGGCGTTGGCTTTTTTTGAGCCCAATTGGGAAAGCGGCCAACACGTGCCGTGGCGATTCACCCGCAGCGACGGCGCACCCTGGGGCCTGGCCGGGCTGTGGAACACCTGGGCCGACCCTGCAACCGGCGAGGTGCTGGAGAGCTACACCATGCTGACCCTCAACGCCGACGCACACCCGCTGATGAACCGCATGCACCGGCCCGACCCCCAGCGCGGGCCCGACCAGCAAGACAAACGCAGCGTGGTGCCGATTGAGGCTGCCGACGTGGACACGTGGCTGCACGCGCCGCTGGAGCAAGCCGCGCAACTGGTGCGGCTGGCGCCCGTGGCGTGTTTTGTGGGTGAGGCGATGGCGCCGGCGTTGCGGCCCGCCGCGCAGAAAACGCAGAAAATTCAGGCACCGAACCCCCCGCAGCAAACCACGCTGCTGCCCGAAGACAGCCCCGATCAGGCCCCCAGCAGCCGGTCCAGCACGCCCGGCTGAAAGTGGGCCTCGGCGCAGTCGGCCAGCCGCTCGAAGCTGTTGTCCAGGCTGGGCACAGCGGCGCCAAACAGCGCGTGCATCACGGCGGCTGACTCGAACAGGCCGTGTGCGTAACAGGCCAGCACAGGGCCCTGCTGCCAGCCAATGGCTGCGCCCGCGGCGTCGCGCACGGCCACACACGGCAACCCCAACGACGTTGTTGCAGGGCCCGCTGCCAGCAGTTCACTGCTGCCATGGCGAATTTCATAACCCTGCAGTTCTATGCCACTCAAGGCCTGCCAGGGGGGCTGCAGCGGTGCCAGCACAAAGCGGCCCGGGTGCACACGCTTGGCGGCGCGGTAGTGCGTGTGCAGCGGCAGCAGGCCCAGCCCCGCCACGCTGCCGGGGCTGCCGTCAAAACCTTGCGGGTCGGCCAGCAGCAGGCCCAGCATCTGCAAGCCGCCGCAGATGCCCAGCACACGGCCGCCGGCTGCGGCATGGCGGCTGATGGCGGCTGCCAGGCCGCGTTCACGCAGCCACTGCAGGTCACCGCTGACCTGCTTGGAGCCGGGCAGGATGAGCAGGTCGGCACCGGCCAGTTCGGTGGCGTCACGCGCCCACACCAGCTGCAGGCCGGGCACGCGTGACAACGGCGTGAACTCGTCCAGGTTGCTGATGCGCGGGTAGGCAACGATGGCCACACGTTGCAGGCCAGCGGCGGCGGCAGCGGCGGCGGCAGCGCCCGCCGTCGGCACCGGCGCCTGCCGCGCCGTGTCAAACCAGCCGTCTTCGTCGGGCAGGCCGTGGTCTTGCACACGCGGTATCACCGCCAGCACCGGCACGCCGGTCAACTGGCGCAGTTGTTCGGGGCCGGGCTGCAGCAGCCGGGCGTCGCCCCGAAACAGGTTCAGCACATGGCCGGCCAGCAGCGGCTGCAGGTCGGGGGGCAGCAGGCGCGCGGTGCCGTACAGGTGGGCAAAAGCGCCGCCGTGGTCGATGTTGGCCACCAGCAGCGCCTGCGTGGGGCCGCAGGCTGCTGCCCAGCGCGCCGTGCCCAGGTTCACGTAGTCGTGGGCGGCCAGGTTGATCTCGGCCGGCGAGCCCGCGCCTTCCACCACGATCAGGTCGTGCGCGGCCGCCAGCGCCTGGAAGCTGGCCTGCGCCACCGCCGCCAGCGCCGCGCTGCGTTCGCGCCAGCCGGTGCACGACAGTGCAGGGTCGACCACACCCCGCAGCACCACCTGGCTGGCGGTGTCGTGTTCGGGCTTCAGCAGCACCGGGTTCATGTCCACACCCGGCACCACACGCGCGGCCAGGGCCTGCAGGTACTGCGCTGTGCCGATTTCGCCATAACCACCGTCCGGTGTGGCCACCACCCGTGCGTTGTTGCTCATATTCTGCGCCTTGAAGGGCGCCACCTTCAGGCCCCGGCGCGCCGCCACACGGCACAGCGCCGTGGCCAGCCAGCTTTTGCCGGCGCCACTGGTGCAGCCCCCGCCGATGTGGCTGCGCCTACGGGGTGCCGTCGGCCAGGTGCGGCTGGGGCTGGGGGTGGGGGTGGGCAGTAAGCGCAGCAGCGCCGCTACAGCAGCGGCCGCACCAGGTGGTGCGTGCGGCCCTCGCGCTGCAGGGTCTCGATGGCCACGGCGTGCTGGAACACGCTGCCCAGCGCGGCGTGCAGCGCGGGGTCGTCGGGCGTGGTGTCGGCCACCAGGCGGCCCTGGTCCATCAGCCACACGCGGTCTGCGGCCAGCGCCAGCGTCAGGTCGTGCAGCACCACGGCCACCGCCGCGCCTTGCGCGCGGCGCTCGGCCACACAGCGCAGCAAGGCGCGCTGGTGCGGTGCGTCCAGGTGCGTGGTGGGCTCGTCCAGCAGCAGCACCGGTGCCTGCACCGCCAGCGCCCGCGCCAGCAGCACCCGCTGGCGTTCGCCGCCCGACAGTTCTGACAAACGGCGGCGTGCAAAGGCCGTGCATTCGGTGGCGGCCATGGCGGCGTCCACCGCCGCTTCGTCGGCCGGCCCCGGGGTGCCGAACAGGCCGTGGTGGGGCAGCCGGCCCAGGCGCACCACGTCACGCGCGGCCATCTCGGTTTTGGCCTCGCCCTGCTGCGCCAGCCAGGCCAGCGCGCGGGCCCGTTCGGCCGCCGGCCAATGCGCCAGTTCACGCCCCTGCAGCCGCACGCTGCCGGTGGTGGGCGCGCGCAGGCCGGCCAGCAGTTGCAGCAGGCTGCTCTTGCCGGCGCCGTTGGGGCCGATCAGCGCCACCCACTGGCCGGGCCGCAGCGTGGCCGAGACCGCGTTGACAACACGCCGGCCGCCCAGGTTCAGGCCCAGGCCGGTGGCTTGCAAGGCGGGTGGGGTATCGGCCATGAACATCAAGCGTGTGCGTCCAGCGCGCGGCGGCGCAGCAGCACCATCAGGTAGATGCCACCCAACACGGCCGTCAGCACGCCCACGGGCAGCTCTTGCGGCGCGATGACGCTGCGCGCGGCCACGTCAGCGGCCAGCAGCAGCACACCACCGGCCAGCGCCGAAAGGCCCAGCAGGGCGCTGTGGCTCACCGCCACCATGCGCCGCACCAGGTGCGGCGCCACCAGCCCCACAAAAGCCACCATGCCGGCTTGTGCCACCGTGGTGCCGGTGCACAGTGCCATCAGCAGCACCAGCAGCAGGCGCAGCCGCGGCAGGTTCACGCCCAGGCTGCTGGCCGTGTTTTCACCCAGCACCAGCGCGTCCAGCACCCGGCCCAGGGCCATGGCCAGCGGCAGCACCAGCAGCAACGCCGCACCCATCAGCCACACGCTGTGCCAGCCCAGAAAACCGGTGGTGCCCAGCATGAACACCTGCTTGGCGCGCAGCGCCTCGGGCGACAGCAGCAGCAACAGGTCGGACACCGCCGCCATCAACACACCCACCACCACCCCAGCCAGCAGCAGCACCATGGGCCGTGTGGCACCTGCGGCCAGCAGCAGCGTCAGGCTGACGCCGCCCATCGCGCCCACAAAAGCCGCGCCCACCAGGCCCAGGTGTGCCAGCCAGCCGGCCCAGGCGCCACCCAGCAGTGCCGTAAGACCACTGCCGGTGTTCGTAACCGTGCCCACCCCGGCCCAGGTGCCGACGCTGATGACCAGCACCACACCCAGCCCAGCACCGGCCGCGCTGCCCAGCAGGTAGGGGTCGGCCAGCGGGTTGCGAAACAGGCCCTGCGCCAGCGCGCCACCCAGCCCGAGCAGCGCGCCGGCCACCCAGGCACCGATGCTGCGTGGCGCACGGATGGCGCTGATCAAGCCCCAGTCAGCCTGCCACTGCCACGACCAGCCTTCGCTGCCGGCCGCCAGCCCCAGCGCCAGCGCCAGCAGCGTGGCCACCAGCAGTGCCAGCGCCAGGCGCTGGGCCGTCCAGCCGGCGGACGGGGTGCTGGAAGTGTTGCTGACCATCACGGCGCTCATGCGGGCATCGGGCATCGGGCACGGGGGCTGAATCAGGGCCGCAACGCCGTGCGCGGCGGTAACTGCGCCACACAAGCCGCGATGATTTCTGCCGCCTCGGCCAGGCGCGGGCCAGGCCGCACCACGATGTCATTATGTGCCGGTTCAAAAGCGCACACATGCCCCTGGGCCAGCGCCTGCAGCGTGCCCCAGCCCGGGCGCTGCGCCATGCCCTGGGCGTTGTGGCGCGAGGCCAGCACCAGGTCGGGCTGGGCGCGCACCACAAACTCGGGGTTCAGTTTCGGGAACGGCCCCAGCGCTGCCGGCACCACGTTGGCCAGCCCCAGGCGGGTGATGACCTCACCCACAAAAGATGCCTCGCCCGCCGCATAAGGCGCCGATGACACTTCGAAGTACACCCGCGCGCCGCGCCAGGGCGCGGGGATGCGCGCTGCAGCGGCCTGCAGCCTCGTGTCGATGCGCGCCATCAGCGCCGACCCGGCTTGCGGCTGGCCCAGCACCTGGCCCAGCGTGGTGGCCAGGCGGCGGGTGTCGGCCAGGGTGTTGGAATCAACCGCCATCACGCGCAGGCCCAGGGTTTCCAGCCGCTCGATGACCCGCGCCGACTTCGCCACCAGCACCAGGTCGGGCTTCAGCGCAAACAGCCGCTCCACCTGCGTGTCTTCCAGCCCGCCCAGCTTGGGCAGCGCCTGCACCGCAGCTGGCCAGTTGGAATAGCGGTCGGTGCCCACCAGACGGTTGCGGGCGCCCAGCTCACACAGGGTTTCGGTCAGCGAGGGCAGCAGCGTGACGATGCGCACTGGCGCTTGCGCAAAGCGCAGTTGCGCGCCGCGGTCGTCGGTGACCACCACGGTGGCGGCGTGGGCGCCCAGCCCCGCAAAAGCCAACCACATACACCACCACAGACGCGCAGCCAGCCGATGCAACGCGCTGCTGAAACTGCTGGACAAGTGGCGCATACCGTGGGCTCTGCTTCAGCGCCTAGCGCGTGGCCCAGCGCAGCGTGACAAAACCTTCACGCCCGGCCTGGTTGTAGCCCAGCACCGTGGTGTAGGCGGTGTTGGCGGCATTGTTCAGGCGCAAGCCCAGCGTCCAGTCTTTGGCCAAGGCCCAGTCGGCCTTCAGGTCGAGCACGGCATAACCGGCCAAGCGGGTGGTGTTGGTGGCATTGTCGAAACGGTAGGCATAGGCCTGCAGCGCGGCGCCTGCGCT
>JACCDR012419928.1_pt1 | contig 15590 bp, 16 predicted proteins | sample 7446431 | NCBI WGS metagenome assembly JACCDR01 (sample SAMN15323443, study PRJNA562643) | freshwater metagenome | isolation source: river surface water | place: USA:Blue River Watershed | collected 2017-08-17 | reverse complement strand
GATCTCAGCACGGAGGCCCATATTTTGGACACATTGAAAAATTTTGAAGGCAAAGTCACCATTATTATGGCTGCACATCGACCCAGTGTGTTTCGCAGAGCCGATGAGATTCTGTATATGGCTCGCCCGGGCGAAGTGTATTTTGGCAAGTTTGCAGAGCTTTCTTCGAGAATTCCTGGGTTTGAAAAAATGTTTAGTTCGCGCGAAACAGCGGGGGAGTTGTTGTGTTGAATAAAGAGGACTTATCACAGCATGAACAAAGTGTGACTTTGCTTCGTGATTTTTTTAAAAAACGTGTTCAAGAGCATGGACTCTCTTATCAGTCTGTTTGGGGGGATGTAAACGCATGGAAGGCTCTTGAACGTTTTAAAGTGATCGAAGACGCTGACCTCGAAGAGGGGCAAACAGTGATCGATTTGGGATGTGGAACTGGACTTTTAAAAAGCTATTTAGACTTAATAAATAAAAATATCAAATATGTTGGGGTTGATGTTGTTCCGGAGTTTATCCAGCATGTTCAATCTTTGCCTGGTGCAGAAGCTCTGAATGTGGATTTTTACAATAAACTTGAGTCTGTCCCCAGCGCAGATTGGTACGCTGTTTTTGGTAGTATAAATAAACGCTGGATGGTGGGACTTGAAGACTCGGAATCTCTGGATCCGGTTTATGATTGGATTGAAAGTGCCTTCAAAAAAGCCAACAAAGGTATTTTTATCAATGGTTTCACGGACCGTGCAGATAAGCCTAAGATAGAGAATGTTCATTTAAATCCTGTGAAAGTTCTTGAAAAATTAGGAGCAAGTTTCAAATCCTATAGAATTCGTCATGACAATCCTTTTTATGAGTTTACACTCATGGTGAGTAAGTAATATGGCAAAAAAAATTATTTTATTGGGCGGAAATCCCCTGAATATTGGATTTCTAGATGTTAAAGAACGCAATCAAAGTTTGCTTCATATCGTTGATTGGAATGAGTCTCTCGCCTGGGCAGGAGCTGATAAGCACATTCGTGAGGATGTCAAAGACAAGCACTTGGTTGAGAAGTTGGATCTATCTGATTTATTTTTCTGTTTTTCCTCAGCAGATGTGGCAGCTTACAATGTGGCACGTATTAATCAGGCGGCGGGTCTTATGGGACCGACCGAAGAAGCGATTCGAAATTCTACAGATAAATCATGCATCTATAAATGTTTTAAACAAGCTGGAGTTCTTGGTCGAGACTATCTAGAACTCAATGATCAAAATTTTGATATGAGTGAAAAAGAGAACCTCTCCGCATCCGTAGCTGCTTATTTACAAAAAAATAAAAATATTGTTGTAAAGCCAGCCAACAATGCAAGCTCTCGTGGAGTTTCTATTTTAAAAAATACGAATCATCAGGAAACCATGAAAGTGATTTTAGAAACGTATGCAGAATTTAAAGATGTTTTGCTGTTGGACCGTTACATTGGCGGCACTGAATACAGTGTTGAGATGCTTGTCGATAAAGATGGAGAGGTCACGGTTTGGCCCATCGGCTTAAAGTGCAAAAGCCAACATGGAACAACAGAAACGGTTTCCGTAAAAGTTGTGTATAATTCTTTTTTAGAGCCCGAAATCGAAAAAGAAATTCGCCGCGTTGCCGTGGCCTGTGCACAGTCCACGGGACTTAGATGTTCATTGGCTCATCTCGAAGTGAAGGTCGAAGACGGGCGTGTTTACCCCATGGAAATTGGGGGTCGTTCAACAGGGTTTGTAGCCACACACTTAGTTGATATGGTTTCGAATCATCGTTACTTAGAGAGCTATGCTAAAATCATTCGCGGTGAAAAAATGCCTTCACCAGTTGTCACTGTTCCTAAAACATCTGTTTACTTTTTTTATGATTTTCCTGATGGAAAAGTGATTGCAGATTTTTCTAAAGACATCGATCCGTTTATGAACAGCCATATTAAAACTCACTACGGATTCTACCCGCGGTTCCCAATGGGCTCGCAACTCACTCGCCATCGCAATGACGATGGTAAAAAGTGCCTTCGTATTTTATTGGCAGATAAAAAAGAAGATCTTGTCAGTGAGATCGAAAAAATGGAGCAAGAGTTTTATTCCAGAGTGCTCGAGGTCTAAGATGTTTGATGTTCATGCCCATCAGGTGCAGCACCAGACAGGTGGTTTGTTGCTGAGTATCGAGGGACAGCCGAGCGTTCCAGGGGGAGTCTCTTACAAAGAGATGCTCGAGATGGAAACGTCTTCTTTGTTCTATAAAGTTCCGTATCTTTATGATTTGAATCAGTATCAAAATGAAAAGTTGATTTATATTCATCCTCGAAGGAATCACTTTGTTCCTCAGCAAGTCGCTCACTTTCTCAAACAAGCCAGTTGCAAGCTTGTTGTTTTGGACACCTTCTCGAGTTTCTTTTGGTCGGTGCAAGATTATTACGAGTTAATTAACTCCTTCAAAAATAAAACTTTTCTGCTCGCCCATGGGGGTGGTTACCAGGCACGTGAATTTGCTCAACTGGCACGATTTACCACAAATACATTTATTGATTTTTCGGCCACCCAAGAAATTTTTGGTTGTGTTGATGGAAATAAAAATTTGAGCTGTGGTGTTTTGGAAGTGATTTTGCACGCCATCGAAGAGCCTCGGTTGCGTAAAAAATTACTTTTTGGCTCTGACAACCCAGAGTTCGATCAATTGAAAGCCATGCAGTTTTATAAAAAAATAGATTCAGAAATTTTTAATTTGTTTGATGAGAATTTTCAAAGAATGATGTCTTTTTAAGGGACTTGTTTTTCAAAGCACCTTCCGACGGACGCGGCGGAGTAAAGACTCACATAAGACAAAAGATAAACGGGTACATGGAACCACTTCTTTTTGAGATAAGACACTTTTGCATGCAGCAACAGTTTTTCGGATTTTAAAAACCACTTTGCTGATCCTCGAAATGAATTTTTATGCATATCTGCCGCTTTGATTTGGTTGCAAAGGTTTGTGATTCGTTTTCCCACATTTTTGGTGATGGAGGTGTTTGTCGTATGGATGCGGTACTGTGCCGTTGATATCGGAGAAAAGAATATTTTTTTTTGTGCGCACAAACTCAAGTACATATACCAGTCTTCGATAAAAAGGTTTTCATTATAAAGAGGGTGGGGTGGCAGCATGGCTTTGCGCCAAAGTACAACAGGACCAGCCACAGCCCAATTTGTAATTAAACTTTTTGTAAGATCGTTTTGGTACTCTTTTACGGAAGCTCCAAAGTGTGCGAGCACGCTGGCTGCAACAGGCTGGCTGCATTCATCTATCACTTCGGCATCGGTAAACAACGCGGCGGCTTCTGGGTGCTTTTCGATCTCTAAAACCATCTTGCGCGTGCCTTGAGGAAGCAGTTTATCGTCACTGCCACAGGGGCGAAGGTACTGTCCGTTGGCAAGCTCTACGAGCGTGTTGAGCGTCTTAGAAACGCCTTGGTTGGATTGCTTGATAAAACGCTAGGGAAACTGGAGTGATTGTAAAAAACCTTCAATCTGCTGAGCACTTTCATCCGTAGATCCATCATCGATAATTAAGATCTCTTTGTTTGGATAGTCGTCATTCACCACGCTTTGAAGAGTCTCGAGAATGTAGGCTTGATGATTGAACGAAGACACTAAAAAAGAAACGAGCGGCCAAGAATTTCGCGGCATAAGTTTAGCGAGTTTTTTCGATCATTTGAATCCAAGACGTATTTGTCTGATACCAATGAACAGTTTTTTGCAGTCCTTCTTCAAATGTCATTTTGGGGCTCCAGCCAAGCTCTGTCTGGGCTTTGGAGTAGTTGATCGCATATCTCCAGTCATGCCCTTTACGATCCTCAACAAAACTAATGAGGGATTCGGGTTTGTTCATGATTTTTAAAAGTGCTTGGACAACATCCAAGTTTCGTTTTTCGGAGTTCCCACCAAAGTTATAAACATGACCAGGCTTTCCTTTGAGAAAAGCCATCCAGATTCCACGATTGTGGTCATCCACATAGATCCAATCACGCACATTTTTACCATTTCCATAAACTGGGAGTTTTTTATCGGCCTGGGCATTTTGAATCATAAGCGGAATCAGTTTTTCTGGAAACTGGTAAGGACCATAATTGTTTGTGCAACGGGTGGTTACACAATTGAGTTTGTAGGTTTCAAAAAAAGCACGAACCATCATGTCTGAGCTGGCTTTGCTAGCGCTGTACGGGCTGTTGGGCGCAAGAGGCGTGGACTCAGTGAAAGCGGGATCCGTTTCACTCAAAGAGCCGTAGACCTCATCTGTGCTTACATGGAGAAAGCGAAAGTCGGGCTTTTGAGATTGTATTTTAAGTGCTGAATTTAAAAGGTTCAGTGTGCCGGTGACGTTGGTTTCCACAAAAATATTGGGATTTTCTATGGAACGGTCCACGTGGGATTCTGCTGCAAAATGAAGGATTCCATCCACAGAGTGATGCTTAAAAAAATCCTGTATTTTCTGAGAATCTCGAATGTCTATCTGAAAAAAACTCAAATGAGAGTGTGTATCAAGTTCTGGCTGCAGGGTTTGTTTTCGGCCAGCGTAGGTCAAAGCATCCATGATTAAAAAATTATATTCATTTTTAACGTTAGGATCACAAGCAATCGTTTTTACAAAATTACTACCAATAAAACCAGCGCAGCCAGTAAGAAGAATGTTCTTTTTCATTTGCGATCCTTCAACATGAGGTAATTTTTTAGGCTTGGAAGTTTTTTATCTTTCTCCGAAAGCAGAACATCAGAGGTGTCGATGGGCCATTGAATGCCAATGTCACTGTCGTTGTAGGCAATTCCAGCATCTGCATCTTTGTCGTAAAAATTATCGACCTTGTAGAAAAAATCAGCAGTTTCACTGAGAACAACAAAGCCGTGGGCAAAGCCACGCGGAATGAGCACAGATTGAATTTTTTCATTGGTCGAAGAGAGGTGAATGCCAAAATGCTTTCCAAAGGTATTTGATTGGGGGCGTAAGTCCACAGCCACATCATAAATATGCCCTTGAACCACGGAGACCAGCTTTGCTTGTGCAGATGCTCCAGTTTGGAAATGAAGGCCCCGCAAAATTCCTCTTTTAGAAAAAGAACGAATATCTTGAACAAAGTTGTAGTTGAGGCCCGCTTCAAGAAATTGTTTTTGGTTGTAGCTTTCATAAAGAAAGCCACGCTCATCACGGAACACCTTAGGCTCATAGATCAGTAGGTCGGCAATCGGTGTTTTATGAAACATATGTTCTCTCCGTGAGCCAGTTCTACTGAATATCGGCACGAATGAAAATCATCTTTTTCTACAAACTAATGCATTGCAATATGCCAAACTTTTAAATGAGGGGTAATTAAACTCTTTGCTCTAACGGGAGAAATTATGAAGGGGATTATACTTGCAGGGGGAAGCGGGACGCGTCTCTATCCAACCACCATGGCGGTGAGCAAGCAGTTGCTGCCGGTTTACGACAAGCCAACCATTTACTATCCATTGTCGACACTCATGATTGCTGGCTTGAAGGAGATCATGATTATAAGCACTGAGAGGGATGTGCCTATGATTCGCTCGTTGCTGGGAGATGGCAGTCAGCTCGGCATGAACATACAATACGCGGTCCAAAAAAAACCAGAGGGAATTGCCCAGGCTTTTATCATTGCCGATGAGTTTATTGGTGACGACAGTGTTTGTCTTATTTTGGGTGATAATATTTTTTATGGTGCCACAATGCCAGAGTTGTTGTGTGAAGCCACGCAACTCAAAAAAGGTTCCTATGTGTTTTCCTATCGTGTAAACGATCCGGAGCGCTACGGAGTGGTTGAGTTTGATCAGCAGGGGCGAGCCATCAGCATCGAAGAAAAACCCAAGAATCCAAAATCCAGCTGGGCGGTGACGGGCCTTTATTTTTATGACAACTCAGTGCGCGAAAAAGTTCGACGTTTACAGCCATCAAAACGTGGTGAATTGGAAATTACAGATCTCAACGTGATGTATCTCAAAGAGCAAACATTAAAAGTTTTAACCTTGGGCCGTGGCGTTGCATGGCTTGATACGGGCACCGATGACTCTCTGCTGGAGTCTTCACATTTTGTGCAAACTGTTGAAAAACGACAAGGTTTGAAAATTGCGTGCTTGGAAGAAATTGCTCTGGAAAAAAAGTTTATCACGGAAGCTCAATTTATAGAAATCGCTGAAAAGAGTCCGCAAAGCGGCTATGGCGTTTATTTAAAAAAATTAGTCAGCCAACTGGGACGTCATTGAGTTTTTTGAAGAAAAAGCTTCGTTGACGATTTTTGTGCTATTTTTAAATAAAATCTGAAGACATTGAACATTAAAGCCCCGTCAATATTTACAAGCAGTTCCCAACCGAGAGTTCTTTGGGCGTCGCGCGGGAGTTGGATACTCTTCCGATGTGATCGGCAGAAGAGTTTCTAAAACCAAAGGGAGTCCTTCGAGCTTTGCGTCCTTTACAATCTCAAGGGCAAAGTCGTACCAGGTGCAGTAAGGCGCAAAACGCAAATGATACACACCGGGAGCAGGAACGTTGGTGTTGAGCTTTATCTTTTTGAGCAACTCACACACATGGTTTGCCACATTCATGGCGTGCGTGGGGGAGCCCCACTGGTCGTTTACAATTTTGAGCTCTTTGCGCTCGCAGGCCAGGCGTCGAATGGTGTTGCGAAAGTTATTTCCCCATTCACAATACACCCAGGCAATTCTAAAAATATAGCTTGTGCCACCAGCGGCTTGAATGAGTTTTTCGCCTTCCCACTTTGTATGTCCGTACCAATTGATAGGATTTGGTATGTCCGTTTCGACCCACGGTTTTTCGCCTGTGCCATCAAACACATAGTCTGTAGAAAAATGAATCAAGGTGGCATTGTTTTGTGCACACCACTTTGCAATCAGCCCAGGAGTGGTGGCGTTGACTTGAAGAGCGAGGTCGCGCTCACTCTCCGCTTTATCGACAGCTGTGTAAGCCGCGGCGTTGATCACAATTGTTGGTCGATGACTTTTGAGCAGCTCGAGAACTTTTTGTGGCTCTGTAAAGGGAGCTTCGGCACTCGAAAAATAAAGGGCCTCGGGCATTAATGCCGAAAGACTTTTTGCCACTTGTCCATTTTTGCCAAAAACCAAAACCATGTTGATGGAATATATGATTGCTCTCGAGAACGCAATTGATCATACTGGTCCCATGAATCAGCTAGGAATCTACGTGGCCTGTGTTGTGGTTTCTTCCATTGCCAATTATGTGGCGCAGGAGTCTTTTTTTTGGAAATGGCCCCATGTGGAATTGGCGATGCTGTTTGGAACCGCCGTGGCGCTCGTGGTAAAGTACATTCTTGTGAGAAAATACGCCTTTGCTTTTAAGCCGCGCAGCCGAACCCACGAAGCCCAGGTGTTTTTTGTGTACGGAGTTTTAGGGGCCTTAACCACCTTTTTATTTTGGGGCATCGAGCTGGGGTTTCATTACTTTGTATTAATTCCTTACAGTCGACAGATTGGAACTGTGGTGGGGCTTTTGGTGTGCGGGTATATTAAGTTTGTGATGGACCGAGACTATGTTTTTTCTCGTCGTGTTTAACGCAAAGCAAAACGCATGAGGTACGCCTCACTTGCCCTGGACGGCGGGAGACGGTACCACTTTTCCTATGTATAAATTCAAAGCCCTTTCCAATCCAGTTGTGCTCAAAACATCCACACAAACCATCACATGGGGAGATGCCAAAAGATGGCCTCTGTTTGCGGGGCCAGACATCGTCGAAGACGAGGGGCTGGTTTTGGAGATTGGCCAAGAGCTTAAAAAAATCACCACCGAAAACAACATTCCTTGGGTTTTGAAGTGCTCCTTCGACAAAGCCAATCGCACCAGTGGAAAAAGCTTTCGTGGCCATGGGGTCAAGGAGAGCCTTGCGATTTTGGCTCGCGTGAAAGCAAAACTGGGATGTCCTGTTTTAACGGATGTTCACGAAACCATTCAAATGGACGCGGTGGCTGAGGTGGCCGACGTGATTCAGATTCCTGCGTTTTTGTGCCGTCAAACAGATCTATTGGTGGCTGCAGCTGCCACACAAAAAGTGATTCATATTAAAAAAGGTCAGTTTTTAGCACCGTGGGATATGAAGTCCGTTGTGGAAAAAATGAAAGCCGCAGGCAACGATAAAATTTTACTCTGCGAGCGCGGAACCACTTTTGGTTACAACCGACTCGTCAACGACATGATGGCCTTGGTCGACATGCGCGCTTTGGGAGTGCCTGTGATCATGGATGCTTCACACTCCACGCAGCTCCCAGGAGCTTCCGGTGTAGCCAGTGGTGGACGCTCCGACATGATTCCAGTTCTCGCAAAAGCCGCCATGGCCGTGGGTGTGGACGGACTGTTTATCGAAACCCATCCGCGTCCCGATCAAGCTCTGTGCGATGGACCCAGCAGTTTGCCACTTCATGAAATGAGTGATCTTGTAAAAACTCTCAATCAGCTTTGGTTGACGCATCAGTAATTTTTTGATGGTGAGGGCGTTCGAAATTTTTTGAGATCGCTCTCGATGCGTTTGAGTTTATTCACAGCCTGAGGCTGATAGAAATACCACAAATTGTAATAGAAAATATAGCCGATGGCGTGAAGGCCATCCATCATGGAAATCTTTTTGCCTTCGTCGTAGGTGCGGCCGTAGTACGAGATGGGCACTTCGTACACACGGGCAGACACTTTGCTCACAAGTGCTGTGATTTCGATCTCCATGCCAAAGCCTCTGGCGGTGAGGCCCATGTCTTTGACGATGGGTGTGCGAAAGGCCTTGTAGCCGGTTTCGATATCGGTCATGTTCAGATTTGTGAGAAGGTTGGACAGAAAAGTTAAAAATTTATTTGCCAAATAATGATAAAAATAAAGCACGCGGGATTCTTTGCGCACTAAAAATCGACTGCCATAAACCACATCGGCTTTGCCGGTGAGTATCGGCGCAAGGACTGCAGGAATCTCTTCGGGGTTGTACTCCAGATCCGCATCCTGAATCAGGCAGACATCGCCGGAGGCCGCTTGCAATGCAGTTTGAATGGCTGCGGTTTTTCCTTGGTTGCTCGAGTGAAAAAGTGTTTTGACCTTTGTGTGTTGATAACCTTTTAAAAAGTCAGTGGTTCCATCAAAGGAGCCATCGTCCACAACGATGATCTCGGTGATCGAAGAGACTTCTAAAAGTTTTTGAATCACATTCGGGATTGTGCTTGATTCGTTGTAGGCGGCCACGAGGACACTGACAGTTAAAGGCATGCACTCACTGTAATGAAGTTTTCTGAAGTGTGTCAATCAGCGTTGGTTAAACTTCTTTTCATAGAGGCCTGGGCCGCGTACACTTTATCAATGCAACCAACAACATTAGAACTCATCGCCACCATCGTGTTCGCTATTGCCATTCTTCACACCTTCTCTGTGGGGTATTTTCAAAAATGGGCCCACAAATACCCCAGTGGATCCATCGGCGAAAACCTGTGTCACATTCTTGGTGAAGTGGAAGCTGTTTTTGGCCTTTGGGCGGCGATCTTTTTAGCGGCCTATAGTTTTTTAGAGGGTTTTGCTGCGTACGAAGGGCATCATGCAGTGAGTGGGGCTCTTCATTATTTGGAGTCGCAAAACTTCACCGAACCGTTATTTGTTTTTGTGATCATGTGTATGGCGGGCACGCGTCCTGTGGTTTTGCTTGCTGAAAAGTGCATTGAGTGGGCCTCAAAAACTTTACCTCTTCCGGGTAAAATGTCTTTTTATATCTCGGCATTGGTCATAGGCCCACTTCTCGGCTCGTTCATCACAGAGCCTGCGGCAATGACAGTGACGGCCATGATTTTACTGCATCTGTTTTTTAAGCACCCCATGTCGGATCGTTTTAAATATGCCACCATTGGACTTTTATTTGTGAACGTCTCGGTGGGTGGAACTCTGACTCATTTTGCAGCGCCGCCCGTGCTGATGGTGGCCTCCAAGTACGGTTGGGGAGTTGAGCACATGATCATGAACTTTGGCTGGAAGGCCATGGTGGCTATAGTGTCTTCCACGGCTCTTTATGCGTTTATTTTTCGGAAGGAGCTCTCGCAGCCCTTGCAGCATCACAAATCCGCAAAGGGCCTCATGCGCCCACCGTGGTGGATGTATGCTCTGCACTTGATATTTTTAGCGGCGGTGGTTCTCACGGCTCACCATTCTGTGTTTTTTATCGGTTTGTTTTTGTTCTTCATCGGTTTTGTGAGTGTGACCAAAGAGTATCAGGACGAACTGAAACTCAAAGAGTCTTTGATGGTGGGTTTCTTTTTAGGGGGTCTTGTGGTTTTGGGCTCCATGCAAAAATGGTGGCTGCAGGAGCTCTTGGTGAGCATGAGCGACCTGGCCCTGTATTTTGGCGCCACGGGTTTAACGGCCATCACCGACAATGCGGCGCTGACGTATTTAGGCTCCTTGGTGGAGCTGTCTGACACAGCGAAATATTATCTGGTGGCCGGTGCTGTTTCTGGAGGAGGTTTGACTGTGATTGCCAATGCTCCAAACCCGGCGGGTTATGGGATTTTAAAAGAGACCTTTAAAGACGGTGTGATCAGTCCGTTGTCGCTTTTTTTAGCAGCAGTCCCTCCAACAATTATTGTTTGTCTCTGCTATCTTTTTCTGCCATCGTTTTAACTTAACAAATTTCAGGAGGAAGCATGAAGTTTTTAGTAATGATGATGATTGCAATGATGGCTGTTTCTTGCGCACACAAACACGGTGGCGGTTGCCACGACACTGCAAAAACAGAGTGCGGTTGTGACAAAGACAAAGCCGCTACAGAAAAACACGACTGTGCTGCTTGCGAAGGTAAAAAAGAGCACAAGCACGATGGTCACAAGCATGATCATGGAGCCACTCACACACCCGCAAGCACCATGAGTGAAATGGTCACGCAAAAAATATCTCAAGAAGAGTTCTCAAAACTTTACACGAAGAACAAAGAAAAACTTGGCAAAAGCTGTACAAATCCTGCCATGAGCTATTGTGGTAAAACAACAAAAGACATGATGGTTTCAGAAGCCGAAGCCAGCTGTCTTTGGACTAAAGTTTTCCGTAGCACAAGAGAGTCTTTGCCAGAGCTTGATGGCACAGCCTGTGCAAAAACCATCAAAGGTTTTGTGAAGAAGTAAATGTGTGTTTAAGGGAGGAGAGGCTCCTCCCTTTTCGTTTTTGTGAAAAATTCCATTGTCCATAAAGTATCCAGCCCTGTCATTTTTTCCATCTGTCTGTAAAAACTGTATAAAGCCACTACAAACCCGTAAATTGATCCTTCTTAAAAAGGGGTTTTTATGAAGTCACTGGGGTTTGTCATTGCTTTCTTTATTTCCACATTTGCAAATGCACAATCACAATGCCTGGATCTTTTTAAAACCCAAAACCAGCCTCGGCTCAGTGCAAATCTTGAGAGAGAGTTGGAAGCCGAATTTTTAAACTCAAATATTTATGAACGTTTAGAAATGTTGGACTATGTCACTGTAGAATTGCAAAACAAACTCCAGCAAACTCCTCGTCCTGGAGTTTTGAGCTGGTTCACTTTTGATGGAGCTCGACAGCGTCGATCTCACTCAGAACTTAAAGCTTTAAGTCTCGAAGTCAAAGAGTTGAGAGACGCCTACAGAGTTGTGAATTCTCTTCTTCATGGTTCCGTGAAAAATCACAATTTGAAACGCGAAGACGAAGTGCAATTGCTCAATCGCTTGATCAACGAAAAAGAGATGCTTGGAGCTTTGCGGTTTTTACAACAGCGCCAGTCAGATATGGCAGGAAGAGATCGCCTGGAACAGCACTTTATTGACGCTGTTATTTTGTATCTGGCCTGGGGGCCGAATCCCAAAAAATTTCCAGTTCCCATCAAGAGTTGGCTGATTTTTGACATTTTTCTTGGTCACGAGGATCCAAAGTACATGATTCATGTGGCCTCCCTTTTTCACGATATGGCCTTGGTTTATAAAGGGGCGAAGAGAGGCCTCAGCGAGCAAGAGGCTCACATCGAAGAGTATTCAGTATTAATGCAAGATAGAGTGTTTGCTTTTATCGAGAAGACCGAAAAGATGAGTCCAAATGTTGTTGAGCGATTGATAGATCAAGAGTTGGACCGCGGTCATATTATTCTGGATGACAGTGGAGAGCTTCATATCGTTGATGACTCATTATAGTTCTGTAGGTAATTCATCAATATAGCGCTCGACGCGTTCGTCGATCACGAGGTCGGGCGTACCAAATTCTTTTAAAGCCCTTGGAATTTCTGTTTTCACAGTCGCAAAATGCATAAAAATAGTTCTACGGAAGTAAGGAGCCAGGTACTGTTTAAGTGCCTCACTGAAGGAGTCTCCCACAACCCAAACAGTGTGTTGCGCATTGGCGTTTTCGAAAACTTGATAGGTTCCATCGGTGAAAATGGGATTTTGGCAACAGGCCCCTTGCAAGGGAGCACTGAGAGTCTGGGTTTCTGGATCTTTAAAATCAATCCAGTTTTCAAAGCCATTGAACATTTTGTAAATATCATTATGCCCCTGTTTTTCCACTACGGTGACGTTCACGGGCAAAGGTTCAATGTTCGTTTTTAAAACAGCATTAATGGATTTAAGAATCGCCAGATGGGCGTTGTAGGCCCCCCAGTTGCTCCAATGAGTGTCCGTGGCATAATAGACCGGATGATGCTGTTTGGCCTGATGAAGAGTGGGTTCGAGCCATAAGATGTGCTGATTCACATCTTGGAGTTTCAACGGAATCAGGTGGGAGTATCTACTGTTGAGATTGCGATAATTTAAAAACAAATGAGACGTATACTCGGGATAAATGGTTTCCTTGTTGGGAGCCACGACAAAAAGATATTTGCTCGAAAGACCATAGGGTTTGTCAATAAACTGTCGAACCGCTGCCGCTCGCTGTTGCACAGTGTACTCCGAAGAAATTCCCCAAAAGTCGTCATTGGCATTGCCGTCATCGCGCGAAAAATAAAACAACCAGCCGTCACGACCCATATGAATATTGCCAATGGTGTTGTGTTTTAAAACTTGAACTTGCAGATACCCATTCCATTGATAGGCTATCTGGCGAAGTGGAAACTTCATGCGCACATAGTCTTTCAGCTTGCCTCCAGGCTGAGTGATAAAAAACAAGGCCGCGGCGAGCAATGTGGGAGCCGCAATCAAAAAACAGTAAAAAAGCGTGATGCGTTTTTGTTGAGTCATAGAATCAAAACCTAAAGTAAATAAAAGGGTTGTACTCTTGGCCACACAACAGAACACAGGAAATCAAAAATAAAGCCGTGGACCACAGATGGCTTTTTTTATCCATCTGGTAGACAGTGGGCGTGCAAAACAAAACAGCCAGTAAAAAATAAACATAAAAATGAGGGCGTGTGATCAGAGTGATCGTGTCTGTGGAGATCCAAAGTGAGTTGAGGCCTAGCATGTTTTTGTACATCAATACAATTTGCTCAAAAGTCTCCGCCCGAAAAATCACCCAGCTAAATACGATAATGACCAACGCATAAATGTGTTGAAGCCATTGGGGTGCACGCCAGGAGATGCGATGTCCCATCACTCTTTCGAGAACAAGAAAAAATCCATGGTAGCAGCCCCACAAAAAGAAAGTCACATTGGCGCCATGCCATAGACCACAAAGCACAAAAACCAAAAACAAATTTCTGTACTCTTTAGCGACGCCATCTCGATTTCCCCCCAACGGAATGTACAGATAGTCGCGAAACCATTGCGACAGAGTCATGTGCCAGCGGCGCCAGAAATCTTTGATACTTCGAGCAACATAAGGGGCATTGAAGTTTTCGGGAAGCTCGATGCCAAACATCTTTGCCAAGCCGATGGCCATGTCGGAATAGCCCGAAAAATCAAAGTAGATTTGCAAGGTGTAGGTTGTGGCCGCCACCCAAGCCAGAGCTGTATCCATACGACTGCTGTCGAGCTGAAACAGCATGTCTGCGTAATAGCCCAAAGGATTTGCAAGAATCACTTTTTTGCCAAGCCCAAGAGAAAAGCGCCGAAAACCTTCGGCCGTGTTCTCCCAACTGTGAGTTCGAAACTCCAGCTGACGCTTCAGATCCACATACCGAATGATGGGCCCTGCCACCAGGTGGGGGAAAAATGTAATAAAGGCCCAGTAGTCTATAAATCGCCGTGTGGCTTTAATATGTCCGCGGTACACATCGATGATGTAGCTCATGGACTCGAAGGTGTAAAAACTAATGCCAATGGGGAGGGCCACTTCAAGAATATAGGAATGGGGAAAAATATTTTTTAAAAGCTCTGAGGTGAACTGAGCATACTTAAAATAAAACAGCAGACCCATATTTGAGATCACAGAAATCAGCAGCAAATAAAAGAGTTTTTTTGAAGGTGCCGTGGAGGTCTTTTGTTCTTTGTCCATGAGCAGAGCCAGGCCGTAGTCGATCAGGCCCACCAACAGCATCACCCAAAAGAATTTTTTTTCTCCAGAGATGTAAAAAAATAAACTTGTGGCAAACAAAACAAAATTGAGTGCGGTGAAGAGAAAACGTTTGCTCGCAAACACAGACAGCGTTGCATAGTAGAGAGCCAGAACGACAGGTAAGAAGACAAAAATAAAATTGAGCGAGCTAAAAACCATTTTTCGGTTTTTAACAAGCTTCATACGCCTTGTCTAGGACGCTCTCTTAAGACTCCATCAAACGATCCAAAAGAGGACCTTGGAGAGTCACAACCGCTGATTTTGGGAGTCCTTTGCGCTCAGGCCAGGTGCTCGTGGGTTTTGAAGGGTCTGTTGTCATGGCGCCAGGATGTTGCACACACAGAAAGAGAGTCTTTCCACCATCTGCAAACATCGGCCCCGTGAACTCGGCATCCACAGGGGCCGTGGCCACTCGATGCACACGGCCGGCAAACTCTCCTCGCAGGGGAATATAAAACAGGCTGTTGTTGCCGCACCCTTTGTAGGGACCTCTGTGGTTGTCTTCGTCGGCGATGTCGCTGGTCACCCAAAGATTGCCATTTTTATCAAAGGCCATATTGTCAGGACAGGCAATTCCACTTTCGGGACCTCCGCTGATCCACGTGCTTGCCGTGAACTCCAGAGTTTCGCAGTCATTATTTTTTTCGCTGAGTTTCAGCAAAGAGCCGTAAAAATTTTTTCGATCATAGTTGTTGGTGAGCGCGACAAAAATATCGCCAGTCACAGGGTCGATTTCGATGTCCTCAGGTCGGTCTTGTGGAGTTCCTCCAGCGAGGCGTGCGGCAAGGTGAGTGTAGGTGAGTACGTCGGTTTGCGAATCAAAGTGTGGTTTTAAAAGAGGATTGGTTTTTAAATCAAGAGGCAGCCAACGTCCTTTTTCGGTGTCGGCCACATAGAGAGTTCCTGCCTCTAGCGAGCCAGGCTTGTTGCCAATAAATTTGTACAGGTAGCCGCCACGACGGTCTTCGCCCATGTAAACCACAGGTTTTTTGTTTTTACTGATTTTGATCGTTGCGCACTCGTGTTCAAAGCGGCCCAAAGCCACACGTTTGACGGCTTTCCCTGTAAACGGTTCGATTTCCACCACCCAGCCGTAGTGTTCTGGGGGTAAAGGAAAGTG
>JACCDR012671038.1_pt1 | contig 15595 bp, 11 predicted proteins | sample 7446431 | NCBI WGS metagenome assembly JACCDR01 (sample SAMN15323443, study PRJNA562643) | freshwater metagenome | isolation source: river surface water | place: USA:Blue River Watershed | collected 2017-08-17 | reverse complement strand
GTCGCGGAACTTGCCGGCACCGGGCACTGTGTCTGGCTGGTCCCGGCGACACTGACCATACCGCTCGTCGCGAATACGGCAACCTACGACCTGTCCGACGTGCTGGGCAGCGCCTACCCGGAAGACGGCATCCTGTTCCCGATCGAGGCGTATGTCCGCGACAGCAACGACAAGGACGTTCCCGTCGATATCATCCGGCGCGCGGCTTACGAGGCGATCGAGGACAAAGCCGAATCCGGGAAGCCTGACCGCATCTACATCGATCGCCTGGCTGCCGACCAGAACATCAGCGTCTTCCCGGTACCGACGGACACCAGCTACAGCATTCGCCTGGTGGCGCAGACCTACGCCCCGGATTTCGTCGGCAGCAACCTGCGCTCGGCAAACGGCAACCTCGCCCACGGCCTGTCCGCGGAATGGCAACGCTGGATGATAAATCAGAACGCCGCCGACATCGGCAGCGGGCCGGTGCGCCGACTTCCGCCTGGAGAAATCAGCGAGATTCGCGGCACGGCCGAGGTCTCGCGGCAACGGCTGATGGCGTATTCGAACGACGAGAAGGATTCAATGCCGCGGCGGACCCGCGCTCACGGAGCCTGACATGACCACGCGCTACAACATCGGCGACTTCAACATTGCCAATCCCGTCTATGCCGGCGCCACGGTGAGCTTCTATACCGTGTCCGGTGGCGCCAAGACCACGACTCTGGCCACGCTGTACGCGGCATCGACCGGGACGACGCAGGGCAGCAATCCAGCGACCCTGGACAGCGACGGCAAGCTCGCGGCACCGCTGTATGTCGAAGTTCCCGTCATCGCCACGATTTCCGGGCTGGGATCGGTCAGCGACCACGACACCGGGATCATGGGGCTCGCCGAAGGCGCGGCATCAACGTCGGCAACGGCCGCGGCGGCATCACAGGTCGCAGCAGCGGCATCGCAGGTTGCGGCGGCGTCCAGCGCATCGGCATCAGCGGCCAGTGCGGTAACGGCGGCTGCGGCCGCGGCAAGTGTTGGCCAGCGGAAAGCGGCGACAGTAGGCGGAACCGTCGATGCCATCACAGCGACGTTCTCGCCGGTGTTCGCGAACCTGGCGGCATCCGCCGGCATTGTGCTAGCCATCCCGCTGGCCGGCGCAAATGCCACGACTACGCCGACGCTGGCGATCGATGGCCTGACGGCCAAGACTATCGTCAAGGGTTCCGGCGCGGCACTGGTTGCCGGCGATATTCCTGGCGGCGATTTCGTCGGGCTGTTCGTCTATGACCAGAGCCTCGACAAGTTCCAGATGATCAACCCGCATGGAGTGGTCACGAACTTTAGCGGCAAGTCATTTATTGACGAAGACGACATGGCGAGCAATAGCCCCACCGCCGTTCCGTCGCAGCAGTCCGTCAAGGCGTATGTGGATGCGTTTATTCCTGTTGGTGGGGTTGTTCAGTCTGTAGATACGACGCTAGCCACAGTAGTCGCTTGCACGGGGGCATTCGGCATTGATGACACGATTCCGCAAAACACCGAGGGGACCGAAGTTCTTGTTGCCTCCGCCTTCACCCCAACCAACGCGAGCAACCGACTACGGATCGAGTTTTGGGCGCCGTGTATAAGCAACTCAGTATCAAACCACAAAACCGCGATTGCGCTATTTCAGGACAGCACCGCGGATGCCATTGCGGTAACTGGCGCTACAAGCCTGACGGACTCAAGGGGCTGGCTTGTGCATGAGATGGCCGCGGGGACTACCTCGGCGACAACGTTCAAGATTCGTATCAGCAACGAGAACGGCGGGACGACATACGTGAACAGTTCATCCAGCAATTTGACAAGAAGTTACGGCGGGATTTCAAAGGCAAGAATCCGCATTACTGAGATCAAAGTTTAATAATCCCGCCAGCATAAGCGAGAAGGGAAAACGACATGGCGCAACGCATTTCGGAATTCGAACTCTGGCGCGCAGGGTACGCCGGCGCAACGGTGACCGTCTATATCGCCGGTACAACTACCGAAGCCTCGATCTTCACCGACGAGGCGCTGACGATCGCGGCAGACAATCCCCAGACGCTCGACACGCTGACCATCGGGGGTGATACCTACGGCAAGTTCGTGGCGCCGCTCTACACGGCGTCGGCCTACTACCTGGACATCGACTCGCGCGACACGACGGGCATTGTCAGGCCGCCACTGACCACGCTGGATGGAGAAGACGCCAGCGATGCCGTGGTGACGCCGACCGGAGGGTCGGTGGCGGAAACCATTGCCAACCTGTTTGCCCGCAAGATATGGGCGCCTAGTTATGGCGCGCTGGGCGCTGTGGCTGCCACCAACACGACGACCCTGACGGCCGCCATCGGCGCCGCGGCCGCGCTCGGCGGTGGCCGCGTCATGCTGCCGTCCGACACGTCGATCCCATTCAACCAGATCACGGTTTCTGCCGGCGTCATCCTGTGCGGCAGTGGGCGCTCCGGCGGGCCGACGGCGCTGGTCAGCCAGGTCGGCGACAAGTGCATCACTTTGTCTGGCGACGGCGCCGGCCTGCGGGATCTTGTGGTTGACGGCGTCAACAAGGTCGCCTCTGGCATCGGCGTGTATTCCAAGGCCAAGGACGAGACCGTTCTGGAGAACGTGCTCATCAAACGATTCGAGACAGGCCTGCACCAGCGCGGCGGACGGCGCGCGAACTGGCGTAACCTGTTCATTGACGCCTGCACGACGGGCGCCAAGTTGCACGGCGACACCGATGCCGGCAACGGTGCCGATGGCGACCAGTGGCGTAACAACCGCTGGATCGGCGGCCTTGTCTCGAATTGCACCAGCCTGGGCGTGGAGCTTTCCTACGAAGACTCCAAAGTCTACGAGAACCGGCTGGCGATCGGCATCAAGGACAACACTGGTACGGGCCTGAAGATCAACGGCGCCCGCTTCACCGACATTTCGGAATGCTGGTTCTCTGGAAACACGACGACGTTCGCCATCCAGGACGACACACTGTCGACGGTGACCGACAATACCGTGATCGGCCTCAAGTTCCGCAATGGTTCGCTTGATGGCGGCGCGGCGACGTTCAACGGCACCTGTCAGGACATCGTGTTCGAGGGCGTCGCGATTACCGACGTCGATTTCACCATGACCAACGTCACCAGCAACATCGTGTGGCGCGACTGCACCGAGGACGCGCAGGTTACGCTGGCCGGCAACGGTACCCGCATCACGCGCGAGCGCTCGATGTTCGGCGACTGCCCGGCGTCTTCGGCGACGACGACCAACAATTCGGCGCTCAAGGTCTGGGAAATCTCGCTGGAGCCCGGGCAGAAGGCTTGGCTCGAGGCGAAGGTAATCGGCGTCGGCCGCAACAACGCCGAATACGCCTTCTACCATATCAGCCGGGCCGTGCATCGCCCGGGTTCGACGCTGGCCTATGACGCGCAAACCGCGAACTTCACGCTTGGCGGCGTACTGACCGGCGGCACGTCGGGCGCCACGGCGCGAATCATCGCCGACTCCGACGCCGGCGCCACGGGCACGCTGACGGTCAAGGACATCATCGGCGTGTTCCTCGACAACGAGACCATCACCGACGACAGCGGCGGCTCGGCGACGGCCAACGGCACACTGACGCACCAGAACTGCGCCTTGCTGGGCTCGACGGTCGTGATTTCGACGGCGGTCGAGACCACGGCGGGCTATGCGGCAGATTTTGCCGTGGCAACCGGCAATATCGAAGTCCAGGTCACCGGCGACACCGGCGACACGCTGGAATGGATCTGCAGCGCGCAGGCGGTGGTCAACTGATGGCCTGGAAGGAACTGCCGATCAACGGCAAACTCTTCCTCAACGTCCAGGAGGCGTGCCTGTCAAAGAACGGCGCCGCGCTCGAAAACGCCTTCGTCAATGACGTCGGCGGCATTACGCGCTTCCCGGGGCTCGACGACTTCGCCACGCTGGCCGGCAACAGCCCGACCTACCTTGACGAGTGGCGCGGCGACCTGATAGCGGTTTCCGACTCGCTGGTCTGGCGAATCAAGCAAGACGGTACGGCGACCGACATCACCGGGGCGCCGGTATCCGGAGACGGCCGCGCCGTGTTCGCGCAGTCGCCGAACGAAATGATGATCGCCGCCGGCGGCGAGATTGTGCGGCTGTCGCGCGAGGAAACCGAACTGCTGTCGCCCGACGCGCCCCTGGCGACGCACGTCGGCTATCTCGAAGGGTACTCGATCGCCATCGAGAAGGACACCGAGAACATGCTGCACTCGGCGGCCAATTCGGGCAGATCATGGGATCCGATCGACGTCTTCGCCGCGGACGCGCAGCCCGACAAGCTGACGGCGCTGCTGGTGACGCCATACCGGGAATTGCTGTTGGCCGGGCCGAAGTCCATCGAGCAATTCGAACGCCTGTCGGTGGGATCGGCGACGCCATTCGCGCGGCGCTGGGCGGTCGGTGAGGGCGTGCTGGAGCCCTACACGCTGACGTTCGCCGACAACGGCATCTGGTGCATCAACGACAACCGCGAATTCGTGCGCGCCTCGGGCAAGGTATCGCGGCCGATCAGCGACGACATCGGCAACTCGCTGCAGAAGATCGACGACTTCTCAGATGCCTGGGCAACGCCGATACTGATTCACGGCCAGAAGTTCATCATCCTGCAGATTCCGAACGCGACAAACGCCTACGGGACGCGAGGCGTGACGCTGCTGTTCGACTATCGGCAGAACCGGTGGACGTCGCTTTACGGCTGGAGTACTGCCGACATTACGCCGACGCGCTGGCCTGGCTGGTCGTACTTTCAGCTTTGGGGCCGGCACTTCGTCGGCGGCAATGGCTGCGTGTATGAGCTCAAGGACACCGAATACCAGAACGCCGGCGTTCTGCAGCGCGTCTATCTCCGGAGCGGGCACTATGACCAGTTTGGCGAGGTCCGCATAGACAATCTGCGCGTCCGCATGAAACGTGGGCTGGCGGGATCGAACGACAGCCGGCCCGTGTTCAAGCTCCGGATGCTTCGCGATGGCAAGAACCTGACGCGGTGGAAGACCAAGAATCTTGGCCGCGCCGGCGAGAGGGAATTTTTCATGGAATTCGGGGGCTTTGGCTGCGCCAAGTCCTTCCAGGTCGAAGTGGAAATGACCGACGCCGCGGAATTCGAACTGGTCTCGATGCAGGCGCAGCTGACGCCGATCGGGCGCTGACATGGGAACCCCGCTTCGGCCGCCGCGATCAACGGGGGATCCAGCCACGGATGCCGCCGGCGCCATCGAATATCTGTGGGCGTTCTACCGATCGACGATTACCGAGCGATTCTTTGCAAGAAGTGACGACCTGACCGGCCTGGCAACCGTTGAACAACTCGAAGCGCTGGGCCTGGGCACGATCGCCACACTGGAGGGCGCGCAGGACTACTACACGCCGACGGCGGCGAACGACGCCAATCTCGACGCGCTGCCGACGATGTACGAGGCCATGTACTACCGCATCGGCGATCTGGTGACGGTGGCGGGGCGCTTTACGGCAAATGCAACGCTGACGGCGACGACAACCAGCTTCACCATGACGCTGCCGATCGCATCGGATTTCACGGCATTGCATGACTGCGCCGGGACGGCCAATTCGCCGACCGTGGCCGGGCAGAGCGTGGCGATCTATGCCGACACGACCAACAACGTAGCAAAGGTTCAGTGGGTTTCAGGCGGTACCGGCGACATCGAGCATTTCTTTACCTTCACCTATCGCATCAGGGAGTGACGACATGGGCTATCAAGACGGATTCGGGCTGCGCCCGGGCAGGACTAAGGAAAAGATGGGGGCCGCCGATCGTGGGGGCGCGGGCTCCGCGTTCAATGCGGCGTCCGGCTTCCGTGCCGCCGGCGCCGTGTCGCCGGTCGTCCAGGAAGAGAAGAAACTCACGCCGGGCAGCGAGCGCAGCGCGCTGGGACAATTCAATTCCGAAGGGCCGAAGGTTCCCGAGCCCCCCGGTCTGATGAAGACTATCGGTACGTCGGCCGTTGGCGCGGCAGGATCCAAGGCGCTGGAGCGCGGGCTCGATAACGTCGGCAACCGGGTTCTCGACCGCGGGGTTGCGGCGCTCTTCAATGGCGGCAACGACCTTCGCCTGGCCGACATGCCGAAACTTGAGGGCGGCTACTTCAACCCGCAAACCGGCGCAGAAACCTTCCCGGTTACCGATTTCGGAGCCGGCGTGCAGTCGCTTGGCGACGTCGGATCCAGCCTCGCTGATCCAGGGTACGTCGATACGCTTGGCGATTGGGGCGCCGGAGCCGCGGTGGATGGCGCCACCAGCGGAATTCCAGTGATCGGTCCGGCGCTGCAGTTGGCGCAGGGCAATGTCGGCGGCGCCGCGGGTTCGGTGGTGGGTGGTGCGCTGTTTGGCCCCATCGGCGCCGCGGTCGGCGGATTCCTTGGTGGCGGCGGCTGCTTCATTACCGAGGCCACCATGGCAGGCCTTGGCGTGCAGGATGACAACGCCGAACCGCTCAAGGTACTGCGCGCCTTCCGCGACCAGGTGCTTGCCAGCACGCCGCAGGGGCAGCAGATGATCCAGGAGTACGAGGCCATCGCGCCGCTGGTGGTGCAGGCCGTGCAGGCGCGACCCGACGCCATGACAATTTTCAAGGCCATCTACACGCAGTTCATCGTTCCCGCGGTCGATGCCATCAAGGGCGGCAACTATCCGCAGGCGCTGCAAATCTACGCCGCCATGATTGCAGCGGTGGTGCCGTTTGCCCAAGAGGCCATGGGCGACATGGACGACATGGGCGATGGCGCGATGGCCGAGGCCGGCGAGGTTCAGGAAATGCAGTCGCTGGGCGACGACGCTGCGATGGTCGCGCAGAACCCGCAGATGGCACAGCAGGCGGCGCCCATGCAAGGCGGGGGCGGCGCGCTTCAGCAGTTCAATGCCGACGAGTACCCGTCGCCGGTTCGCTTCGGACGGAGGTAAATCATGGCCTGGTCGGACTTCCTTACCGACATCGACTGGACGGGGATCGCCAAGCGCGTGATTCCGTCGGCGATCGGTACCTACATCAGCGGGCAGGCGAACCAGAAAGCCGCGCAAACCGTTGCCGACTCCCGCCAGCAGGCGACGCAGCAACTCATGGCCAGCAATCAGGCCGGGCAGGCGCGGCTCGCCGAGGTCGCCGGCAAGACGGCGCCGGCCGTCGATTACCTGCGTACCGTAATGGCCGATGGCCAGACCCTGACACCAGGCCAGCAGCAGCGCGTAATCGACGTCAGGCGCCAGACCGGGGATGCGCTTTCGAATCGCGTCGGTGGCCGGTCGGCTACGGCCATCGCCAGCCGTGCCGCGCTCGATGTCGAGAACGGCATCTTCGGCGCCAATCGCCAGCGCGCCGACCAGGCGGCGCAGACGCTGGCCGGGCAGAACATCGGCGCCGTGAATGCGGCGGCTGGACAGGACATCGCGCTTGGCGGCAATCTGGCCAGGATTACCAGCGACGCCGGCGATAATATTGCCAATGCCGGACTGGCCACGGCCAAGACGCAGGCGCAAATGGTCGGCGACGCCTTCAGCCCGATGTCCGCCCTGCGGCAGATCATCGCCGAGGAACGAAAGGGCTCGCCGAACGAACGGGACGGATACTCAACGAGGTACTGACATGGGCGCGATCCACTTCATCGACAGCAACCCAACCACGGCGCAAGTCGACGTCAATCTGCGCAACGACCTGGCGGCGGCAAGCACAGCCAATTCCCTGCTGACGGCGCGAGACGCCCGTGTCGAAAGGCGGCTGGCCGACGAGAACGCTGCCATCGCCGCCGATGCCATGACCCGGCCGCGGTCACCGTTGGCCGCCGTGGCGCCGGCGGAGCCGCAAATGTACGACGAGTTCGGGACACCGACGAAGGCGACGGATCTCGCCAAGGCGACCCCGGGCGCGACAATCCCGCAAGCGCCTGCCGCGGCGCCGGCGGCGACAAGCAGGCATGATCCCTACGCCAACGCCATGGAGGCATTGCGCGGACGCCAGGGCGCCGGTGCCATGCAGTTCCAGCTGGCGCAGGCCAAGCTCAAGGAGGGCCAGGCGGCGCACGCCGAGGCGATCAAGGCCTTCGGCGCCGGCGACTTCGAACTTGCGCAATCGCTGAACCAGCAGCACGGCCTTGGGCTGGATTCCGTGTTCAGCAACCCGTCGGCGCTGCAGACGTCGAAGATGATCGCCGGCAGCATCGCCCACATGAAACTGGAGCCGGCGCAGTCGATCGCCTACATGGACGCCGCGACGAAGCGGTTTTCCGAGGTCTATGGCCAGACCAAGAACATGCGCGAGGCCATGAACGCCGCCGGGCAGGCCGGCATGACGGCGGCGCGCGGCACGCGCGGCAAGAGCGACAAGTTGGTCGAAACTCCGGATGGCTATTACGACCCGGCGACGGGCCAATACGAAACCGACGCCCAGGGAAAGCGCGTCAAGGTTCCCGATCGCCGACTGCACTTCAACCCGCATGGCGGCGCCGGCGCCGGTGGCGGAACCCCCAAAGCCGTGGCGACGATGGAATGGAAGGCCGAGGCCTACAAGACGCTCGGCATCGAGCCGAAACTGGCCGACGCCATCGCCGCCAATCCGGGTTTCGCGACAACGCCGCAGGCCGTGCAGAAGCAGGCGCAGTTCATCGTCAACGCCAGCAAGGACGTGATGGGGCGCCCGGCCAAGAGCATGCAGCAGGCGACCGTCGAAGCGCAGAACCTGATGCGCCAGTCGCAGGCCGTGGCCGTCGATGCCATGAGCGGCCAGCCGGCGCAACCGGCGGCACCCGCCGCACCGCAGGGCCGTGTCAGAAAGTACGTTCCGGGACAGGGATTCGTCGATCAATAAGGGGTAAGCGTGGCGCAAACCATCGTAGTGCCGAGCGGCGACCGTCTGGAATTCCCGGACGGCATGGCGGATGCCGACATCGAGAAGGCCATCTTCGCGGAATATCCCGACATGGTGCCGAAGAAGCCTGGCGTGATGTCGCGCATCGGCGACGCCATGAAGCCGGCGGAACGTGAGCCCATGCCGTCGGCGGCCGACATGATCAACGATCCGTGGACCTCGGCGAGCATTCCGCGCGAAGAAACGATCAGCGTCAAGGGCTCGGTGATGGATGGCCGACCGGTGAGCAAGCTGGAAACCGACCAGGGGGCCGTCGATACGCTCGGGGTTCCGGTAACGCGAGAGTTTCAGGCCCGCGTGCGGCGCCAGATGGACGCCATGACGCCCGAGCAGCGGCAGGCCATGGCGGAACTTCCCGACATGCGCGGCCGAGTCGCCAAGGAAATCCTGCGTCAGTACCAAACGCTCGACCAGTCTGCGGAAGGCTTTGCCGGCCATCCGTCGCCGGTAATCAAGGGAATCGACACCCGGCGCGAGCAGCGCAGCGCCGAACTTGCCCGCCAAGGCGTGCATGAGGACTACCGCGACAACCTGGCCACCAGCGACGCCCTGCAGGGCGCCGGCAAGATGCGCGATTCCGTGTCGGCGAGCGATTTCGACTTCGAGGCGCAGGATCCCGGACTTCGCCGCGCGTGGCGCGATTGGGAAAGCGGCGTGGTGGGCTCGACCGGGGCGACGCTGGCCTACGCCGGCCGCAAGTCTGGCGTGCAAGCGCTGGCCGACATCGGCGACTCGATGGACCGCTGGGCGAAAGGCAAGCTCCCGGCCAATCCGACGTTTGCCGACGAACTCGTCGCCGCCTTCGGCTCATCGGGTTCCTTCCTGATCCCCGGCATTGGCGTGGCGCGCGGCGCCGAGGCGCTGGCCATCCTGTCTCAGACGGCGGCAAAGTGGGCCGGCGCCGGCACCATGGCCGCGCTCGAGGCGGCGGCAGAATCCGATGGCGTCTACAAGGAACTCGTCCAGCGTGGCGTATCCGAACAGGACGCCATGGACAAGGCCGACGGCGTGTTCTGGAAGAACATGGCCGTGCTCGGCGTCACCGACAAGATTGCGTTCTTCAACGACATGAAGGCCGCGAAAACCGCGCTGGGCAGGTTTAGCCAGCAGGCCCGGGTCGCTGCCCCGACCGAATCCGTCCAGGAAGGCGCACAACAGGTCATCAGCAACGAAGCCACGGACAAGCCGCTCGCGGAGGGCGTGCCGTCTTCGATGGCGATCGGCGGCATTGTCGGCGGCGTGTCCGGTGGCATCCATGGCGCCATGCAGCCGCAGCGTGCCTCCGCCGGCGACCGCCTGGCGCAGCGCCTGTACCAGAACGTCGAGGGCGCCGCTTTCGATCCTGCCGGCATCGACGCCGCCGTGCGTCAATCCCTTTCCCCTGACGCTGCCCAGCTGCGCAGAGTTTCTCCTGTCCCGACGACACCGCCCGCCGCGCCGTCGGCGCGCGCCGAGCTCGAGGCCATCCTCAACGACAAGCGCCCGGTAGAGGAAATCCTCGCCGAGACCCAGAACCGGCAGTCCGAGGCCTCCGGATGGCCGGCGCCGAATACGCCTGTCGTCGCCAAACTCCCTGATGGCCAAGTCATTTCCGGCCAGATCCAGCGCGTCGACAACGGCGCCGCGCGGTTTATCGCCCGGGATGGCGAGGTCTGGGTATTCAATCCCGGAGAAGCTGAGATTACGGCCGCCAGTGGCGACGGCACGCGCGCCGCGCCGGTCAAGGCAGAGACCGCCGACGACGTGAAGATTGCCGAGCAGGCTGTCGATACCAATCCCACCCCTGCCCAGAAGGAAGCCGGCAACTATCGCCTTGGCCATCTGCAACTGCAGGGCATGGACATCGCCATCGAGACGCCGGCGGGCGCCACCCGGGCGGGCGTCGATCGCGCCGGCAAGCCGTGGTCGGTGACCATGAATCACACCTATGGCTACATCAAGGGCGCCGAGGCCAAGGACGGCGACAAACTCGACGCCTTCATCGGGCCGAACCCGCAGAGCCCGGCCGTCTATGTCATCGACCAGATCGACCCGAAGACAGGCAACTACGACGAAGCCAAGGTCATGCTGGGATTCAGCAGTGCCGACGAGGCGCGCGCCGCCTACCTGTCGAATTATGAACAAGGCTGGCAAGGCCTTGGCGCCATCACGCCGATGCACGTCGACGCCTTCAAGGCGTGGATTGCCAAGGGCGACACGCGCAAGGCGCTTGCCTATGACCAAAAGGCGGCTACTGAAAAGCGCAACGCTGACACCGTTCGCGAGTTGGCGCTGGAAGAACAACGGAAGGCCGGATGGAACAGCGCCTGGCCGTTCATTCCTGCTGACCTTGGAAACAACGATTTCCGCGACCTGATCCGGAAAGACCCGGCGATCAGCGCCGAAGAAAAAGAAGCCATCTTCGCCGCAGGAAAGAATCTCGGGGTGATCCCGAAAGGCGAGAAGGCCACCAAACCCGCGGCGCCGGTGCAAACGGCGGATACCCTTCCTCGTTCGCCTCAACCTGGACCGGAGGCCGCGGGCCTTATTTCGCAATCCGCGACGGAGCAATCCGCGGCAACGATTGCGCCGGAAACGTCGATTACCTACACCAAGTCAGCGCTCACTGAATCCGATGGTGACATCGTGATTACCAAGGGCGACTCGGTAATGATTACCTACAAGAAAGCCGAGAAGCTGCTCGCCGAGAAGCAGGAGCTTCGCGACAAACTGATGCGATTCGTGGAGTGCGTAAATGGTCGATGACGCGCGAAAGCCGAAACAGTCGCCGCAGCCGCAGGCGCCGGATATTGGCGCGCTTGCCGACGCCATCAGGGAAAACTCGCTTGTTGTTGCCGAGGCCATGGCGATGCACCTAGAGACCGCGCAGAAGCCGGCACCACAGCAGAACGTAAACCCCGTCCGCCGCTGGCGATTCAAGATCGAGCGCGATAGCGCCGGAGACGTCAAGCAAATCATAGCGGAGGCAGAATAATGCGCGTTGACGGATTCATCCAGGTAACTCCGGATTCTGTTGGCAAGCGAGTTGACAACACGGCATTCATTCGCGACGGGCTGGAGATTTACCGCCAGCGCGTCGAATCGCACCAGCCGCCGATGGGCATGGACCTGTCCGGACGCACGCGAACCAGCGAACTCATGACGTTGTTCGACGGCAAGACGCTCAATGCCGACGACGCTTTCAAGTGGCACAACCTGGGCACCGGAACTTTCAGCTTTGCCAACAACCGACCCACGATGAGCGTCACCGCCGGGCAGTACCTTGTACGCCAGGCGCGGCGCTGGTGCCCGTATTTCAGCGGCAAGCCGCAGATGATCGAATCCACCACGTTCGATTTTCACAACGAGTCTGGCGTCGTCAAGCGCACCGGGTATTTCAGCAGCGGCGCCGTTGCGCCCTATACCTCCGCCCTCGATGGAATCTGGCTGGAAGCCGACGGCACCACGCACCGGCTGATTACCAGCCGCGCCGGCGCCGAGACGCACAACATCGCGCTGGAAGATTGGGACCATGCCGACCTGCTCGATGGCTACGACTGGTCGAAATTCAGCGTAAGCGAAGCGGATTTCCTGTGGCTTGGCGGTGCCGGCGCGCGTCTGTTCATGGTGATCAATGGCGTCTTCCGCCTGATCCACACTATCGACGATCATGCCGGATACGATGACGGCCTGATCATGCTGTCGCCGCAGCAGCCCATGCGACATGAGATCCGCAGCACCACCGGCAGCGGAACCTTTACGCCGCAATGCAGCCAGGTGGCCACTGAGGGCACGCGGGCCGAGGAAGGCGAAGAATTGACGGTCTATTCTGGATCGATCGCCTGCAACAGCATCGGCACGATCTACGCCCTGGCCGGCGTGCGCAAGGTGGCCGGCTACCGCGACCATCACATCGAGATCGACAATATTTCTGCCAGCATTATCAGCGCCAGCACCGATTCCGGCGTTCTTTTGCTGGTGCACAATCCCACGCTATCAGCACCCCTCACCTGGGCCGCCAAGAGCCGCATCGAGGAAGGCACCGCGACCAACCAGACGCTTACCGCCGGGACCGGTCGCGTCATCGCGGCAAAGCCGCTGAACACCAACGCCGACGCCGGAATTTCACCCAAGGCGGCGCTGCGCGCCATGACTATCGGCCTGGACAACACCGCTGACCAGTATGTGCTGGCCTACCAGCCGACCACAACCAACCAGAACGCGGTCGGCGCTATTGCGATTACCGAATACTGATGCTGCTCGATCTCTATCTGCTCGTCACCAAGCCGTTGCGGCGCGAGGAATCTGGAGGCGACGGCATTGCAGTGTCGGTCGGGGCGCCCGTAATTCCGCACCAGGAAATCCGGTCGATGCGTCGAATCGAAGAGGAAGAGCTCATCATGTCCATTATGCAGTTCGTCATTGCGGAGACCTAAATGCGCGTCGCCTTGAAATGCTGGAACCTGCACGTCGGCCGGAATGTGACCGGCGAGGCCAAGAAGGCACGGGACTTTATCGATGAGCAGGAGAATGCCGCCGACACGCCGGAAGCCAAAAAGACGGCTGTGATCGATTCCGCAACGACGTTCATTGCCGCGCTGAATGCAGAGATTGCGAGCCTGCAGGCGGGAATTGACGCGGCACCACGAATAGAAAAGACCGACGCTGCGCCGGCTGTGCCGCAGCAACTACCGAAGGAGAGCCGCGATGGGCAAGGGCAAGAAACCCGGCTGTTGAGTCAGCCTGAACAGGCGCCGGCCGAACCGCAATCGGCTGGCGCCGAAGAATTGAACCCGCCGAGCACCGGGGAAAGCCCTGTGGCCCAACCCGGCGGCACTACCGAAAAGCATGTCACCCGCACCAAAACCGGCAAGCTCGAAGTCTCGGGCTTCAGCCGTGAGGATGTCGAGGGGTCGCTGGCAGGCGCCAAGATCAAGGCCGTGATTGCCCAAGGCCAAGACGGCAAGATCCTCGTTTCCATGGTCGGCCGCGACGGCAACCACATGCCGATGCCGGTCAAGCAGGCGAACGCCGTGCGCGACGCGCTGCTGGGCAAGTCCGCCAAGCCAGCCAGGAAGCGCGGGCTCACCGGCAACCTGCGCAACGACGTGAATATCATCGCGCCGGGCCTGTATGCCGAGGTCGCCCGCGGTGGCGACGGCGAAGGCCTGGCCGGCCTCGATATGTCGCTGATCGCCGAGAGCCTGCGCGGCGAGGGCTTCATGCTGCCGACGACGGAAACCGGCAAGGATTCCGACGCCGTGATCGAACTCATCCGCCAAGACATCGCCAACGGCGGCGGCACGCTCAACGAAGCCCGCACCACGGCCGCCATGACGGCCGAAGAAGAGCGCCGGCACAAGCTGGAAGTCCGCCGGCTGGCCGATGAGTACGGCGTCGCGGTCAAGAATGGCGCCATGAATCGGCCTTTCGACGACATCGAGGTCGATGTCATGCAAGCCATCGCCGACGAGGCGAACCGCATGGGCATCTATGTCGCGCAGATCGGCGACGAAGCCGTGGCCGCCGGCATTGCGAAATCCGATGTGGATGCCATACTGGATCAACTGGCCGACCAGTACATCAACAGCGCAGCGCAGGACAAGTTCGTTTTGATGTATCGTGACGCAATCAACGCCATTCAGGAGCGAATCGATGGCCTTCAAGAACAGCAGGGACGCAATGCACAAGCTCAAGGTGCTGTCGAACGTGATCAGGCGGCGCCGCGAGAAGGGTCTGCCGCCTTTGAACTTGCCGGCCAATCCGCCGAAGAAATCCGAGCCGAAGAAGCCCGGATAGCCGCCGCCAAAGAGGCGGAAGAAGCCGAAGCCCGAGACGCTGAGGCGAAAGCGCGCAAGGAACAGGCCGAGAAGGACAAGGCCGACGTGCAGAAGCGGCTGGCGAATCAGCCGTTCGAGTTTGGTGTCGGCGCGAAGGAAGCCAAGAAGCCGCAGCGGGATATTTTTTCAGCGGCTGCACCAAGCGCGCATACCGTTACGGCACTGGCGCAAGGTGAGGGCAGTCAACAACGAGAAGAAAGCGACCAAGAGCGGTCCTACCGCGAATGGACGGAAAACTACGACCGCGTTTCAAATACCGACGATCTTCGGGCAGTCTCAACCAATGATCTCATTCGCGCAAACGGATGGGCATCAGAGCGCAAGCAGTCAGAACAGCGCAAAGGATGGGATGGTGGCAATGTAAACCAGAGTCTTGTCGATGCGCTCAATGGAGAAATGGAACGCATCGTCGCTGAGTTACGCCGTCGAGAATCAAACTCGGAGAAACAGCCCGCCGCTCCTGTAGCGGAGAGCCTTGCCCCGGACCGCTCGGCGGACGGTGACGATGGAGTAGCGCCCATCCAGGACGGCGCGGCTGCCGAGCGCGAAAAAGACGCCAAGGGCAACCCGATCTACAAGCTCGGCGATCGAGTCGAGTACATCAGCGGCGGATACGAGGGGCGCCATGGCGCCATCAGCCAGGTAAGCCCGGTCACGATGCGCACCATCATGGTGTTTGGTGGCGGGCAGGGGACGTCTGAGACGACCTACTACTACCACGTCAAGACCGACAACGGCGCCGACTTCATGGCGAGCCCCGAGGAAATCCGGTTCGAGACGGAAAAGCCGGAATCGGTCATCCCCGACATCACTGTCGACGGCATGATCATGGAGCCGCGCCGCGTGTTCGATGGCATCGGC
>JACCDR012160707.1_pt1 | contig 15595 bp, 13 predicted proteins | sample 7446431 | NCBI WGS metagenome assembly JACCDR01 (sample SAMN15323443, study PRJNA562643) | freshwater metagenome | isolation source: river surface water | place: USA:Blue River Watershed | collected 2017-08-17 | reverse complement strand
GCTATCACTATGATCAAGATGAACAACAGACTGATAATGAAACCCATCATTACAAACAAGGGCAGTGAGCTATATACTATGCAACCATATCTTGCGATGACATATCACTGATAACATATCACATGATATGCATCTCGCAACGTGTCAATCGGCTAGATCGTATCTATGTGATTCTTGCGGATCAATACCAAGGTGTAGTAGTCTTCTGTATGTGCGATCGCGTATGTGAAGGTTCAGTTTCGCTTTGTTGATGTACTTGAGACCACCTCTATCTTGTAATGTGCGGAACACGTTGACTATCCAACAAACGATATCTCTGCGATCATGCTGAACAAGGTGTATGATGGTAGAATGTGGAATCATAGTTGCCAAGTACATGTAAGACTCTACGCTGCTATCATCGTCGTTGATCATTCTATAGATGTGTTCGCTGTGATGCAGAATGGTGATGATGTCGCGTTTGTAGAATGTGTGAGAATCGATAGTCGAGCTAGCATGCGACATCAGTTGATGATAGATGCTCTTTGATAGTAAACGTATAGTCAGCGCTAGGTATGAATGTTGATAACTGACTAACGAGAACGCGATAGCTGTTGCGTTGGGTGTTATGTTATCCATGTACTGTCCTTCGATGTATGTGGACTTCTCTAATATGTAGTTAACTGATGGTATCACATGAGGCCTTGTGTTGGTAGTGATCACGCTGGATTAATTATCACTTAAAAAATACCACATCGAAGGTATACTCGACGTACCATGACGACTCTCAATAAACTAACATGCTCAACCAGCAAGGGTAAACAACGAGTAGTCGATTACTTGACTGTTCGCAATGTACATGAATGTAGTAAAGACCGCAAGCCTGTCTATCGAGACAAGAGGGGTGTGTTACCAACTTCAACGTACGAATACATAACGACCAACTGGAGCGCTATCAAACGTCTTCAACAGAACGCGAGCACTGCAAATCAACCACCAGTTGACAATGCTGTTCTCGACGCAGTTGATGATACGATACCAACCAACATCTCATCAGACGTGTCTGATCAACATCACACTATCGTTGGTACATCACAGATGGTACCCATGACAAGTGATGCAACTATCGATATCTCGTTACCACCTCATATAGAACAAGACAACGTTTGTACAAATGGAAAACAATCATGCAATACGAATGATGATGATACGACGACACCTACTAGCTCACAAAATCACACTCACAACACGGAAGCACCTAAACCAGCCCAATCAATGACTGACGACGATATCATCAACAAGTATAAGGATCAGATGTTCGATCTCTCGAACGCAGCTCTACGAGAGAACATGATACTCGATATGAAGAAGGTGTTCTTAATGGTCGATGATCCTGACGTGTGTTACGTTGTAACCAGTAGGAAAGGTGCTAGTATACTCGAATCGGTCAAATCACTCCGAAAGCAAGTAACTAACATAATCGCTCACTCTAATGATGGTGGTAAAGTTGCGATGCGCGCTCTGTTGAATGATATGACTGAACATAAACCTATAGGTTGCTTCGTCAACAACTGTCCTCCTAATGTTATCAACAAGTGGCTAGGTTACAATATCAACCCTGTAATCAATACAGATGGTTCTGAGTGTATGTGGATCGTGAACCACATCAAGAACATCATCTGCGGTAGTGACAATGGTCTATTTCTCTGGCTGATGAAGTGGATAGGCATGACTATGAATGCAGAGAAGACAGGTGTTGTAGTTACGTTGTGTTCTACACGTCAGGGTACTGGGAAGAATCTATTTACTGACCTGCTACGTCGAGCGCTTAATTCAAAGCACACGCTCTCATTAGACTGGGACATGATGAGCAAAGCATCACATAGCGAACTAGAGTACAAAGTGTTGACTGTTATCGATGAACTATCATCTACCGACAACAAGTATAATCACAAACGTCAGTTCGACACTGTCAAACGGCTGATAACGAAGACTACGGGATATGAGGTATTGGGTAAGCATAAGATTGAGATCGTTGATACTAACAACTACATATACACAACCAATCATGTTGACTCGCTCTTCATTGAGGATGCCGATAGACGATACGCTATCTTCGATTGCGATAATGCTGAGTTCGCAACTCGACCACCTGAAAGTCAAGCAGCTTATGCTACTGAAGGATATAACCAGTCTGATCATGCGATAGCTCACTTCATCGGCTATGCTGTTTACATACGCCAAACGCATCCAGAGATCAACGTGCGACAACCTCCAGTCACTGCTATTAAGCACATGTTCAAACAACACTGCGATCCGAATGCTGCGATTGACATCTTCGTAAAGGGGTTCAGATCTAATAGCGCGTCTATCGATGCTATCTCATTATACAAGCTGTATGTGAAGCATACTAAGGACAACAGACCTCAAAAGACCATAACCACATTGTTGCTCAAACGAGGTGTTATCGTACGAACTAATAGACATATAGAGATCGAACGTGATCATCACATGATGCGCTCACGAGTGTATGACATCAACCCTGATTACTGGTCTGAACGATTGAACAACGCATCAAAGTGATGTTATCATCGCATGTTAGTATCAGCGGTTCGATAGGGCTGTTCATCAGATCTCGCTTATCTGAAATCGACGATCATGTTGCTATCATCAGTTGACGATGTACAGTAAGGCTCTTTTTTGTGGTGAGAATCGCGATGTTAAGTTGTTCAGCATAGATATCTTATACTATTTGGTGGTTCCCGTCTTGTTCATCGGTAGTTATGATGTGCTTTGTGTTTATCAGAGCTCGAGGGCTCGATCTAAATCACTTGATCCCCCAGAACCACCAGTCCAAAACTATTACCACGAGAGAGGCTGATGAGAGTACACATCATCATAGCAAACACCAACAACGTGATTGAGCGCTAACAACACTCGTTTAAAATAGCCTCGACGAACTATCAACGACAATGAAGGTGCTATGATAGCTCTATGTGAGCGAATTGCTATTATGATCACTCTAATAGCCCGCTTATCGCACTTACAGCTTCTCTAAATCAGGATATAGCAGTTTGTTGTGGTTGAATGGTGCTTTGCTAAGTAGCACGTTCATATCCATGTTCTTCCAACCATAGAGATCGTAACACAGTATGTAGGTGTTGATGGTCCACCATATAATAGCATGCTGGTCATTGTTGATGAGGTATAACAACAGCTCACGCGTGATCATCTTAGATAGGCGATCAAATGATGACTTACCATCAGTGCGTATCGCAGTGAGTATGTTGGGTGTATGAACTATCAGCGTGTTGAGATCGCACTTGACGAATGTGCTCATCTCTATAGCTGGGCAAGCGGTCCTCACTAGGTAGTTGTGTATCGACCTTGATAACGATCGTATCGTCAGTGTCGTTTGAGGATATCGCTGACTGACTATCCACAGTATCAATACAAGATCATCATTCTGATTTGCGATGATGATAGCTGAGTGGTTCATTGGTGGTTGTATAATTACACCGCTATGATTATATACATGCAAGTATAATCGTTATGAATCATCTAGCGAGAGAGGTAATACGAGTGTTTGTATCTGAGCAGAATAGAACTATACTGAAGAGACAGCTATCTAAGCTAGCAGGTCCATCTGCTGATCGATTCATACAATATGACTTTGATCGCATACATACTAACTACACCAACGTCATACAGAACCAACTGTCACTGAGTGATTCACTACCTGGCGTAGCGACGATCGATCATGTTAACACATTCAATAGACAGTTCATAACTGAGATGATGAGGATGATCCGCGATTACGTGCAAGTGGATGACATCCCACACTACAGTGTTGGTGATGGACTACCTGCTAGTAGACTGTTGCGACATTGCAATGAATACACTCCTAACAGTGTGTTGATGGATGTATGGAAGGACTATCCAGCATCGCTAACACAAGTAAGAGAAGACCCATCTGCTGATGCACATGGTCAATCGTATGGTTGCGGCGCTCAGTACAAGCGCACCGGTATCGACTATTGTGATCAGAGTCAACTGAACACATCACAGCATCAAGATAGGTTCTATCGAGACACGTTCTTCCACTCGTTGAACGACGTGTCAGATAGAAGAGAAGCATATGTTGATCCTCCCGATTCACCGCACCACTGCGATCCATGTAAACCATGTCCATGTGGTTCGTTCTACATAACTCCTAACTCAATACCTAACGCTGCGTTGACATCGTCAGCTCAATACTCTAGTAAACACAACTCTGTAGCTAACGTAGCTTCTATTCAATCGTACGGTGGTCAATATCCAGTATCATCTAACATGCTATCCTCTGATTCACATATACCTTGCAAATCACCGCCTGATTGGTATGATCCAACTATCAAATACGGCAACTGCGATATGCACAGACGATACGATGAATCGCGATGTTCACCTCATCCATCGCAAGCGATGAACTCAACTACACATCCATCACATGCACCACGCTCAACTGCACATCCATCGCAATCTCGTTCACCACCACATCCACCCCGAACTACGAATCCACAACATCCTCCACCACAGACGAGTGAATCGTTCACTACGCATAAGACTGGATTTCCCGAAGACAGTGATCCACTATGCTATACTAGAAAGCGAGATAAGCACTCACAAGCTCTGCATCAAGCAAGTTCATATGTCAACTTGCAATATGATGCACCAACATCACCACGGTATAGAGGTGAACGTGAGACACCCGGATATAACGCAACACGATCACTAGATAAGCATGGTAGTGTTAACATGTATGAGAGTCCACTAGGGAACCTCATTCCTGATGTACCACGAGGGTTCGGGTTACATACAAACATAGAGTTCGGGAATGCAACACCTGAGTCTGATGCGAGGTTACTAGAGAGAAGATCATTCCGCAGTGCATGGGCTGATTGTGAGAATGGCATCCCGCGATATGAACAGCGACTATACAGGCGCAACATCGAACGTGACGTAACAGAGAACATACGACCATTTGAGTTTGACAACGTCCAACGTGCTCATGATATGACATCACTGATTGCGAGGATCGATTACAAAGACAACTACCTGAAACCCAAGTGAGCATCCATCACATCACTACTATGCTCGTTCACTACGATACTAGCTATGCTCGTTCTCAACATCACAAAAAGCATGTGACCATTCACGTCGCTACGATCACAGTTGACTACAATCGCAAGTGAGCGACGATCACAGGAGCAGATCACTAGCGGTTACTTTTGTAGTCATGTTAGCAGTATCGTTGCCAGTATTGTTAGCGGTATTGTTATCATCATCGCTGGATGATTGATCAACTACAACATGGTGATATAGCTCATACTTAAGAGGTGGTAGTTGAGAACTGGGCACGCGATGATAATCGAGGTCTGGTATCGTTACTAGCCTACCCATCGTTGCATCTGGTATGACTGTTCTAGATGGTTGTCTATTGTATTCAACATCACGCACAACGCCACTTATCGCAGTTGATGCCATACTTGATGACGGTAGTTCGGTTGATGGATCGCATTTGACAGATAAGTCTATCTTGTCATGCGTCAACATGTACTCTTTGTTGACAGTGTAGAACATCTCTAGTTCTTTGAGCTCTTTGATACGTCGCTGCTCTTGATTGAGCTTAGTTTCTTCTTCACATTGCTTGGACATTTGTTTTATCGCATCGTGTTCATCTTGCAGTGTCTTACGAATGGCTCGTTTGTATGCATCAACATCTGCCTTCTTGTACTTTGAGTGTGTCTGTTTGTACAGTAGCTCGAGATAGTCAGCCTGCGAATCAAGATACTCAGATTCGTTCGTCCATGGTTTGGCACTGATCTTCTTAACGTACTGAGTGAACGCAACCGGCGAGTATGAATTCACTTGACACATGAATCGCAGAACGATGGGATATGATGTTGCGAACTCTGGATGGGCCTTACGTATAGTATCTAGCAGTTGATCGCGTTTCGCTTGATCAGTTGGGTCGATCTTAGATGACACCACCTTCTTCCATATCAGATTAGCCTCATCTATGAGTTGAGATGGTGTGATTGTCTTCTCCTGTGAGATCATGCTTAGCTGGTGAGCGTATCGTAAATGTTAAAATCAGATTCATCAACTGGTGAGCTGATCTCAGTTGAGCTAGTCGGCATGTTCATTATCATCGCTGGTGTATCCGCTGTTGATGTTACATCTGTTGATGTTGTACCTGATGTTGAATCTGTTGTCATAGCTGATGTACCTGATGTTGTATCTATTTGTGTATCGGCTATCGTAACCATAGTTGGAGTAGTTGATGATGCTCCATAACCAGCATCAACATCATCATGCAACAGCTCATCGATAGAATCGCTGTTCGATGTGTCATCTGAGGTGTCATTTGATGATGCGTCATCTGATAGCGCATCGCTGGATGAATCGCTCGTGTTGACATTGTTGTGAGAGTCTCCACCTTGTATCTTGTTTATGCTGTATGCGACATCGTAATCGTTGGTAGGTAGTACTGGTATTGAATCAGGACATGACTTCATGATCGTATCGTCCATATGAGACAGCTTCTTAACTGGTTGATCTGAGAACAACGACAGGTTACACTTGCGGACAACAGTGCTCTTCGGTTTAGCACGCGATGATGGTCTTCTAAACGCGTCATATAGGTTAGGTTCAACAGTAGATGATGTTCGTTTGTAACGATTAGATCTCGTTGATCGATTGCCTCCTAAGTACCTATCCACGTCACTTATGTAAGCGCCTATCTTAGATGTGCTATCCTCATAGATCACGGTTATCAATTTCGACATTTGATCGCGTCAGCTATACCTGACGAGAGATAATAATGGAGACAGACGATCTAACCAACAAGATGTTCCGCGCTATCAACGGTATGCCACCACTACTACCGCGTGAGGTTAGTTCGCAAGAGAAGATAGATACATTGATCAAGTTCATCAACGACGTATCCATCAGCGTCAAGAAGAGAATAGGCAGGTTGATTGTAATGCAGGAGTGCTCTAAAGCACTATCAACTTGCACTGAAGGCATCGCTGTCAACTTGAACGAACTACCTGGACCGCTGTTGTCGCAGATATATGAACTCGTCGTTTGTGTTATCAGCTCTAACGCAGAAACACCTGATCACGATGATCCGCTGTAAACAAAAACGACTCATCAGCTGCTCACTTTTTTAGCTTGTTGAATATGCGCCATAGATTCACGTGCTCTTGAGCTATTGTCTCTGTCTGTGAATACACAGCGATGTTCTCTCTTATCATCTTCAGATAAGAGTAGTATCTAGTCAAGAGCCCGATGATGATCTCATCTGGTGGTATCTCTTTATCATAGATGAACAGTTCATCTGGGATAGCTCGTCGACTACCGAACACGAGAGTCTTGTTCTCAGACAAACTGATCGATGGATGTAAGCACACAAACTTCGTGTTCATAGTACCATGTCGCATCAGAGTCATCACGTCTATTGATTCTGTATCAGCAGGCGGTGGTTCTGGTTTCTTATATGGGTAGAAGAGCTTGTTGAACATATCCCACGTATCGCCCTCTTCTTTCTTGAGGACGATCGCTCGCTCTTCTTCATACTTGATGCGATCTAGTATATCAGCATACAATGATGCGTCTGGTTTGAACTTCGTCAATACGAACACTGGTGGTGTGAACTCGAACGAGTATAGATTAGCCAACACGCACACTTCAGGACTACCGACCATGTACTGCGAATGTAACACGATCACAGGTATGTATTGACCAACGACTAAGCTATCCATGATCTGCTTGTACTGAACCATGATCTTCGTTTCATCTTTCACGCAGATCAGATCAGATACGGACTCTCGCTTCTCTATGATCTTACATCCAGTGATGATCTCATCTGGATAGTAAACGAGCATCTGCACCTTAACTTTGAAGTGCATAGTCCCACTGCCGAGTGGGTCATGTGCGTTGATAGTGCACGAGGTAGAATCAATGATGTCTAGTATCTTTATGATCAACCCTGAGCGTAAGCATCTACCTTCATATTGTCGCAGAGTGTACCATATGTTCTCAAGCGAGCTGCACACTTCAACTGGGTCAGGGAACGTCTGTGAGATAGTGATCAACCGTTCGATAATCATACTCTGAACGATCCAATACTACAGACCAGCGTCTATATCTAACAGAAAATAACGATTCAACTTTATATCTAATGTCGACCGCTGGTATCGCCAATAGCACAGTCACCAATACCAGGTGCGGTATCGCATGATGATGTCGTATGATGATGTCGTATGATGATGTTACTTGTTAGTGAGATCTACTCGCTCGTCCCACCATCCATAGAAGTACTTATACCTACTATCTCTAGCTCGTTCTTTGACCTCGAGTGATGTGAGCTCTTGCAATATGATCTGACATAGACTCTTGATCTTCAAGTCGCGTTTGTTCAGATCACGAACAGACACACCTAGGTTCGCTATTATCTGCAACAGGTCCTTCTTATGCTTCGTATCACACACTATGCCACTCTCTAAGAACCGGTTATCCAGCTTAACAACGCGACGTGACTTAGTACCCATCTCTTCTCTACTCTTGTTAGTGTGTATCATGGACTCTTCTCTGATCGTCTGTGATGGTTTACGCAACTTGAACTTGCACTTGGTTGATGATGATTCTAAGTAGCCTATTATAGTGCCTGTCTCCTTATGAACGACCTGTTTGTTAATAGCTACCTTGCTGATGTCAAACCACTTCTGTGATGCGACATCATACAGCCTGCAAGTCTTACCTGATGTGTATCCGATAGGAACATCATCAGCTAATGTCGTTAGATCAGTAGTGAACTACTTAACAACATCCGCATACTTAGCGACTTCACGTTTGTCGATGATAACGCCGAACCTGCGATACATTGTCAAGATCGCATCTCTCAGCTCCACAGTCCTCTTGTTCGCATCAGTTGATGATCCTCGTTGCTTGTCTTGTATAGCTTCTTCTATGATGGCCTTCTGAAACGTGCTGTTGTATTCTAAGATCATGTTCATCATGTTGGCCATTCTATCATCTTCACTGAGATCCAGATACAACGTATACTTAGCAGCGAACTCATCCTTGCGCGTTTGATAGTTGGTTTGGTGTTTCGCAGTGTTGACATAGGATGCGATATCAAGGACTATCTTACTAGATGATCGATACGGTCGTATGTAGGTCTCTACATCCATGAACGATCGTAGTGAGATGTTACCACCGATGGAATCACCTACTGGAAACGCGATGTAGTACTTATCATACTGCGTTATCTTGTAATACTGATTCTGCTTGTATATGTACTTGAACTCAGTGTCAGTTAACCACTCAGTGAAGATCGAATTCACTTTAGGAACGTATGATGCATTATCGTTACAACATGCGACTAAGTGATCGAGCGCGATGACGAAGTTGTGTTCTGAGAATAGCGATGTGTTGACTTGCAGCTTCATTGGCGGATCTCGCACAGTTGCGAACAAGTCATCATATGTCCACACCGCATTTTGCATGAACAGATACTTGATGATGAACACTATGTCTGCTATTTCACTCTGGTACGCTTTGGTGGTAATGAATGTGCTGACGTTCAGCTGAGATAGATCATATCGTGGCAGTGATATGATAGGATCATAGTACAGCATACCTATCGTTGACTCTGGTTGTGTAGAATCGTTCGCTTTGTCGCGTGGGAAGTATCTCTGCAACATAGATGGCGACATGATGATGTCTCTATTGATAGATGCGTCGATTGCATTGCGGCTTATCTCTCGTTCTATCTGTTGTATAGTCAGATACAGCTCTATCTTGTTAAGATAGCGATGCACCTCAGGTGATATCACATCAACATGAGCATATGCACTGTTGATCGTTGTTATGAGAGTGTGAATGTATACTCGCCATTGATCGCGGGGTAAGTTGAGATGACTCCCGTTACGTATACAGCGACCATATATCTGAATCAACGTTGCGAAGTTGATCGGCATGCTGAGTAAGATCATGTTCTGCACATCCTTGAAGTCATACGACTCTGACACTATCTTCGTGCCTATCAATATCATACAGCTGTGTCCCTTCCTCTTGCTCCGATCGTTGTACGTATCTAGCGCTTGCTCCATCTTGTTTCTATCCATGTATGAATGTACGATGGTGAACCTAGCTGGTATGTAACGATGCGATATCACTCGAGTGTCTTCTATGTCAGATGTTGCGCTGTCTGCTATCGTGGAGAGCAGTTCAGATAGATCTGCATGTAGTGACTTGGGTTTACCGCACACCATGCATATCGTAGTTGGCAATGGATTAGTGATCTCATCTATGTAGTTGTTCTCTCGTAGCAACTCACCAACTAACAACGCTCCTGATCCAACAACGCGATCATGATAGATGAATACCTTCTGACAACGTGTTCTATCTTCATTGAAGCTCTTGATTATGTTATCAAGCGTGACTAACAGCTGATAGTACTTAGATGAGTACTTCCGCACTCGTTCCTTATGCAAGTATGACCCTGTGACCAGATGTATGCCGCCTAGTAGCTTCTTCACTTGTACACCGTTGTTCTCTCTGAACTGCTGCGACGCTGAGTTGATGATTGATGTGAGGTTGCCAGATCGGAATACTCCCACATCGTCGTTGTTGGGATTCGGATATACAAGATCCATCATAGCATACCCATCAGTCGGTATTGTTGACTTGAACACTTGATCCTCGAGCTGTTCATCAGTTACAACTGCTATCGTTTGCTTCTTCTGCGGTTCATCTGTTGTTGGTTTAGCAGTCTGTTCATCTGCGATCGCTCGATCTGCATTCAGCTGTTCAGTTTGAGTTGCATTCAACTGTTCGTTCTCTAGTGGAACATCGCGTAAGCTATCAGAATGGATGATCTCATCTGCAGTTAATTCACTTGATGAGCGCAGATACTGTGTGAGCGTGTTCTGATGATACTCACTCATCTCGCAGATGGTGAATCGCATGTAGGGTATCTCACTTGCATCTACTTTCAATGGTTCGCCAACAAACGTGCGCGTTGGATAGTACTCAGGATCTATATCTTGCAAGAATGAGAAGTGACCGCGCGATAGTTCGGCTATCTTGTTGAGAGCACCTGGTAGTAGTGTGTTACCTGTGAAGAGATCACTCTTCTGCACCTTGTTCGCTTTGGGTAGTTGGTAGTTGAGTACTTCAACTATCTCAGTTGGTGAGCTGTTGATTGGAGTTGCGCTCAGTGATAGTAACCTAACATCAGTAGCTGTATCGAGTACATACTGCAGAGCAACACCTCTGCTGTTCTTCATCTGCATGTTGTAGGTTTGATGTATCTCATCTCCTATTATCAGTGAGTGATTGAACGATCGTAGCAGTTGAGTGTTGACCATGACGTCGTTAGATCGTATCTTCTCAGCGATGATATCTTCTAGCGTTCGCGGTGATCCGCTCAGTTGTGACTGCTGGGCTTCTTTCTCTAGATCGGTCAACTTGTACTTGTTGGACTTGAATAGACTGAGTGCTAGCTCGTCATACCCCATGAACTTATAGAACCCACCCTTCGCCTTGTTCTGTATTCGTCGTTTGAGCAACCCAACATAGTCTTTCAATGCTTGTATGTCGAATGGCATACCACTACTAGCAGCACGTTGCAGTTGATTCTTCTTTGCCAGTTCATCTGCTGTTATGAACCCGAACTCAGTATACTTCAACAGCTCTCTACGAAACGCACCTCGCGTTCCTGTGAACCCGAGAACATAGATGTTCGGAGTTGACTTGTCGAGCTCACTGTAATTCCTGCGGATCATAGGTATCTTAGCTGTTGCAATCGTATATAGCTTCTTATATGCTTGTGTGAACTTGTGACCAACGAGACATGCAGCGAGTGTCTTCCCAACACCCGCCATGTGGAATAGATGCAATCTCATGTTGAGCGTATCGGGGTTCATGAAGTTAGCAACGAACTTCTGATATGAACGTGCTTGTAGATGTGAGCTCTTCAATATCGCATGTGTATGATCGTCCTCTCTGAGATACAGCTTCAACATAGCGAACTCCTTCCTACTCAGCAGATCAGTGAGATAGGTTATATAGTCTTGCTCAGTGGGTGTGATTGCTAACTCAGGATAGCTGCTCATCAACTGTGGTGTGTTGGTGATATACATATGGGGGAGAGCGTTCTACATGACGACAAAAACACAGTTGTGCCGTTGCAGTGACTACTCACAGTTGCGCTACACATCTTATGATAGCTGATTGATGACTGCTGATTCATAACCATCAGCGATACCTAGCACTCCTTCTAAGTGCTTGACGAGCATAAACACGACATCGCGTTCGTAACATTGTATCGGCTCATCGTTGATGATGCGATGTGTGAATGCATAGTCATCAAGATCCAGCTCTGATGAATGGTTCTCATCGCGACCAACTAGCGATGCAAGTCTCAACTCGCGAGGTCTATCTATGCGGATCACAATACCACCATCACGTTGTATTCTGATAGCTTCGTTCTTATACCGACAATCAGTGATGACAACTAGTCTTGGTAGGTTGGGATCATTCAATAGCGCGTTGATCCATATGTGCGGATGTATATGAGCTCTCAACCCATCACCTAGTTTCTGAGCGAGAACAGCGAACGTGTATTGCACATCATCGAACGTTGCGATATCAGACTTGTTGAACGGCGCAGTTACACCATCTCCGAACAGGTAGTTGATAGTGGACTTGAGTTTAGTTGCGAACGCGCCACGTCCGAATGATGGAAAGTACTTCTGTATGATATCAGCAGCTGTATCTTTACCTGACCCACACTTACCAGATAGCGCAATCACGATACGTCGCAGGTAAGTAGACAAAGCGCTATTGATATCCTTGATGCGTGCATCGAGATCACATGATCGCTGATTAGTCAGTCTGTGCGGTTCCATAAGTAGATACGATCACTCGTACTTGTGTCTAGATCACAATGTCCCGTTGAGTCATTTAGAGTGTTAGAGTTGTGGATGTAATGAGCGATCGCAAAGTACAATCGAGTTCAACTATGAGTATAGCTGAGTTAACTAGCTATATGACACTGTTGACAACTGCAGTTAACACACTACAACGTGATCTCAAGACATCATCTACACTTGATAAGCAACACGCCATTCATGTACTGGCTGAAACACAAGTAGGTCTGATGAAGATAGCAACTACGATCACCGAATGTCTCGCAGAGCAGTATGACGTGCTAGTTGACGATGGTCCCAAGTGGAAGATCGTGCAAACGAAGAAACAATCATCGCAACAGGGTAAGTCCAAACTGAACAAGTCAACGCAGAAGAGTAAACCCAAACAACCACCAGCTGTTGTGTTGACGCAGATACATATCACACCATCGCTATCTATCCCAGCATGTGTCATCAACACGTTCGATGAGGCAACAGAGTGTGGTATTGTATACTATGTGAAACCATGTGAGCACTTCGCCATCACTATCGCTGGGCACTTGTTTCATGGCAACGTTGGAGTGGTGTTCATCGATGAACATAACCCAACTAAGATCAAGGACTGCAAGTACGCATTGAGCTGCTATAAACCCAAGGAGTGTGGATACTATCATGATCCGCGAGTTCATACGAGTAGCACTGATAGACGTAACTACATACTGAGCAACTACATGTTGAGCTCGCATAAAGATGCTATGCCAACACAACACACGTTAGAAGGGGTGCGAAAAAGAGGATTAGGTTCAATCGATCAACTCGATGCAGATGTTCTCAACACAACTCATCACGAGAGACTCAGACAGTATGATTACACGATGCACAACATCTTGTTATCGCTGTTGTTCACATCACGTAGCTAAGTATCTATGAACGAAGCTGAATGCGCTCTTAGCATATCGCACAGTCGTCGCATGGCAACCAGAACTCACCATCTCACCTAACGTCATCCATCGTATCTCTCGTATCTCACCTATCTGCGATTGCTCAGTTATGTTGAGCGCTGGTGTTGCATCTTTATCAGCCAACGCGACATAGTATCTGAACACATACCTCACATGTGCATCCTCGAACACTATGGACTTACATTTGCCAGATAGCAGCGTGTATCGTGTTTTGTCTATGTTAGTCTCTTCATAGAACTCTCGCATAGCGCATAATAGATCCTTCTCTTGCTTGTATAGCTTCTTACCCTTAGGTATTTCCCATAGATCGCTAACATGAGTTGATGCACTCACTAGACGCTTGACTCGTGATCCGCTATCTATGACAAACGTGGTTTCGAACTTATGCTTCAATGTCAGGTATCTCTTGTTGGTTGACCCGTTCACCAAGTATAACCTATACCACAGTCTCTTGAAGTCTAGTGACAGCACATCTAGCTTCTCATCAACTGTCATCTTGTTGAGTAAACGTATGATAGCGTTGTTGTCGCTTGAACAATAGAACCCGTTGACGAATGTCGAGAATGCATATGTGTACCTCTTACATACAAGTAGCAATCGTAGTTGACCATCGATGATCTTGAAACATGCGATACCGAACGATACCTTCTCTGCTGTTCTCTCAGTTGGTTTCTCTGTTGATCTCGCTGAATGAATCATGATGCGTTCTGATGAATGCATTCAATGTGTTTTAAACGAATGTGCGATCGATGACAATGGAGTTTACTCTCAACAACAGCAACAACGCAACAGTGCTCGAGTGCGATGAACTGAACACACCCGATCATAGCGAACTGAACACGCCCGATCATAGCGAACTGAACACCACAACAGAAGAGGTCATATCGATAGACACGTTGAGTATCGACACTCATGGTACATCAGTAGAATCTAATGTTGTTGCGATAGCTATAACTCAAGTGGATAGCAGTTGTATCAGTGTAGTTGAAGTGCAATCGCGATCACTCAAAACACAGCTAGTTGAGTGGGTTGATGATAAGAGCAAGTTAGGTATCTTCCAGCATGAACCTGGCTGGATTGAACACAAGGTATACACTGTTGGTGGTACATCGATTGCTGACTTCGAAGGAACGGGTTACTGCAGTTCGATGAAGAAGGTAGTCGATCCAAAGATAGGTAAGAGCAAGTTCAACGGTAATCTCGCCACGCGATGGGGTAACGTGTTTGAAGAAGTGATACGACCATACACTGAGTACAAACGCAACTGTGAAGTGCTCGGTGACAACCTATATGTACTCGGACCAGAGCACACAGCATACTCACCTGATGGGCTCGCTGTTATTGATGACAAAGTGATATTGCTAGAGTTCAAATGTCCATATAGTCGAACACCCACTGGCATACCGCCTAAGAACTATGTATCGCAGGTGAAAATGGGTCTTGATCTACTTGAGATCGCACAGGAAGGACTGTTGATAGGAGCTGTGTTCAAGTTGAGATCGTTAGAGTGGTTACGTGAGTCAGCATGCATCTCACCTAGCGATAATGCATCTTACTTAGCATGTGGGTTCATCGGTTTCTACTTCCCCATCGACAACAATGGTTCCATAGCTGAGATAGCAGAATCATATGGTAGCAAGTTCTCTGCTATTGGTCATGCAGACAATCAGTTCGCATCTAATGATCTAAGTC
>JACCDR012518496.1_pt1 | contig 15596 bp, 20 predicted proteins | sample 7446431 | NCBI WGS metagenome assembly JACCDR01 (sample SAMN15323443, study PRJNA562643) | freshwater metagenome | isolation source: river surface water | place: USA:Blue River Watershed | collected 2017-08-17 | reverse complement strand
GTGCCTACGGGACTGGGGTCGGGGTGTGACAGGGGGTAACTGTGACCAACATCGATGTAGATAAGCTGCCCCTGGCCGCCGTGGTGGCCCTGGCCGAGCTGACCGCCGCCCGGTCCTACGCCCTCGCTGAGGAGGCCGGCCCCGAGGGGGAGCCGGTGGTTGGCGGAGCCGCGGCGGAGGCTGCACGGGCCTTCGCCGAGTCGAGCCGTGCGTGGTCTGCCATCGCGACCGTTCGCCTGCAACTGGGTGATCGGATTCAGATCGAGAAGATGGCCGCCGGAGAGCAGAGGCGCGACGGCTTCATCCGCGACGTGTCCGGAACGCAGTGAAGCCCCGGCAGGATTCCCACCGGGGCTTCGATACCGCAGGTCTGGCTAGTAGCCCAGCTCCTTCAAGAACTTCACCGGGTCGCGGCTGAGCATGGCGAAGACCAGCTCGTGCTGGTCCGGCTTGGGGCCGTTGCCGTGCATCAGGCCCTCGACGTACAGGTCGATTCGGCGCTCTTCCATCTCGCGCAGAGCCTGCTCCACCGCGTCGGCGGCTGCTCGCAGCATCATCGGGGTCCATCCACACAGCGACTGGCCGGGCTCCGTCGCCGTGTTCATCTCGATGAACTGGCGAGCCTTCTCCATCGACCCCAACGGGTCGGTCTCGCAGTCGGAGTAGAACAGGGCGACCATCTGCTCGAAGGTCATGTCCATTGTTGAACCTCTTCCTGGTTGGCCGGGCTGTGGGTTCCGGCGTCTGCATTACTTATCGGCTCGAACGACGAACTACCTCGATTCCAAATCGGGACGAACTCCCCCATGTGAGGGGTGTCACATGCCGAAGGTCTCCATCAGTACCGCTGGCCACGAAGTCGTCGTGGAAAGCGACGAGAACGACTTGGCCACCGTGGCTGCGACGGCGCTGGAGATACACCAGGCCACCAAAGACCCCGCGATGCTCCGCGGCTACGGCGCGGTCGGCTTCACATCCGAAATCGCGCCGCAAGACGACTGACGCTCCGGCCGAAAGGGTGCGCGAGCGGCCCATCGGAAGGAGGGGCGTCATGGCAGGACGCGGACCGGCACCGAAGCCGGCGCACAAACGGGCGCGAGCGAATGCCGACCCGGTCCCGCAGACAATCATCGCGCTGGAGCCCTCGGCTCAGCCTCCGCTCCCGGCGACTCGTCCGAATGGCGATCCCTGGCCCGAGCGGACCGTGACGTGGTGGCGCCTGTGGGGCGAGAGCAAGCTCGCGGAGAACATGACCTCGACAGACTGGAGTTCCTTGCTCGACGCTGCCCTCCTCCACGCTCGAATCTGGGGCGAGGGTGAGCTGAAGTGGCTGGGAGAGCTTCGGCTGCGTGAGGGAAAGATGGGCGCGACTCCGGAAGACCGTGCGCGCCTGCGGATCTCGTTCGCCGAGGCCGACGAGAAAGACGCGAAGCGCCCGCCGACCACTCAGTCCCGTGAGCGGTGGGCCGACCTCCACATCCTGCCCAGCGGCAAGTCCGAGGCGGGGTAGTCATGCCCTGGAAGCCGACCCGCCCCGGTGACGTTCCGACCCTTGGGTGGGACGTGCTGGACTGGCTCTCCTGGGCTCTCGCCGCACCGGACCGCAGCAGTTACGAACCGTTCCAGCCGACCCGAGAGCAAGCCAAGTTCGTCTTGGAGTTCTACGCACTCGACCCGATTACAGGTCGTCGTCGGTACCCGCGAGCTGTTCTGTCCCGGCCGAAGGGTTGGGGAAAGTCTCCGCTCGTCGCAGCGATTGCCGCTGTCGAAGCCCTCGGTCCGGTCGTCCCCGACGGCTGGGACGCAGAGGGACAACCCGTCGGTCGCCCGTGGTCGGACTCGCGAACCCCGTGGGTTCAGCTCGCGGCCACGAGTGAGGACCAGACGCGCAACGCCTGGGCTCCGCTTCTGGAGATGCTGCGCGACGGCCCCGCCGTCAACCTGTTCCCCGGCTTGGAGCCGATGGAGACCTTCATCTCCTTGCCCAAGGGGCGCATCGAGGCAGTCACCGCGGCGGCAACGAGCCGTGAAGGCAACCGTCCGGTGTTTGTCGCGATGGACCAGGTGGAGTCCTGGACTCCTTCAAACGGCGGCGTACGCCTGGCCGCCACGCTGCGCCGGAACCTGGCGAAGACCGGCGGCTCGTCGATCGAGCTGCCCAACGCCTTCGTCCCCGGCGAGAACTCGGTGGCCGAGCAGACCGCCAAGTACGCCGAGGACATCAAGCTCGGTAGGGCCAAGAACGAGGGCCTGCTGTACGACCACCGGGAGGCTCCGGCATCCACGGACATCGCCGATCGAACCTCCCTGATCCAGGGTCTTCAGTTCGCCTACGGGGACAGCACCTGGGTTGACATGGAGCGACTCGTCGCGGAGATCTGGTCTCCCGACGTGGAGGTCGAAGACAGCCGGCGGTACTACCTCAACCAGGTGTCGGCTGCGTCCGACTCGTGGTTGTCCCACCTCGACGTGGCTGCCGTTCAGGCGGCGCACGAAGTGGTGGTCCCCGGCGACACCATCACGGTCGGCTTCGACGGCTCCCGTGAGCGCGTGCACTCGAAGGCGGACGCCACCGGGTTGGTTGGGTGCCGGCTCTCCGACGGGCACATCTTCACCATCGCGGTATGGGAACAGCCCGATGGGCCGGCGGGGAAAGACTGGGAAGTCCCGGTTGCCGAGGTCGAGGCCGCGGTCGCCGGGGTGTTCGCGAAGTACCGGGTCGCTGGGTTCTTCGCCGACCCCGCTAAGGGATGGCGGTCGCACGTCAACGCCTGGGAGGGCAAGTACGCCCGACAGTTGGTGCGGTCCCGAAGCAGCAAGGTAGTGCGGGCCGGGCTCAACCATCCCTTCGAGTGGTGGATGAACCGCCCGACAGAAACGGTTCGCGCGACCAAACGGCTGCACGACGCCATCGTCTCCCGCGAGATCACGATCGACGGCACGACGTTGCTGACCCGTCACTTGCTCAACGCTCGCCGTCGCGCGAGTCGTCTGGGCATCCAGATCGCGAAAGCGTTCCCGGAGTCGCCGAACAAAATCGACCTGGCCGTGTGCGCGATCCTCGCCCTGGAGGCGCGGGACAGCGCAATCGCGCTCGGTATCGGGGTCAAACGTAAGGCCAAAAACTACAGCCTCTGAGAGGAGGACCCGTGGCGTTGGATGACCTGACTCCAGGTACTCCGGACTGGTGGCTCCTCCGCCACGGCCGCCGGCTACGAGAGCGGGCCGACAAGCTCGACTTCTGGTGGCGCTACTACAGCGGTGACCACCCGCTGCCACTCGGCCCCTCGAATGCGACCGAGGCGTATCGGGACTTCCTCAAGATGGCCCGTACCAACTTTGTGCAGATGGTGGTCGACGCCACGGTCGCGCGCACCAATGTGATGGGTGTGAACGGCTCCGACGGTCAGATCGACTTGGAGGCGTGGGGCTGGTGGCAGACCAACCGGATGGACAGTCGGCAGGCCCAGATCTACCGGGTCGCCCTGTCTCAGTCCGCCTCGTACGTCTCGGTTAACGCCGACCCGGAGACGGGGGAGCCGCTCATCGTGGGCGAGCACCCGCGTGAGGCCATTACCGAGGAGAACCCGGAGACGGGCCGCACCGCGTCGGGCGCCAAGTTCTGGTACGACGCGATCCTCGGTCGAGGTCGGGCCAACCTGTACCTTTCGGATCGGACCATTCGATACGTAACCGCTCCTCGCTCTCCTGGCCCGCTCCCGTTGATGGGCCGGTCCTCGTGGCAGGTTATGGACGTACTGGAGCACGAGCTGGGAATCGTGCCCCTCGTGCCGTTCTACGCGCGGCACGAGATGGGCGAGATGCCCGAGGCCGATTTCGCCAAGGTGCTGACCATCCAGGACCGCATCAACGTGGGTGTTCTGGACCGCATGATGGCCCAGCGCTACGCGGCGTTCCGGCAGCGCTGGATCAAGGGCATCGAGCTGGCTGAGATCGAGGACCCGCTGACCGGTCAGGCCGTCGCAGAGTCTCCGTTCCGACCTGACCCAGCAAGTATCTGGACCGCCTCCGACCCGGAGGTTCAGTTCGGCGAGTTCAGCCAGACCGATCTCGCCGGCTTCCTTCGTGCGCACGAGGCAGACGTTCGATCGATGCTCCTTCTTACTCGGACACCGGGGTACTACTACGCCACGGACCTCGTCAACCTCTCGGCCGACGCCATCAACGCGATGGACGGTCAGCACGTCGCGAAGGTCCGGGAGTTGCAGGCCCAGTGGGGCGAGTCGTGGGAGGACGTGCTCCGCATCGCGGCGCGCATCGCCGACGACGCCTCGGACCGAGACAGCATCGAGGTCCGCTGGCAGGACCCGCGCCAGTTCAACCCGGCGGTTCTCGCTGACATGGCGGTCAAGCTCCAGTCCGCCGGCTACCCGCTCGCCGTCATCGCCGAGATGACCGGGGAGAGCCCGCAGCGTATCCAGGCCATCACCTCTGCTTCGGCGGGGCAGGCCCTGCTCAACGCGGCGCTCACAACGGCGGCCACTCCCGCCGCTCCGGCGACTCCCGCCGCGGCTCCTCCGGAAACGGTGTAGTCGTGGGGGCGGCGGAACAGGCCGCGCTCATCTCGCAGTACACCGCGACATCCATCGCTCTGAAAGACGCGACGGTACGCACGGTGGACTCGATGTGGCTGGGCCTGGGCTCATGGCGCGACTCCGCAGTAGTCGAGTGGCTGGACAAGACGGTGCCGTTCATGAACGGCGCCTTCTCCGCGATGGCCGCGCTGACCGATGCGTACCTGACGGCGCTGCTCGTCGACATGCTGGGCGTGCCGGTTTCAGCCGGCGTTCCAGCGGTCACATACCCCCGCCCGACGCCGCCGGCCGAGGTGTACCAGCGACCGTTCTCCACCATGCGGTTCGCCCTGTCCCAGGGGCGCCCCTTTCCGGACGCTCTCCAGGCAGGGAGGGCACGCGCGGTGGAGATCGCGACGACCGATCTGCAACTGGCGAAGCAGAAGGTCTCGAAGCAGAAGCTGGTTGGACAGCCTCGGGTTGTCGGGTACCGAAGGGTTCTCACCGGCTCGAAATCGTGCGCGATGTGTGCCTTGGCGGCGCGTCAGCGGTACCGCAAGGAAGACCTGATGCCGATGCATCCCGGTTGCTCCTGCGGAACGGCGCCGATCATCGGCACGGCCGACCCCGGCCAGTCCATCAACGCCGCACGCGCACGCGATCCGGAGGCGCTGCAAACGGGCGACTTTGAAGACGAGGGAGACCTCGGGGCTTTGAACGCCGCCATCGCCAGGCAGTTCGGTCCGGACGCGGTCAACGCCTCCGGCCGGGGATACAACGACCTGGTCCTCGTGCGAGAGCACGGGGAGTTGGGGCCGGTGCTGACTCGGCGACAGGACTCCTTCCGGGGTCCGCAGGACATCGACTAACCCGCCAGCGCCGCAAGGGCGCGAAAACCTCCCGAAAGGGGAGAAGCACCATGCTGACCCGACACCTGCCCCGGTACGCGACGCTCCCGGCGATTCTCGGAGTCACCGACCACGGCGTCGACACCTTCGGCCTCTCCGCTCCGGCCTTCCCTCACAACGACGGGGGCTCCGGCGAGGGCGGCGCCACGGACGAAGGCGGCGGCGACACAGCCGGGTCAGCCACGGGCGAGGGCGATGTCGCGAAGTACAAGGCGATTGCCAAGCAGCTCGAAAAGAAGCTGAACGCGACTCCGAAACCTGAGCAGGTGGAGGAGTGGAAGAAGGCCGCCGCGGAACTGCAAGAGATTCGCGACGGACAGCGCACCGACTCCGAGAAAGCAACGGCTCGCGCCGAGGCTGCGGAGAAGGAGCTGGCTGAATTGAAGCCCAAGTTTGAACGCCTGGAAGTGGCGTACGCGAAGGGCCTGCCTCCGAACCTCGCGAAGCGCCTGACGGGCTCGACGCGCGAGGAGATGGAGGCCGACGCCGACGAACTCCTCGCGGAGTTCGGAGACGCCATCAAGTCGGACCGGGAGAAGGCCGACGCCGAGAAGAAGGACAAGCGCACTGCCGCCCGCAAGGGTGCGGCTGGTGATGCCGGTCCTCGCGGAACTCGCGAAGACACCAAGCCCTCCGTCTCCTCGGGCTTTGCCCGATTCGAGGCGAAGCGTGCGAAGAAGACACCAGCCGTCTCCTAGGCGGCATTCCTATAGGAGTCCACGATGACCTTTCTGGGTCTGCGGACTGAGCGTTTCGGCGGAGGTAGCCCGGTTTGGCTGGGCTCGCCTCACGGTGCCGGCGACGCGAACGTGTCCGTGACGCTCGACAAGAGCGCATTCACTGAAGCTATCCACTACCCGAACGGCTACCTGCCGTCCGGCACCCTCCTGGGGAAGATCACTGCGACGGGCAAGTACGGCCCGTACAACGTGACCGACGAGGTGCAGACGTTGACCGAGGGCGGCTCCGGCCTCACCTCGTTCACCATCACCTACTCCGGGCAGACCACGACCAGCCTGGACGACGACGCCACTGCTGCTGAGGTTCAGGCTGCGCTTGCCGCGCTGTCCAACGTCGGCGCGGGGAACGTCATCGTCACTGGTGGCCCCCTGGCGACCGGTCCGTTCACCGTCTCGTTCGTCGGTGCACTCGCCGACACCAACGTGGCGCAGATGACGACCACTCCCACCGGCGGCACCGGCACGGTCACCGTGGCCACCGCCACGGCCGGCGGTACCGAAGGGTCCGGCGGGCTGGATGTCCTCGTCGGCATCCTCATGAACGACTGCGGCCTGGTGGCCGGAGCCGACAGCGACCCGATCGTGGCGATGTTCGTCCACGGCCGCGTCATCAACTCCAAGCTGCCGATCGCCGTCGACGCCAACGGGCGTGCCGACGTTGCCGGCCGCATCTGGTTCATCTGAAAGGGGGTGTAACTGATGCTGATCACCACTGACTTTTACGAGCCGGCGGAACTCACGGGTTACGCCCGAGCTGCGCTCGCCCTGCGTCAGGTCAACCAGCCGGGCCTCGCGCAATGGCTGCCCAACCGCACCATCGACGACCTGGTCTACCGGTTCTCGCGCGGCGGCCAGGGCCTCACCGAGGCCGCGGTGTACCGCGCCTGGGACACCCCGGCGACTATCTCCGCCCGCAATGGTTTCGACCGGGTCACCGGCGAGCTGCCCCCGATCTCGCGGTCGACTCGTCTCGACGAGTACACCCGGCTTCGGGACCGCGCCAACGGTGATCTCGCCAACTCGGTTCGGGAAGCCATCGAGACCGACGCGGAGAAGCTCGTTCGCGAGATCCTGATGCGGGTGGAGGTGGCTCGCGCCCAGGCGCTCGTCACCGGCACCTTCACCCTGGAGGGCGAGAACGGGCTGTACGCCAGCGTCGACTTCGGGCGCTCCAGCTCGATGTCCGTCGCCCCCACGACCCTGTGGAGCGACAAGGCCAACGCCGACCCGCTGGTTGACCTACGGACCTGGGCCGATGCCTACGAGGACGAGAACGGCGTCAGCCCCGGTGCGATCGTTGTGTCCAGCCGGGTCTACAACGCGGCGCTCTCGGCCGACGCCACGCGCGAGCGGCTCGTGTCGGTCGTGGGCGTTCCCGGCGACGTCACTCGGGACCAGTTCTCCGCGATGCTGACCGCTCGGGACCTTCCGCCGGTCTACACCTACAACCTGCGCTACTCGGTCAACGGCGTGGCTACTCGTCCGCTCCCGGACGACAAGCTCCTCCTGCTGCCGCCGCGGGTCGACACCGACGACTTCGCCGGCACCGACCTCGGTGCGACGGTGTGGGGTCGGACGGCTGAGTCGTACGAGCCGAACTACGGCCTGGCCGACGGCAGCGATGCCGCAGGCGTCGTGGTTGGTTCGTACAGCGAGCAGAACCCGGTGACCCTGTGGACCGTTGCGTCCGCCGTCGTCATGCCGGTTCTGACCAACCCCAACCTCAGCATGGTGGCGGACGTTCTGTGACCGCCGTCGACCGTGTAGCCCGGACCTCCGTCAACGTCGGGGGCACCTGGTACCGCGCGGGAGACCGGGTTCCCGCCGATGTCGCCGAGACGGTTCGCAACACCAAGGTGTTCGAGCCCGTCGAGGAGGCCAAGCCGGTAGAGGAGACGAAGCCGGCGCCCGCCAAGCGGGCCGCCAAGAAGGCCGCCCCGGCGGCTGAGTAACGAACGTGACGAGCCGCCCCGGTGGGAAGACCTGGGGCGGCTCGTCGTCCTTAAACCTCGCCACGCCCCGAAAAGGAGGCCCTTGTGGCATCGACTTGGTACCCCAAGTTCAAAGAGGCGCTCCTGACGGGCGCGTCGAACAGCAACCCCAGCTCCGGCAACGTGAAGGTCGTCCTGGTCGACAGCGCCGACTACACGTACTCAGCGTCCCACGAGTTCCTCTCCGACGTGCCTTCGGGAGCACGGGTGGCGACGAGTGCGAACCTGGCGAACAAGACGTTCACGAACGGCGTATTCGACGCCGACGACACGTCGTTCACGTCGGTGAGCGGCGACCAGTCGGAAGCCCTGGTGATTTACATCGACACCGGTTCCGCCGCGACCTCCCGGCTGATGCTTTTCATCGACTCGTTCAGCTCGGGAATGCCGGTAACTCCGAACTCGGGCAACATCAACATTCAGTTCGACAATGGCGCCAACAAGATTGCTGCACTGTAGTCATTTGGTATAACATGATCACGTGCTGGATGATCTGGACTCCGTGACAAAGCTGGCGTGGCTGGCAGGTCTTATCGAGGGCGAGGCGTACATCGGGTGCCAGAAAGGCAAACCGGTGGTGACCATCGTGATGGTCGACGAAGACGTGTTGCGACGAGCGCGGGACTGGTCGGGGCTCGGGTGGGTTTCTGGACCCCGAGCCCCGGTCGGTACGCAAAAGAAGCCGACCTACCAATGGTCGATAACACGTCGAGACGACGCGGCTGCCTTCATCCGCTCCATCCTCCCTTTTCTCGGATCACGCAGGTCGGCTCGTGCTCTCAAAGTTCTAGCTGAGTACGAGGCGGCAGGACCCACGCGAGGCACGGCTCCGACGTGTTCGTACGGGCACGACATCTCCGAGGGTTCCCCCAACCTTCGTCTTGTTGCCGACGGTAAATACACGAAACGTCGCTGCCTGGCTTGCCAGGTTCGGCGCCAACGGGAGCACCGGGAGCGGAAAACCGCTCAGGAGTGACAGCCCCTGCGCGGGAGGTGCCTCATGGCGATTGCCTTCCGCGCAGGCGTCTCGGGATACGGCGCGACCTCCTCGGCCGCCGCGACGATTCCAGCGACCGTCCGGACCGGCGACTTCCTGGTCCTGTTCACCATTACCCGACAGACGTTGGCGACGGGGCAGACGAACACCCCGTCGGGCTGGACGGACCTAAGCGGCGCACTGAACCTGACCGGCGGGTCGGGGAACGTCGAGATCTTCTACCGCATCGCCCCAGGCACGGCGGGTCAGCTTTCCACCCTTGCCGGCACCACTCTCACGGTCACCGCCGCGAACTCCCAGCAGCTTGCGTGGTCTCTCGCCGCGTACTCCGGAGCCTCGGGAGTCATCAACAACTGGGGCCTGCTGAACAAGGGCACCACCGCCTCCACCACGGTTACGGTGGACGACCTTCCAGGAACTCCGCCCGCGAACTGCATGTACGTCTTGATGGCCGGCTGTCGAGCCAACAGCTCTGGCCCTCAGCCGTCCTTCACGGTCGTCACCGCCGGGGTGACCCTGCGCACGCAGATCAGCGGCACCAGCGGCTCCAGTCAGAACGTCGCGACCTTCATGGCCGACGCGACGACCGACGGCAACAAGGTCTTCACCTCCTCCACAGCCGTGTGGGAGGTCATCGGCCAGGTCATCCTCGAACCCGACCTGGCGCAGACCGCTGTCCCGAACGGCACCGCAACCTCGTCGGCGACCGGCCAGCCCAGCATTACCTCGACCGTCACTGCGGTCCCCAACGGCCTGAGCACGCAGTCGGGGTACGGGTCTTCGACAGTGACGGCCGGCGCGGTCACTGCGGTCCCGAACTCCCACGCGAATACGTCCATCGTTGGACAGCCTTCAGTCGAACCTGTGTCGACTGTTACCCCGCAAGGAACACCAACGGGATCGGCGGTTGGTAGCGCGGTAGTCACTGCCACCGCTGATGTTTCGGCGACTGGTTCGGGCTCCGCGTCTGCTGTGGGTCAACCTGCGGTGCTCGCGGTCACAGTCGTTGGGCCGCAGGGCGTTTCGGAAACCACGACTGTGGGTGCGCCGACGGTCGACACCTATGTCGACATCGCCGCGACGGGTTCGGCGTCCTCCTCGTCGTTTGGCCAGCCGACGGTTGTGCCGGCAACTGAGGTGGTGGTTTCGGCCGTCGCCTCGGACTCGTCGGTCGGCGTTCCGGATGTGTCGACCGAGGTCGACATTCAGCCCGACGGTACGGACACCACGTCGACCGTCGGCTCCCCGAACATCGTCGCCGAGTCCCTCGTGTTGCCGCACGGCGTGGCCGCGGCCTCGACTACCGGCGAGCCGGCGGTTGAGGCCGACGTTGTTACCGCCGTTCCGGACGGCGTGCCCTCGGGCTCGTCGACCGGTCTCGCAAGTATTTCGGCCGGCGCCGTAGATGTTGCTGTCGCTTCGGTCTCGGCCACATCGTCTTCTGGCGACCCGGCGGTCCTGGCGTATGTCGACATCGTTCCGGACGGTACCGAATCCACTTCGGCTCTGGGCCAGCCGGCGGTTGCCGTCGTCGTCCAGGTCGACGTTGTCGGCGCTCCATCCGGATCAGCGGTTGGCGAACCCAGCGCTGAGACCACAACCGATGTGGTCGTCACTGGCGTTCCGTCAGTCGCGTCTTATGGCCAGCCCGATGCACTCGCGGGTGAAGTTGCCATCGCAGTCTCCGGCGCACCGAGCAGCTCGACGTTCGGCGCCCCGGTAGTAACCCCGGAGGGGACGTACGTAACGCCGTACGGTGTGGCCTCCACCTCGACGGTTGGCGAGCCTGCGGCCCAGCCGCAGACCGTCGAGATTCACGCCATCGGTACGGAATCGACCTCCGCCGTCGGGCTCGCGTCGGTGACGGTCGAACAGACCGTTGCCACTCAGGGAGTTCCGGCGGGGGCGGCCTTCGGGTCGCCCGATGTCTCGGTGGGGCCGGTTTCCGTGGGTGTGGCGGGGTCGGCGTCATCCTCGTCGCCCGGCACGCCCAGCATCTCCACGACGAACACCGTGTCGGTGGGGTCTGTTGAATCGGCTGCTTCGGTCGGTGTTCCGTCCGTGCTGCTCGACGCAGTGACCCTTGTCCCGCAAGGGATCGCGGCCGACTCCGGCTTCGGCGCTCCGAGCATCACCTCGACGATCACGTTGTCCCCCAGCGGAATCTCCAGCAGCTCGACGTTCGGGCTGTCGAGTGCCTTGCCGGGCACGGTCTCTGTGGTTGCTGCCGGACTGTCCGCGAGCCCGTCGGTGGGCACTCCGCGGGTCTTCCCGGCCGGCATCGAGGTGTACGTCAACGGCGTCGGGTCCGGGTCTCATGCGGGCCTTCCGCGCATCAACTTCATCGTGCCCCTGCCCGATGAAGGCACCGTCCCGTATGTGGTGTGCGGCCCCGACCTGGTGCATCCGCTCGACCTCGGCTCCATCGACTACGAGCGCTGCGGCGCGGAACTCATCTACCCGGCCGACATCGGCCTGGTCCCCTGGCCGTGAGGAGGCGACATGGCGCTGTTCACTCTCGAAGAGCTGGCGGCATACAGCCAGAGCCCCCTGAACCGGGCAACGGCGGAACTCGTGCAGGGGTTGGTCGAGGACGTGATTCTCGGCCTCCCCGGCGTGGGGCCACGCATTACTGATCCTCCGCAACGTGGCATCAAAGCCATCGCCCTCGGGGTGGCGCACCGAGCGCTGCTAAATCCGGGCAACGTCGCCTCGGAATCGGCCAACGGCACCTCGGTCAGCTACGTCACCGAGGGGTCCGGCCGGGGCGTCGCCCTGACCGACCGCGAGATCAGCCAACTGTCGGCCCTCGTCGGAGGGCGCCGTCGATTCGGCAGCCTCGCCTACAACGACCCAAACCTCGGGGCTTACTCCTGGACCCGACCCTTCCCGCACGGGTACCCGCCATGACCCCGCGCTTGCCGTCGTGGTTCAAGGACACGATCACCATCATCCGGCCGGGCACCGACACGGACCGATATGGCGACGAGATCCCCTCGTGGTCCACCGCCACCGAGCACGACGAACCGAACTGCAAGGTGAACCCCGCTGTCGGCTCCGAAGATCGAGGCCCCCTGGACGAGCGGGCAGCTCTAACGAAGAGGCGACTCGTCGCCGCGCCGCCCTGCGCCGACATCCTTTCCACCGACCGAATCCTGTGGGACTCCGAGATCTACGAGATCGCCGGTGAAGTTCTTCGGTGGCGAAGCCCTTTGGGCGGGGTCGACCACCTTTATTTCGAGCTTGTTCGGGTGGAGGGGTGACATGCAAGGCCGTGTACGCATCGTCATCCACGACCGGGGCCTGACGCAGATCGTGCAGTCCCGAGAGGTCCGCGAAGAGATGCTCCTGCGGGCGCGACTTGTCAAAGACCGCGCCCAGTCTCGCGCTCCCTCATACGTGCGATTGTTCGCCACCGACTTCATCGGTCAGCGCCGTTCCCGAGCTTCGGTGATGGCGGTGATGGGGCTGCCGTCCGAACTCAAGCACCGCTATCTGGGGGACGCCCTCGACGCAGCCCGGAGGTAATCGTGCTTCTGCCGCTGCTCTTTCCCGACGCCGAACTCATCGTCGTCGAGTTTCTCCGTACTCGACTCACCGGAGTTCCGGTGCATGTCCGGGTGCCCCACGAAAACACCGGCAGGTTCGTCCAGGTCCGTCGTTCTGGCGGCCTGGCCGAAACGGTCTATGACCGGCCGCGCATCGATGTCAATGCCTGGGCCGACTCGGACGAGGACGCCAAGGATCTCGCACAGCTAGCGCGCGCCCATCTCGGAGACATCCGAGGGACTCGCTCCGGCCACATGGTCGCGGGCGTAACCGATTTCGCCGGCCTCGCGCCGGTACCCGACCAGTCAGGGCAACCGCGCTGGTTCTTTTCCGTCGAGATCACCGTAAGGGGGAGTTCTCTGTGAGTGACAAGACCGCAAAGGTCATCCTCGCCTACCCCACAACGATCAACGGCCGGGACTACCAGCCGGACGACGTTGTGGAGCTGCCGCTCAAGGCCGACTACACCGAGCCCAGTGCGACCCAGTTCGTCATCGATGGGCGCGCCCGATGGGCCGACGCCGATGCCGTGCCGAAGGCCGCGAAGAAGGTCGCTGCTCGCGCCACGAACACCACCCAGGAGGGCTGAGCGGTGGCAAAGGACATTGCAAACATCCGTACATACGGACACATCAACTCCGCTGTGTGGGTCGCCCCTGTCGGCACCACGGCGCCGACTGCTCCGACTACGTCTCCCGGCGTGGGCTGGACCGAGTTGGGCTGGCTCGGCGAAGACGGCGTGTCCGAAGCCCGTGAGGTCGACACCGACACGAAGAAGGCTTGGCAGGGCGGCGTCACCGTTCGCACCGTTCGGTCCGGCGACCTTCGCCGATTCACCTTCATGGCGATGGAAACCAACGCAACGACCGTCGGCCTGGTTCGTCCCGGATCCACCCCGGAGACCGCGGATGGCGTCACGACCACTGAGGTCAAGGCGTACACCGGCATGGATAAGCGGGCGTGGATTATCGACACCCGCGACGGCGACATCGCCACCCGGAAGGTCATCCCGAGCGGCGAGGTCGTGGAGATGGGCGAGATCGTCCACAACTCCACTGACGTGACGACTTATGAGCTGACCGTCGAGTGCTACTCGGACTCGAACGGCACCTTCTACATCGAATACACCAACGACCCCGGCCAGGAAGTCGAGGCGTAGGAATCGCAGACAGGGGCGCACACCTCCCGGCGGGTCGAGGTGTGCGCCCCGTTGTATTGACCCGCACGACTCGCCAGCACAACAAGGAGACCACGGTGTCCAAGCCCAACAAGCGGCGTTTCAAGCTCTCCCAGATCCGGCAGCAGGTCGCCGATGAGCGCGGTGGTTCGACCATCGACATCGAGACCGACGACGGACAGGTCTACTCCATGCCGGCCCCCGGCTTCTGGGACGACGAGGTGACCGAGCTTCTCTCGTCCAACGACAACATCAAGCTGGCCGAGGCCCTTCTCGGCGGGCCGGAGAACTACGCCCGCTTCAAGGCGTCCGGCGGTCGCGCTCAAGACGTGGCGCTCGTCATGACGGCCTACGGCAAGGACCAGGGCTCCACCGAGGGGGAATCTTCGGCCTCGCCCAGTTCCTGAGCGAACACGGCGAGGCGGTTGATTACGACCTCCAGCAGTACTGGGGCTTCGGCCTCGAAGAGCTAGGCGGCCCCCGACTTCCGTGGGGTCGCCTCCGCGCGTTCATCGAAAACCTTCCGGACTCCCAGCAGTCCGCCACTCGCCGTGCTCTCGATGAGTTCGGCGAGGCCACCTGGGGGCCGACAGAGCACCTCCTGGCGGTCATCGCCGACATCCTTTCCGCCGCCAACTGGCAGCGATCGAAGGACGGCGAAAAGGGCGTCAACAAGCCGAAGCCGATTCCTCGGCCCGGCCAGAAGGAAGCGATGGCCGCGAAAATCGCGCGCTCCATCGAGGAACGTAAGAAGTTGCGCAACACCTTCTACACGGACTAGACGATGGGGGTGCCCCGGTGGCTGTCGACGTGGGCTCCGCATACGTCTCGATCCTTCCCGACCTCAGTCGGTTCGCCGCCAACATCCGCGCGGAGATGCGCACCATCCTGGAAAACGCCGCCGAGGAGGCCGGACAGGCGGCGGGCGACGAAATCCAGGACGCCATTGAAACCGCGGTGGAAGACGCCGGGGCTGACCTTCGGGCGGAACTTGAGCGCGCGGCTGAGCAGGCCGGGCAGGACGCCGGGGCGGAGATCGCCGAAGGCATCGAAGCTGGGGCGAACGACGGTGCTCAGGCGGCCGGCGAAGGAATGAAGGGGGCGCTCGTTGCGGCTGCTGCCGTTGCGGGCGCCGCTCTCGCCGTCGCCCTGGTCGAGGCGATCGAGCAGGAGAAGCTCGGCGACAAGCTCGCCGCCAGCCTCGGCGCGACGGCGGAAGAGTCCGCGCGGTACGGGAAGATCGCGGGGGACCTGTACAAGAAGGCGTACGGCGAGAGCCTCGCGGACGTGAACACCGCGCTGGCCGCGGTCGCCAGCTCCTTCGAGGGGATGCGCAGCGCATCCGAGGCCGACCTCAAGTCGGTCACCGCCACCGCCATCAGCTTCGCTGAAGCCTTCGAGATCGACGTGGCCCGTGCTGTCTCTGTCGCCGGCACCGCCGTCAACGACGGTCTAGCCCGCGACGCCACGCACGCGATGGACTTGTTCACCAAAGCCCTCCAGGGCGTACCCCTCGCGCTCCGCGAGAACATCCTGGACGCGGTCGAGGAGTACGGAACGTACTTCAAGTCTTTCGGCTTCTCCGGCGAGCAGGCAATGGGCATCCTCGTCGAGGCCGCGAAGAAGGGCCAGTTCGGCATCGACAAGATCGGTGACGCCATCAAGGAGTCGCAGCTCCTGATGACCGATATTGGCGCGG
>JACCDR010042607.1_pt1 | contig 15600 bp, 23 predicted proteins | sample 7446431 | NCBI WGS metagenome assembly JACCDR01 (sample SAMN15323443, study PRJNA562643) | freshwater metagenome | isolation source: river surface water | place: USA:Blue River Watershed | collected 2017-08-17 | reverse complement strand
TGCGTGACTCCCTCACCCATGCTCGCGTGCTGGACTCCGTGCGCCTCCATGCCTGGGCTGACTCGGTGGTGGCCCTGCGGGGGGACTCCCTCCGGGCGGCATTCGGGCGGCGGGCGGCATCGCTTCGTCCCCGCGTCGTCCACCTTCCTGGCTCCGTCGACACCGTCCGCGACACGGTCGAGGTCGCCGGGGCGGACCTTCGGACTGTCCTGCTCTCCGACTCCCTGTGCTGGGACTCGGTGGCCTCCCTGCGCGGCCGCATCCGGCTGGACTCCGCTCGCCTCGACTCTGCCCGCACCGCCCCGCGTCCCACCTGCCCACGCCCCTGGGGATGGTTCGCGGCAGGGGTGGCGACGGGGCTTGGTGCGTGCCTCATGCGCTGATGCGCTGATCTGCGCACAAACGACAATTGCGCCTAAGAGCGTGTTAGGTGGACGCCTTCGGCGCGGAACAACGAGTACCGCACCTAACTATCAATTATGCTCAAATTGCTACAAGCGACAAACGAATTTAGCAACGTGGTGCCGGGCCTGATTCCGCGGGCTCGGTCCCAACCAGTCCCACCACTTGTACCATGAAGATGGATTTGGTTTGCGGTTAGTTGTTGGCAGTTCTTCAACTTAGCCGCAAACTCTAGGTGGATCATAAACACAATTCCGCTGTGCTGTTTCACATCTAACTATGGCAATGGTTCAAGCTCAATAATAAAACAATCACCAGTTACTGTATTCCCGCTCCATTCAGGGCGTGGAGTTCCCCACCGAATTCTATTTATTTTGCGCTCCAACCAAACTCCAGTGTATGCACGTTGGGCACGAAGGGTATGGAAATTACGAATATCCTTTGAGCAGTCATTATAGCTTCCAACCAATAAACGCCGCATCCAATATGGTGTTCCAGCCCGATACTCTTCCAATTTTTCTCCGCTAGCAATCATATCAAACCATTCGTGCGTGAGCACAACAGTTAAAACTCCATCAGCTTTGCTCATTATTCCTCCAATATTTTTTATCGTTTATCCCATGTAGCTATACAAAACCCAACTTGGATTCTCAATCTCTAACCCCATTGCTTCGCAAGCAGTAGCAAATTCACGCAAAGATTTTTCATCAGCAACAAGCGATGATGGGTCAAAAATCGTTGGATCGCCCCGCAATGCCGTTTGAACTGTACCACGGACTGCTAACAAACATATTGGATATTCACTGCTGCAATAATTTTCTAGAAGAACTGGTATTGGATTTTCTCGCAAATACCTGAATCTTTCCTCATAGCTTTTGAACTCTTGTTTTGCGATATTCTCTAAATACCATTCTTCAAAATCGTCCCCGCCCCAAGGGAAATCAAACTCTTCATCGAAGATCACTCCAAAAGCAATATGTGCGTTACTTGAGATTCCCATTATTTTCCCTTTCTGTTATTTCGAGTTTAGTTATGGCACCTAACACCCCAATTCCACCATGACGGCTTCGCCGCACGGTGAATATGGCCCGTTAGACCTACGCCTTCGGCGAAGACTTTGCTGCATGGATTTCAGATAACGCGCTCCATGCCATCGCAAAATCTGCGAAACGTCCATGCCTCAAACCGTGAATCCCCTTGACCAAGGCAAACCATTCCTCGGTGGTTCCAAATCGAGGGCACCAATACTTTTCGTGGTCGCAAGCGGGAACGGCGCTCCCGGCTGCAGTTTTCACGTAGGAATTGAGGATCCAGCGCGCTCGGTCGACGCTGCAGGCAAATCCGTAGAAGGTCCTGCAGGTCTCGGACAGGAACCGCTCGAAGAACTCCCAGTCAAGCCAGATGGCAAGCGCACAGCGATCCTTGAGCCCGGTTTCGTCCTGGACCGCAACCTCGAACACTCGGTCCATGTGGTAGCGGGCGGCAAACCGGAAACTTTCAGGGTCGTTCGATCCGACCAGCAGGCGGATGGACTGGTAGGCGGGGTGATTTCGGGCTTCGCGGTCGGAGTCGCCAGAAAGCGAAGAAAGGAGTGTGGTCAAGGTCCCAGCAAGGGATTCTTTCGTGATTTCAGGCATCTTATCCATTGTTTTCCTTTACTGTTTTAATTGGGTCTAACAATGCCGTTCCACCGTGACCTTCGGCACGGTGAAGAGCGATGGTTAGGGCAATCAGAACCGCTGCGTCTTCGGGACGCGGTACCAGGCGAACAGGGCGGGCTTCTCCGAGTAGGCCAGGGTCCGCAGTCGGCATCGGACGCATCCGTGGCTCGTGGTGGTGTCCCAGGTGCCGTCGCGGTTGGGCCAGCTCATGACCCTCGGAGAGGTTCGCCACCCGCACTCGGGGCAGGCGTCCGCCCTGGTGGTCTCGCGTAGGATCCGGAGCGGCGCCTTCTTGCGGGCCTTGTGCCGGGCGGTCACCGGGCTCCCCTGCGGGCCTGGAACACCAGGCAGTTCGCCCAATGGCTCGCCTCGCGCATGGCAGCGTCGTGGGTCCACGCCCATCCGCTCTGGAGGTGGCGGTTGCCGTTGTCGGTGACCTGCCAGTACCAGAACACCAGGAGGCGGCGCTGGACCACGTAGCGGGTCATGGCCAGGAACCCGAAGGTCTGGCGGTAGTAGCTGGCGCGGATGCGCTGGAGTAGTGCTTTCATGCTCTGAGGCTCCTGATCCATTCGTGGATCTTGGTGGTCGAGCCGACCGGGTGGATGGTGGTGCGCAAGCTGCAGTCGTAGCAGGCGTGGAAGACGCCGATGTCCCTGCGGTGCTCGGTGCGGATCTCGCGGGTGGTGCGCCCGCACTCCGGGCAGGTGCCCGAGGTGCGGGTGCGGTGGAGGATGACCAGCCTGGCGGGGCTCACGAACGGTTCTCCCGCTCCCACGCCTCGATATCCTCCAGGCGGTAGAGCACCTTCCCGGTCCGGCCTCCCGAGGGGCGGAAGAAGCGCGGGCCTCGTCCCTGGGCTCGCCAGTTGCCCAGCGTGCCCTCGGTGACTGCGCCTCCCCACCGCTCGACCAGGGCGGTCGGGGTGAGGACGGCGGTTGCCTTGCTGGCCATCGGTTCAGTCCTCCACCGCGTTGCGCTGGTACTGCCAGGAGTCGGTGGCGAACTTCCGATGGAGTCCTCCCCGGGTGGCTCCCATCTCGTCCTCGAGGTCGAGGAGGGCGGTGCGGATGGCATCGACCGTGTGGCGCATCCGGGCCAGGGTCGGCTCGTCTGAGATCGCCGGGGTGCTGGGCATGGTGTCGAGGGCGTTCCTGGCCCACGCTTTGACGGCGGCGCGGTCGTCGGCGGTCCAGGCTTGGCGGCTCTCGCGCACGCGCTGGATCTGCGCCTCGACCTCGGCCTCGGCGGCTTCCCGCTCCTCGCGGGCCTTGCGGTCGGCCTCTTCCTGGACGCGGCGGGCTTCCTCGTCGGCCTGGCGCTGGCGCTCCTCCTGCTCCTCGCGGAGGCGGCGCAGCTCGGCGGCCTGGGCCTCGGACTCGGCGCGGAGGCGGGCGTTCTCGGCCTCGATGGCGGCGACGCGCTCGGCCTCTTCCCGCTCCCGCTGCTCGCGCTCCTCGCGATCCTTCCGCTCCCGCTCGGCCTTCTCTTCGGCCTGGATCCGGGCCAGTTCCTCGCGCTCGCGCTTGGCCTGCTGCGCGACCTGCAGCCGGAGGGCGTACTGGTCCTCCGTCAGCTCTCCGGCCTCCTCGGGGCTGCACTCGTCTCCGGCCTCGGTGAGCCGGGCGGCGCGGGCTTCCGCCTCGCGGCGGCGCAGGGCGATGGCCTCCAGGTTCGCGGCGTAGGACTCCCATTCCTCGTCGGTGAGTCCCTCGACGCGGTCCATCTCGATCTCGGCACCGAGGCGCACCACCTGCTCGACGCGGGCGCGGATGCGGGCCTGGCGCTCGGCCTCCGCCTTGCGGGCCTGCTCGGTCTTCCAGGCGTCGTGACGGGCGATCTCGTCCTCGAGGTGGCTTTCCACCACCTCCAAGCGCTCGGTCACGGCGCGCTCCACCGCAACCCATTCCCGCTGCACGCGGATTGCTTCCTCCCGCTGGCTCTTGCAGATCCGGGCGGCGGTGGTGCGGGTCTTCTTGACCTCGATCCGCTTGGTGTCGAGGGCCTTGGCGGCCTTGGCGTCGGTCACGTCGGCGAGCACCTCGCCCCGGTACGCCTCCAGGCGGCGCAGCTCGCGCTCCGTGACCTCGGCGCTGGTGAGAGGGGCGGGGAGGGTTTCGGCGATCTCCTCGACCTGGGCCTCTTCGATTCCCTCCAGCTCGGCGGCCAGCTCCTCGTCGGTCATGTCGTTGGCGGCCTGGTCGGCCCGCTCGTCGGCGGGGTTGCTGGCCATGGGCTCGGGGGCGTTGCGGGCGAGCATGAAGTCGTAGCGGTTCACGGCTGGGTTCCTTCGGTGGTGGCGGTGGTGGTGGGCTTCGCGCCGAGGTCGGCGGCGAGCTGGGAGGCGCGGGAAGCGCCGGGCCTGGGGGCGGCGGGGGCCGGGGCGGCCGGGGCGGCCTCGGGCTTCGGGTGCTTGGCGTCCATCGCCTCGCGCCACGTCGTCTCTCCGTCGCGGAGGGCGTTGTAGAGGGCTCGCAGTTCTTCGATCTCGCGGGGGGCGAGCGTCTTGGCGTCGTGCCCGAGGTACTCCTTGATCTGCTCGGGGCTGACTCCCGAGGCCGAGAACGCGTCGAAGATGCGGCGGCGGGCGGTGTCGGGATCCTGGGCGTCGCGGTTGCGCTGCGTCTCTCGGCACATCTCCATGCACTCGTCCATGATGTCGCCCGGCAGGAGGCGCAGTCCGAGCGTGCGGATGGCCTTGGAGATCAGCGCATTCGCCTTGTTCAGGATGTCGTCGTCCGTGGCTTCGAGGATGTAGACCGGCTGGCCTTTGCTTCCGGTGCGCGAGCGCAGAACGTTGTCCCCTTGCTTCACGCTGTTCCGTTCGACGGTCTTGGTGATGGTCACGTCCTGGCTGTAGGGGACGTTTGCCTCCAGGTCGGTGACCGTGACCCGGACGATGCGCTTCTCGTGGTCGTCGTAGGTGGTCATGGTCTCGACCACCACGTTGGTCATGTTGCGGATCGCAGCCTCGGCAAAGCGGATGCTCGGGCCGGTGACGCCCTTGCCGACGGGCTTGTGGTAGATCGCGCTGTCGGCGAATCCGGGGCGGCGGCAGTCCTTGAGGAGGCGGTCGCGCACCTGGTCCCAATCGCGGGGGCGGTGCATGGCGACGGTGTAGCGGGCCTCGACCAGGGCCTTCGCCTGGGCGGCGATGGCCGTGGAGGCAGTCTCGACAGGCGCGAGGGCCTGGGCGGCGGAGGGGATGAGGTCGTTCATGCGGCGTCCTTGAGGGTAGGGAGGAATCGGCGGCTGGCCTCGCCGGTCTTGGTGTGCCGGGCGATCAGCTCGGCGGGGATGTGGGCCTCGGCGGCGATGGCCTTCCAGTCGGTCGTCTCGCGGGGCTTGGTGGCCTTCCAGGTGATTTTGCCAAGGTCGCCCAGGTCGATCCCTTCGGCGTCGCCGATGGCGGCCTTGAGCATGTTCTCGGCTTCGGTCTGCTCGCGCTCGGCTGCGGCGGTCGCGGCGCGGGCGGCGGCCAGTCGGCGGGCGAGGTTCAGCTCCTCTGGCGTGGCGGGGCGCAGCGGGTTCACGTTGCGGGGGAACCGCTGCGCGATGTAGCGGGCGGCGCTCTCGCTGCCGTCGATGGCGGGCATCTGCCCTCCGAGGACGTTGGCCCTCCAGAAGGCTTCGCAGCGTTCCAGCAGGACCGCTTCGAGGTCCAGGTCGCGGGCGATCTCGTAGCGGCGGTAGTCGCTCGCTCCGATGAGGACCGCGACGTGGGCCGTCTGGAAGTCGGTCAAGGCCAAGTACCAGGCCACCTGCGTCAGGTAGTGCCGGGGAATCTGGTCCGTCCCCGGCTCGCCCCATTCGCGGTCGTTGCGGGAGGTCTTGATCTCGAGGAGGATCCTGTCCATGGTCAGGCGGTCAGGCGTCCCGATGTGCCAGTCGCGGGCTTGGTGGCGCATGAATCCGGGCTCGACCAGGGCGGCCCCGGTCTCCTCGGCGTAGAGCTGGGCCACGACCGGCTCCAGCAGGTTGCCCATCTTCATCGCCATCGTCTCCGCCTTCGCCTCGGCCTGGCCGCGCTTGTCGAGCCAGACGTCCAGGGCGCTGGCCCAGGGGTTGATCCCGAGGATCGCGGACACGTCGGTTCCGCTGATCCCGGTGCGGCGCTGGGCGAGCCAGCTCTCTCGTTCGGTGGTCGTCATGTGTGCTCCTGTTGGTCGTGCGAAAAAAGGCACCCGCGAGACTTCACCCCATCGTCTGGGCTCGCGGGCGACCGGGGGCGCTCCCCGGAAATCAGAAGGTCGGGAACGGAGTGGTGCGCATGGTGCGCCAATCTCCGGACGTGCGGCGAGTTCCGCTAGCACGCTCCATCCGGCGGAGGTCCCGGAAAGAGGTGCCCACGAGTGCGTGGGCGACTTCGAGCCGGGCCTTCTTGCCCGAGGTGTAAAGCCTTCCTTCTCGGAAGCCTCCACGCTTGATTGCGGCTTTTGTGATTCGGTTCATTTTTCCCTCGACGCAAATGGTGTGAAAAGACCTCCCCGCCCGGCTGGCGTTCAGACCCCGCGATGCGCGGCGAGGCCCCGGCATCGTGGTGCCGGGGGGGAGGGAAAGCGTCAGGCGGTGGCCGCTTCCTTCTTCGGGAAGAGGATCCCGCGCAGCTCCGAGACCTGCTCGGGGCTCATGATCGTGATGGCCTTGAGGTACCGGAGGACCGCAGCCACGTCGCCGGATCCCTGCTTGAGGACCGCCCATTGCTCGGGCGTGGCAACCTGCTTGATGGCGATCTTCAGTTCGCCGGTCGCCTTCACCGTCCGGAGCTTCCCGCCTCTGGCAATCAGCAGCTGCACCGTGTATCCGCGAGCCTTGCGGTGGTGGTTGGCCTCGCTGTCGAGGATGGCCTCGCCCTCTTCGAGTTCGAGGTCCGCGTTCTTCTTGAGGAAGGGCAGGGAGGCCAGGGACTCCTTGTCGGCCAGATCGATGTCGGCCGCAAAGCCTGCGGGGATGTGCTTGCTCCACCAGGCGCAGCGGGAGTCGGCGGGGGCGGCAGTGTAGGAGATCGTGGTGTTCATCGGTTGCCTCTGTTGTTGGTGTTGGCCGGGGCGCTGAACCGCTCCCGACAACCAAAGAATAACGCCCCATCGTTGGGAAAGCAAGCCTATCGTGAAAGAAAATGAAGAAACGTGGAGGCTATCTTTCCCACATGGCTGCTCCACGCCTCCGCCTCGATTCCCTCTCACCCCACCTCCGGGCGGCGCTCGCTGCGCAGGCTCCTGCGCCTGCTGCTCGCCCCAGGAAGGCGGTCAAGGTGCCGAAGGCGGAGTCTCCCTTGGTGGCCCGCCTGCGCCTCCAGATCCGGGTGGAGGGGCTCCCGGAGCCCAGGACGGAGCTGGAATTCCATCCCTCCAGGGAGTGGCGTCTGGACCTCGCCTGGCCCGACCGGATGCTCGCGGTCGAGGTGGACGGCGGGGTCTGGACACGCGGGCGGCACCTACGCCCGAAGGGCTACATCGAGGATTGCGTGAAGCTCAATTCGGCGTTGCTCCTCGGCTGGCGCGTCCTGCGGTTCCCCGGTGATCACGTCGAGGATGGGACTGCGATCCGGTTCCTGCGAGAAGCGCTTGCCAACGGCGGGGGGCTGGGATTAACTTCCTGAGACGGTCGGAGTGATGCCCGGTCGAACAACCCGAGTTTGCCGACGCCCTGTCGTCGCACCGTGTCTTCGCCTGCGGGCGGGGAGCATCACCACGGACGCGGCGGCAGGGCGATCTCTTTGGAGGTCTCCATGTCGGAGACGACCCACCAAACCGAGGAGCTGGTCTCGATCCAGCTCCCGCGATTCCGGACCGCGTTCGACGGTTCCCCCACCTGCGACGGGTGCCAGTTCTGTAATCCGTGCGGCCACCCTTTCCCGGATCTCCACCGCGGGACCTGCTTGGCGCTCAAGGGCGCAACAATCCAGCGTCGGGCCAGGGATCTCTCCTGGGAGCCGCACCGGGAATGCCCGCTGTGGCAGGGAGAGGAGGCGCAGGATGTCTGAGTTCACAAACATCCAAAATCCCGCGTTCCCCGCGTTCGACGCGAATGGCTACCTGTTCCGAGGCTCCGAGGGACTCACAAAACAGGAACACGCGGCTATCGCTCTCCGCGTCCCCATGTCCGGCGATCCCGAGCTGGACGCCATGATCCGCGAGGCGCGGCGGCTGGACGCGGCGCAGGCGGCGATGCAAGGGTTCCTTTCGGATTGGGGGGAGCACGCCTTCAACTCTGCGCTCTGCGCCAATCTGGCGAAGAGCCACGCGAGCGAGCTGCTCGCTTTGTGGGCCACCAAGGAAGGGGGTTCGGCATGACACCAGAACGTCTGACGTACCACGTCGGCCTCTCGGAGGCGCACCGAGACATCCTACCTGCCGTCTACCACGAGGTGGTCGCCGAACTCCAGCGCCTCCAGCGCCTCCAGCCCTCCCCGGCTCCGGTCGGGGGAGGGGTGCCGGAGCGTTACGTCGATGAATCGGATGCGTGGGCGGCTGGCCACGCTTGGCTGATCTCGATCCGCGAAGCGTTGCAGATCAACGAGCTCCACGCGAACGCGGGGGAGAAGAACGGCGGAATCCTGGCTGCGTTCTCCCGTTCCAAACTGGTAGCCCTGGCTGTCGTGGTGCGCGACGACCGGAATCATTCGCTCCTGACCAAGGTGAGCATTCCCGCCATCAAGCCGGGGCAGGTGGTGGTGGATTGTGCTGTCCTGGTACTGGCAGACAAGGCCCTGGAGTGCTCGAACTACGCAATCGATCATCCTGCACGCGTCGGACTCCGAAGCGCCCAGGCCACCAAGGAAGGGGGTGCGGCGTGATCGCCAGGATCATTTTCTACAACGCAAACCCGAAACCCGGCGTTCTGGCAGAGTTCCGCGTCGTCTTAGCTGCCCCGTGGGGTGAGCACGCCTGCGACGGCGTGATCTGCCACAAGGTCCGCGACGAGCACTCCGTCATCTGCGTTCGGTGGCCCAACAGCTCGCCGCGCGGGGCCGTGGGAAGCTCGCGTCGGTGGCACACCTCCCCGATGGGTCGCGATGCCGGCGAGGCGGCGGAGCGGATGATCCTCGACGCATGGCGGCGATTCCAGGCGGGGGAGCGGGGCATCGTGATCCAGCGTATCCCGACCGGAGAGGAACTGGACCGTCTGCTCGGTTCCGAGCCTCGCACTGCGGTCCAGAAGGCCCACACGTTGGCCCACAACCTGGGCTCGCTGCGCATCGATGCGGCGATGCGGGGCAGGCCATGATCTCCTACGGCTCCGTCTGCTCCGGCATTGAGGCGGCTTCCGTGGCCTGGGAGCCGCTCGGCTGGCGTCCTGCGTGGTTCGCCGAGATCGAGTCCTTTCCCAGCTCCGTTCTCGCGCACCACTGGCCTTCTGTCCCCAACCTGGGGGACTTCACCGCCATCCGACACCAGATCGTCGCCGGCGAGGTCGAGGCTCCCGACGTGCTTGTCGGCGGGACTCCCTGCCAGGCGTTTTCCGTCGCTGGCCTGCGCCGCTCCCTGGACGACGAGCGCGGCCAGCTCACCCTCCAATTCGTAGGACTCGCCGATGCAATTGATGCTGTTCGATCTGCCCGCGGACTCCCACCTGTCACCGTCGTATGGGAGAACGTCCCCGGCGTGGTCAGCACTCCCGACAACGCCTTCGGATGTTTTCTGGCTGGATTGGCCGGAGAGGATGACCCGCTGGAACCGCCAGGGGGAAGGTGGACGAACGCTGGTTATGTGCGCGGTCCCCGGAGAGCAGTCGCGTGGCGGATCCTTGACGCCCAATATTTCGGAGTGGCCCAACGCCGCCGCCGTGTGTTCGTTGTGGCAAGTGCTGGAGGCATCCTCCCCGAACAAATACTTTTTGAGTCCGACGGCGTGCGCAGGGATTTTGCGCCGAGCAGAGAAGCGGGGCAAGGCTTTGCCTCCGTTGCTGGAACGCTCACTTCGAACCGTGGCGGCCTCGATAGGCCCGCAGGAAATGCCAACGAACTCGACTTCTGCATTCCAGTCGCCCCCGCCCTTGTCTCTTCCGGAAGAGGCGTTGCGAGGCCAGGAGAGACACGAGGACAGTATCCAGTAGTTGCCGTGATGGCCCACGGCCAAGGAAACGCCGAGATCCGCGAGGACTCATCCCCGACCTTGACCTGCAACCACGAGGCACCGATTGGATTTGTTCCGCAGGCATACGCAATCCAAGAGAGGGCCGCGCACCCAAACCTGAATGCAGGGCCGGGAGGGAAAGGCTACCAAGAGGGCGTCGCCTACACGCTGGAAGCGCGGCACCACGTCCAAGCGTGTGCCGTGACGGGTGATGTGTTCCACACGCTCCGCGGCGAAGGTTTCGACGCGAGCGAGGACGGGACAGGGCGGGGAATGGGTGCGGTGGCCTATGGCGTTGCTGAAAGTCCAGATCTCGCCCATTGCCTCCGTTCTGGAGCATCAAAGGCCGACAAGCACGAGAGCACGACCTATGTGCAGAAGGCGATGCAGGTCCGGCGCCTCACCCCAACCGAGTGCGAGCGTCTCCAAGGCTTTCCGGACGGGCACACGCAAATTCCATGGCGCGGCAAGCCCTCCGAGGACTGTCCCGACGGGCCGCGCTACAAGGCTCTCGGGAACTCCATGGCCGTCCCGGTTATGCGGTGGATCGGGGGGCGGATCGCCCTTCAGGAGAACAAAACGGCAACACCGGAAGGGTGTGTCTGATTCCGGTTGCCGATGGCTCCACCCAGGATTAAATTCCCATGAGCGCCGGGAACAGGCTGGACCCCTGCGGCGCGACAACCGAACAGGACGGCCCTGGTGGGCCTCTCATGCGTCCCGCGTTCGGCGGGGGTCCAACGCGGGGAGATCCACCAGGGCTTTTTCGTTGGAGGCTGAATGAGTTTCAAGGCGCTTTCATGGGCCTGGGACGCGAACACGGAAACGGCAGGAAGGAAGCTTGTTTTGGTCGGATTGGCTCAATTCGCCAACGAAAAAAACGAATGCTGGCCGAGCCAGAAAACGCTTGCAGAACGGACCCTTCAGAGCGAACGAACGGTGCGCGAGCACCTCTCCTGGCTGGAGGATGCTGGTTTCATCCGGCGCAGTCACCGGGGCAGAGAGGGGTGCTACGAGACGGACCGGATCGTCCTCAATCTGTCCCGTCTGCATCCCATCCAGGCCGAAACCCAGCGGCAGATTTCGCCGACGGCAGATTTCGCCGACGGCGAAAAACCGCACGTTCCAGCGGCAGATTTCGCCGGTGGCCAGCGGCAAATTTCGCCGCCTAATCTCCAGGATGAATCTCCAGATAGAACAACAACCCCCTACAGTCCCCCTGTCGCTGTGGATCGCGTGGAAAAGGAGGTCGAGGAGATCTACGCGGCCTATCCGCTCAAGGTCGGGAAGGGCCAGGCGCTCAAGGCCATCCGTGCGGCGCTCAAGATCGCAGGCTTCGAGGAGCTTCTGGCTGCAACGCAGGCTTTCGCCGATGCCGTCGCAACCGTCCCGGAATCCAGGCGTCGATTCATCAAGCACCCATCGACCTGGTTCAACGGTCAATGCTGGCTGGACGACCGTTCGACATGGGTTTTGGGGGCGGACCCATCGAAATCAGTTTCTCCACAATGGAACGGCTTTTCAAATCACCGATACACGCAATCTGAACGAAAGGACAAAAATGGACTCCCTCTCTTCTGAAAAGAAAATCGAGGCTTGGGAAGCGCGAATGATTGCCGAAGCTGAATCGAAGAAGTGCGACGAATTGCTCGAGCGAGGCGTGCCTAAACGTTTGGTCTCCGCTTCCCTCGACTCCTGGAAGGCCAGTACGGTCGATCAGCAACGGACCATCGCGACGATCCAGGCCTTCCTGCCGACCATACGAAGCGGTCGCTCCCTCATCCTCTACGGTCGGCCGGGCACCGGGAAGACCCACCTGGCTGTCGGGATCATGCGGCATTTTGTTGGGGCTGTGTCTCTGCGCTACGCGACGGCTTCCGGCCTCGCTCGGGAGGTGCGCTGCACCTACTCGCGCTCCTCATCCGAGGACGAGCGCGACGTGCTGAACCGCCACGTGAAGGTCGGCCTTCTGGTCCTTGATGAGGTCGGCGTCGGGATCGGCTCCGCCCATGAGCGGGCGATGCTCCACGACGTTCTCGCTGGGCGCTACGACCTCAAGCGACCGACGATCTTGGTCTCGAACCTCGATCTCGCTGCGCTTCAGGAGGCTCTTGGCGACCGTCTGGTGGATCGGCTCCGCGAAGACGACGGGATCGCGCTCGGTTTCACCTGGTCTTCGCATCGTGGGGTGGGACGGTGAGCGGGGCGGTCGTGGACGAACCATCCCGCTGGTGCGAGAACCCGGCCTCGGCCCTGGTGGACCTGATGCGGCAGCCTGCCGGGGAGCGCTGGGTCTACCGGCACAACGTCCGGTGCCCCTCCTGTCACGCCTACTGGATCGTGGAGGTGGCCTCGCCTCGCGGCCACGTGGATCCTCGCCCCGACCCGGTGCGCTGGGGCATGGCGTGCCTCTGCGGGCGCTGCGAGGCCAGGCGTCGCGCCCTCATCGTCCCTGACGGCAAGAAGCCTGCACGGCCCGGCCTGGGCGGGAAGTTCGGCCGCGCCTGGGGCGAGCAGGACGAGCGCAACGCCTGGGGGATGCTTCGTGGGCGGACCCGCGAGTACCCCATCCGCGTCGAGCGCTCGCCCGAGCCGTGGGACGGCTCCCCGCTCCGCGACGACAAGCAGGCTGAACTCGACCGCATCCTGCGGCGCGAAGACGGCAAGCTCGCCTCCGTCATCTCGACCGGCGCAATCCTCGCCCTCGGCCTCACCGACTGGCCCCTCCCAGGCTTCGACGCTTGACCCGCGCCCTCGGCTGGGACTACATTCCCAGCTCAGGACAACCTCCTCAACGGAAGGCCCACGATGAGCGAGAAGAAAAGCGTGCAACCTGCACCCAAAACCACCAGCAAGAAGCGCACCCACGCAAAGGGCAATCCCGGTCGCGGTGGTGCGCAGCCTGGCGCGGGCCGTCCAAAGAAGCCCATCCCCTATGCGGAGATCGAGAAGATCTCGCGGCTCCATCCCTCGGACGAGGAGATCGCGGGCTTCTGCGGGATCTCGCGGACCACGCTGGAGGACTGGAAGAAGGATCCCGAGTACCAGGCGTGCGTCGAGCGTGGCCGAGCGAACGGGAAGCTCAACCTCCGGCGCACGCAGATGGCGAAGGCGGAGCAGGGCGACGGCACCATGCTCGTCTGGCTCGGGAAGAACATGCTGGGCCAGGCCGACAAGGCCGAGGTGAAGCACTCGCACGTCCAGATCGTCGTCCAGCGCCTCGCCGACGAGGAACAGGGCTGATGGGCTCCGGGCATCCTCTGCACGGCACGCGTCCACTCGCCAAGAAGCTGATGGTCGAGGCGAAGTTCGAGGGCTGCGAGGGCGTGGACGGTCCTTGGAAGCTTCAGCGCTGCACCGGCCTGGATCGGTTCGGCAAGCCCACCTTCGCGATCCTCCCGAACTCCATCCGCTCGACCTCCCGCGAGGCCGAACGGCTGATCGCAGAGGAACGTGCCCGCACCGGCATGGAGTGGGAGATGACCAGGCTGTGAGCGTCCGTCGGATCGTGCTGCCGAACGGTTGGCGGCCTCGGACCTACCAGATGGCGCTGTGGGCGGCTCTGGAACGAGGCGTGAAGCGTGCCTGCGTCATCGCGCATCGTCGCTGGGGCAAGGACGACGTGGCCCTCCACCGCACCGCCTGCGCAGCGATGGAGCGGAAGGGCAACTACTGGCACTGCCTCCCCGAGTACGCCCAGGGCCGGAAGGCGATCTGGCAGGCCGTCAACCCGCACACCGGGAAGCGGCGCATCGATGAGGCGTTCCCGGAGGAGATCCGGGCTCGCACCGTGGACCAGGAGATGTTCATCGAGTTCGTCAACGGCTCGACCTGGCAGGTGATCGGCTCCGACACCTACGACCGGCTGGTGGGCGCCACGCCTGCCGGCATCGTGTTCTCGGAGTACGCTTTGGCGAACCCGGCCGCCTGGGACTATTTCCGGCCGATGCTGGCCGAGAACGGCGGCTGGGTCATCTTCATTTCGACCGTCCGCGGGCGCAACCACTTCTGGCAACTCGCCGAGATGGCGAAGGACTCGCCCGACTGGTTCCACCTCAACCAGCGGGCCGACGAGACGGGCGTGTTCTCCGGCGAATCCCTGGAGCGGGAGCGGCGCGAGCTGGTCGCGCAGTACGGGGAGGACGAGGGACAGGCTCGCTTCCGTCAGGAGTACCTCAACGATCCGGCTGCGGCTCTGCCCGGCTCCTACTACGGCAAGCTGATCTCGGCGGCCGAGGACGACGGGCGCGTGTGCCTGGTGCCGTGGACGCCGAACTTCCCGGTGACGACCGCGTGGGACTTGGGCATCGGCGACGCGACTTCCATCTGGTTCGCGCAGCAGATCGGGCAGGCGGTCAACGTGATCGACTACTACGAGGCTTCGGGCGTGGGCCTGGAGCACTACGCGAGCGCCCTTCGGGATCGGCCCTACTCCTACGAGGACCACATCCTCCCGCATGACGCGGCGGCCTCGGAGCTGGGCACGGGCAGGCGTCGTGTCGATGTCTTGCGCGACCTGGGGATCCGTGGGCGCATCCTGCCGCGGACCTCGGTCGAGGATCGGATCTCCGCTGCCCGGATGCTCCTCCCGCGTTGCCAGTTCGACACCCGGAAGACGGCAAAGGGCCTCGACGCGCTCCGGCAGTACCAGCGCGAATGGGACGACAAGCTCCACGACTTCAAGCTCCGGCCTCGGCACGACTGGACCAGCCACGCGGCCGACGCCTTCGGCTACCTGGCGCAGGGGATCCGTCCTGCTGCGCACCGGGACCGCGTGCGGATCGAGGTCCAGCGGGCCGGGGGAACGGCCTTCACCGAGTACGACTACTTCGGCTGACGCCTCCCGGAAGTAGATTTTCCGGGACGCTCCCACCCTTTCCAGGAGGCCCACCATGGGCGGCATGTTCAGCTCTCCGAAACCTCCGGCTCCTCCGCCTCCGCCTCCGCCTCCGCCGACCATCACCGAGGCGTCGCAGCGGCAGCAGCAGTCCGACCAGCTCCGGCGCCGTCGGGGCCGCGCCTCCACCATGCTGGCCGGGCCGGGCGGAACCACCGCTGCGCCTCCGGTCGGCACCAAGACGCTCCTGGGGCAGTAATCATGAGCCTGGCATTCCAAAAGGCGTTGGCCTCACTGATCCGAGCCTGCAAGACCCCCGGCGCCCTCTACTCCGACGGTAGTGGCGGTGTCACTTTGGCGTCGTCTCTGCTTGGTGCGATTCCGTCCATCTCCTCGTGGGCCGCCTTGCCGACGCTTGGCGCATCTGATCGTGCCATCGCGTCTCTCCCGCGGCTGTGTGCTCACGGTATGTGCCTGGTCATGTGGAACGGCACCCGCTGGGGCGTGGTCCCCGGGCAGGTGGTGATCTCCGACGCGGGAACTGGATCCTCGACGGATGGCTACGACCTCACGGCGGCGGGGACGTCGTTCGTCTCGCTGGTCTCCTACACCATCCCCGCAG
>JACCDR012331803.1_pt1 | contig 15611 bp, 22 predicted proteins | sample 7446431 | NCBI WGS metagenome assembly JACCDR01 (sample SAMN15323443, study PRJNA562643) | freshwater metagenome | isolation source: river surface water | place: USA:Blue River Watershed | collected 2017-08-17 | reverse complement strand
TATGGACGAGTACTGGTATTGGTGCACGTTCAAGCAGTGAGATTTCGCCCACAACAAACAGTCCGTCGCCAACTTCCATCTTCACATCAGTGATGACGATATTTATATCTTGATTTGCGATCATCAAATGTAAGGCTTTGACACCATATTCGGCCGTAATAACTGTGCAGTCATACGTCTCAGCTAGTGCTTTAAACTGCTTCAGCTGATACTCGTCATCTTCGACGATGAGAAGGGTCTTCTTCATGATAGCTCCTGTGCTGTACCTAGACCAACCATACCGGTGATGAGGTGTGGTGTCAAACGCGTTCTATATTAGGTAACCGCCAGGTCCACTGATGTGACCTGGCGGTGATTGTCATGTCTGACAGTAGAGGAGAAGGAACTCTCGCACGTCCCGGGCATCACTCGTCTTCTGATTGAACGAAGCGAAACTGCTGAAGTACTCGCGGACATGTGCTTCAAGGTTCGGTATTTCCAGACCTTCTTTCACGTAGTGATTGTCCAAGCTCCGCAGCAGTGTCTTCGGTGCTTCTTCACCATTGCGCCGATAGAGGTACTGGAGTACTCCAATCCCGTCCATCCGTGGCATCCGCACGTCGCTGATGACGAGACTGATGTCCACGGTCTCATCGAGTATGTCGACGGCGCTCTGTCCGTTCGGGGCGGTAATCACGGTGAAGCCGAGTCCTTCGGCGAGCTGGCGGATGGTCCGCAGTGTAGAGTGATCGTCGTCGATGACAAGTATGGTCTGGGGCATTGGTTGATCTCCTCCTGGTCTAGGGGTAGCGTACCTGAATGGTAGGGGATGTCAATTGTGACGAAAAGTGATGGAATTCATTTAATACCTTGTACTATAAAGCCTTGGTCGGTAATCGGATTGAATAAACTACAAACCTTCTCGAGTGTACTATTTTTGAATGACTTTTAGTTCTTCCTCCACTGCTTTGTGCGATATATACGGGAAAATTGGCGTGTTTAAGAATTTTAATGGCCTGAATACAGACCACCTTATTTGCTTTTTATAAACTCTCAAAAATGCTAGTGTCGACTCAGTTTCTTCGATAGCTTCATTAAAACTCTCCTGTAAGTTTTCTAGCTGTTCAAGAAGATTTTTATTGAAATTCTCCCACCCATCTGCCTTTAAGTCCTTGCTTTCAAAAAATTTGTTAACACCGTTTCTGTATTCTGTAAAATTATGATTTATATCTATCTCAAAACGTTGTAGTTTATACGTTAAGCTGTTGAGCATATTTAACAGATCTAGATTTGAAATGTTATAAAAATCTATTTCCTGAGAAGCGTAGCTGTAAATTGCTCCAGTGTAAGCCCTTGACTCTTTTAGGCACCCAAGCCACTTACCGAAGGAATCCCTATTATCTATAAGGGCAGCTCTGTCCTTACTTAGATATACTTCAATTTTAACTAGCAACTTGATCTCATTTGTATAGCCTTCATAAGCATTCTTAATGAGCCAGGCTACAAAGGCAAGTAGTGCTGTAATAAATACAGCTGCGGTATGGATAGTTAAATCATAAAAAAATTCTGGTTTTGAAAATACTTCTAAGACAGAATTTGTCATAACATTTAAAGCTTTCTCGAGTGCTCGAACTAGCTCTCTTTACTCCATTATAGCAAAATTTAAGTTTGTTGTGGTCACAAGTTACTAAGTAAAATCATTCACTGCGTTCTGATTTTTCTAAGTACTTGCCGACCCCGCCTCGCGGTTTTTCTTTTTTGTGAAAAGAAAAACATCGCTGCGGCCTCACAGCAGGTACGCAAGCAAAATTGTTTGCTTGCTATTACAAAACGCCTCGGATAGCTATCCGAGGCGTTTTGTAATACCTGCTGTGACCCTACGGAGAATCGAACTCCGATTTTCAGGATGAGAACCTGATGTCCTAGCCGTTAGACGATAGGGCCAAATTTGGTGGCATATTTATACCAGATTAATTGAAAAAAGAAAAGTGCGTTTCCTGGACAGATTCCTCTGTATTCGCTAGGGTATATGAGGAAACAGAGGGAGGCTCCTTTATGGTGGATGAACTTGAGTATCGGCGCTCCCTCAATCGTCTGCGGGATGCGCTAGTACAAGTAGATGCGGGGTGGCGGGTGAGTATATACCGGCAGGTATATGTTCAAGTAGCCAGCAGTAATCCGTATGTGCCTAGATTCACGGTTTTTATCGGTAATCACATGATCCGGTGTACAGGTGTGGTTTGTGACGTGCCGGAAGAGAGACAACGAACACACTACCGCCGGTGTCTTGAGTTGATGAATCTTATCGCGCAAGAGCGAGGATACGGTCGGTTCTTTGTGACTGAGGTTGGTCATGGGTGCCGGGTGGAGTGGGTGATGGAACTGCCAGAGGCAATGCTTCAAGATGACGGTGACTGTCTAGTACAAGCAATCCGTCTTGGTATCGAGCGACTTGCCGCCAATACGAGTCGCTTCTACCGGCTCTTTGAGTCGACCGATGGCTATGTCTCTGCTATCTATGACTACGATGAGGTGCGTCCATTCGGACGCGCATGAAAACAAAACAGGCCGGGGAGTGATACTCCTTGGCCTGTGTTTTGTTAGTTGATATGGCGGATGGATTCTTTGATGTCGAAGCGTGGGTTTACCTTCTTGCCGGGATTGAAGATATCGTCGGGGTCAAAGATGGCTTCGGTTTGCTTGAAGAGGTCAAGGACAGGCTTACTAAACATCTTGGCGAGGTGTGGCGTGCGGATGATGCCGTCGTTGTGTTCGCCACAGATGTTGCCCTTGTACTTGATGGCGGTCTGGTAGAACCGTTCGGCCATTTTCTCAACGAGGAGTGGCGTGGTCTTCTGGGTGAAATCGAGGAGGGGATAGAAGTGGAAGTGTCCGTTGCCACCGTGACCATGAATGGCAGACTTCACATTAAACTCCTTAAAGAGCGATTTAATCTCGAGGAAGAACTTGCCGAGGTTCTCAGGCGGGACGGTCATGTCTTCGAGGAAGGCAGCCGGGCGCTTGCCGGGGTCAAGGAGCTTTGAGAGGGAGTAGCTGGCGCGACGAATCTGCATGAACATCTCGACTTCGTTTGGATTCTTGATGACACGCGCCTTCGCACTCGGGACTGAGACAGCAGCAGCAATCTCTGTGGCTGGTGTTTCATCGGTAGTATCACTATCAAGGGTGATGAGAATGGTGAACTCTGGTGTCTGGCGACCAAAGCGAATGTGGTAGGTGGTGTACATCGCGAGCATGACACGGTAGTACTCAATACCCTGGAGACGGGTCTTAAAGAAGTCTGGGTTCTTGAGCGCAAGGTCGAAGGTGAGGGCGTCGAAGATCTCGATGTTGATCGGGTTGTACTTGAGAGCAGTGAGGATGGCCTTCGCGGCATCATCGAGTTTGAAGAGCGGAAGCGCAATCATTGTTGTGTTGTGCTGGATTGGAATCGCGCGCATCGTGATGCGGGTAATGATACCAATCGTACCCTGGCTACCGGAGATAAGGCGGGTAAGGTCAAAGGTGCCTTTGCCTTTTTTGAAGTTCTCGACACTTTCGCTCATCACGTACCAAAGTGCGTAGCCGGCTGAGTTCTTGGCGGTCTTTGGCTTGGCGTTCTTGATGAGCGACTCGTTCTTTTCGATGAGATCAAAAATCTCTCGCGCAATCTTGGCGTGGAGGTGCTTCTCCTTGGTGAGGGCTTTGAACTCTTTATATGACAGTGGCTTAATCGTATACGTATTACCATCAGCGAGGACGACATCAAGTGAGTCGACCCAGTCGCCACAGTGGCCGTAACGGAGTGAGTCCGGGCCAGCGGCGTTATTCGCTACCGCACCACCAATCGTGCAGATATCCTTCGATGAGGTGTATGACGGGATATAGCAGTCGACACCCTTGAGCTTCTTCTCAACATCGCGCCACATGGCACCTGGTTGGCAGGTGATAGTAGCGCCGTCAGTTGTCTTCTTTACCTCACCGATATGATTGAGGTGCGGACAGACATCTATCACGATAGAGTCGGTGAGAGAGCCGCCAGAGAGGCCCGTACCAGCGGCACGTGGGGTGAGTGAGAGTGAGGTGAATCGCTTGGTCTCAGTCGCGATAATCTTGGTTGCAAGCTCCACGTCGTGAACGGTCTTTGGCTGGATGACGACCTGTGGCTTGATGAGGAAGATACTCTCGTCGGTGCTGTATTTATTGAGGACAGACTTGTCACTACTGACGCCACCTTTAAAGCCCGCTTCACGCAGTTTCTTTTCAAGGAGGAGGTGACCAAGCGGATGACGCTTAATCGCAATCTTATCTTTACCGGAGAGTGGGCGAGACGGGATGCGCGAGAGCGGGATATGCTCATGGTCGTGATCATGTGTCTCCGTCTTTTCAGATACCGCTGGCTTTACCGACTTTGCTTTTTTAGCAGCAGGTGCCTTCGTTACTTTCTTGGCTGCTTTCTTTGGAGTAGGGAGGGTGACGCGCTCTTTTTCAAGCGTCTCAAGGCTCACATAATTTTCGGCAGACACGGTCTTAGCGACTGGTGCTTTTTTTGAAGCAGCTTTTTTAGTAACGGTCGCTTTTGCGATTTTTTTCTTACTGCGAATATCGTCCACGTCGACGATAGACAAAGAACGTGATGCCATAGATACCATCAGTATAGCTCACTCACATTCCCTCTGTGTTGACTTATTTACAGGTAGACAAAAAGAAAGACCCCGGCACGCGTGTGCGCCGGGGTCGGTGGTGTTTGGGCGGATTACCGCCGTGAGATGAAGCGAGGAACTTTATCTTCCTCTTGAATCACCTCGATGATGGTGTGCATGTTGAGGATACCTTGTGGAGTGGTCTTCAGGCTTCCCAGTGCGACAAGCTCTGAAATAGTAGACACGAGTTCGCCTTCATGCACAGTGCTGAGCTTCTTCATCAGTTCACCATAGTGAATCCCGTGATGCGGAATCGTGATCAGGAGGGATTCAGTGATGGAATTGCCTGCGACATAGCGGACGGTGCGGGTGATGACGGCTGTGTCCACGAACAGACACGGGTTCATCTCGGCCAGGCCATGACTCCGCAGCTCACGGACAGCCTTCATGACGGCCCAGGTGTCTTCGCCAGATGTGGCGAAGCGTTCCCTCAACTCGCGGAAGGTGATACCTTCCGCCGTGATGACAGAAAGAACCTCCGCCGCGTTTTCACTAAGTACAGTCATTGATTTGCCCCCGTAGGTGAATCTTGGCGGGACATCCGCCAAGATGGTTAGCGAAATGCTCTCATGATGGACACCACGTTCGGATGTCCGCCGGTGCGAGTGATGGTCGGATTGTCTGCTAGTGGGACGGGTTCCACCGTAATGACCCCTTCCTCCTTAAGCAACAAGATCTTAAGTTGGAGGTCAACTGGCGTCATCTGCTCACTGGTAATCGCGAGGAGAGTGTACCAAGGGATACCGAGGTACGGAATCAGCTCCAACACATCACCAGCTACATCAAGCGGGGTTAGGACGCTTTGCTTCATGGTGTCCATCCTGTTGATGAATGTGTGTGATGATCTTCGCCTTGACTTCGGTGTCTGCGGTGAACCGTACCATCCGTCGCTTGAGACACAAATCTTCAAGCACACCGATTATCTGTACCTCGTTGGTGAAGTGCGGTCCTACTCTTTCGAATAGCTTCCCGCAGGTAATACCACCGCGAGGAATCTTCGACAGCACGATGGCGACCAGGTCGTCATACTTTGTCATGATGTCCTCCGTTAGGTGGTGATGATGCCGGCGCGACGCCGGACACCGAGTTCGGTCATGCGGCACTGACGCACGGTCGGCAACAAGAGACCGTGCGCTACCTCCAGGTGGCGCATCTCAATCTCAATGAGTCCTTTTTGCTGGAGCGAATTGAGGTGAACATCGAGTTCGATATTCGTGATCTCCTCGCTGCCGGCCACCTGGTTGTTGATTCTCGAGTGAATCGAGTGGTCGCCGGTAATCGGCCGCCACGTGATATCGATAGCGGTGAGCACATCATCGTCGGTGAGACGGGAGGTGGTCATCGAGTCGAAGATTGCTTTGAGAGCTCGTTTGAAGAATGTCATGGTACTGCTCCATTTTTTTGGTTTTGTCCGTTTAAAAATATATCATAAATATGAAAAAAGTCAATAAAATTGACGGTTGTGGTGCATCTAGAGTCTCTCTGGGATATGAGTCAAATTCCTTCTAATACGAAATTTTTTTGCAATAAAAAACCCTCTTGCCGTAGCTTGGGGGTTTGGAGCAGGTATCCTCCTGCGGGGTCGGCGTATTCGTCGAAGCTTGTCGTCTTTGCTCAATTACGCGAGCGATACAAATTTACATCTAGAACTTAGTCAATCACTGTGATGTCGTTCTTAAGGTGAAAGTCGCTATGAATACTCAGTAAAGTACTTATTCAAGGCCACCGTTCTCTTCCATTTCAGCACACCGACGGAGACCGTTCGACGTAATCTGAAACTCAGGAATGAGGTGGTCACGCACACGCCTCTTACCAATCACCTGGAGATGACCCAAATGAATCAGCTTCCGGAGAGCCTGCAGCGTGAGTTCGTAGCGAATGTAGGTGGAAGCTTCCACGCTCAGCCGCTCAATCATGCCCGAATCGTCCCAGAGCGTAACATCCGTGCAGTTCCTGCAGATGTCGAGTTCCGTGAACCGGGGTCCGATCTTATCGAGCGTGAACCACAAGAAGAACACGAAGCGTTCCTCTTCCGACCACATCGGGGGGTAGGATTCTTCAGTCACGTTAACCTCCTTTTGGTTGTGACGAAATATCTATATCATATATAAGTGATTAGTCAATAGATACAGCTATTATGGTACACTACTACCAATTATATGAATCAAGCGCGTGCCCTCGATATTTTAAAGACTGGCGCTAATGTGTTCCTTACTGGTGAGCCGGGTGCTGGTAAGACCTACGTCATTAATCAGTACATTGCGTGGCTTGAAGCCTGCGGGCTCTCGGTTGCCGTTACTGCCTCGACCGGTATCGCCGCCACCCATATCGGTGGGATGACCATTCACTCCTGGAGTGGAGCTGGGGCGCGTGATACCCTCACACAGTACGACCTCGATCAGATTGTGGCGCGGGAAGCAACGGTGAAGCGAGTGAAAAAAGCGCAGGTACTCGTCATTGACGAGATATCGATGCTTGATGGCAAGCTCCTTGATATGGTGGATGTCATCACGAGAACGATTCGCCAGCGACGTGACGCCTTCGGTGGGCTGCAGGTGGTGTTCGTTGGTGACTTCTTCCAGCTGCCGCCGGTAGCGCGGCAGGGAGATATGATGCGCTATGCCTTTGAATCGAGAGCGTGGCTCGAGGCGCGGCCGCTCGTTTGTTACCTCACCGAACAGCATCGTCAAGAAGACGAACTCCTCCTCTCGCTCCTCTCATCAATTCGGAGAAATGAAATTGAAGAGGATCACTACACCCTCCTTAATGAGCAGACTGATATTGCGTACGAGGGGATTGAGCCGACACGTCTCTATACCCACAACGCAGACGTCGACTCGGTGAATGCGGCGAAGCTCGCCGGGCTTCCTGGTCGGGCACGGACATACAGTATGGCAGGGCGGGGGAGTAAGCCAATGCTCGAGGTCTTGGTGAAGAACTGTCTCTCACCAGAGACTCTGACACTCAAGGAAGATGCAATGGTGATGTGTACGAAGAATAATTTTGAAGCTGGGTACGTGAACGGCACACTCGCGCGGGTCATCGCGTTTGATGCGGGTGGACAGCCAATTATTGAAACCACTGAAGGGCGACGGATAACGGTCGAGACAACGACATGGGACATTATTGAAGATGGGAAGATACGTGCCTCAATCGAGCAGTACCCACTCCGGCTCGCCTGGGCGATTACCGTCCATAAGTCGCAAGGGATGAGTCTTGATGCGGCGGAGGTCGACCTCTCCCGGGCCTTTGTCTATGGGCAGGGATACGTGGCGCTCTCTCGCGTACGCTCACTCCAAGGGCTTAAGGTCCTCGGGATGCACCCGAATGCGCTCCAGGTCGATCCGAAGGTAGTCGAGCGTGATAAGCAGTTCCGGTCCTTTTCGGAAGAGGCTGAGGATACCTTCCTCGCGATGCCAAGTGAGCAACTCGAGGAGCTTCATGCGCAGTTTGTGAAAGGGTGTGGTGGAGCGCTCCCAACTACACCAGTGCCCGAGAGCACCGGCAAGCGCACGGTCAAGGAGCGGGTCAAGAAACTGAGTACCTACGAGGAAACGAAACAGCTCTGGCTCGACGGTAAGACCATAAGTGAAATCGCCAAGGGGCGTGACCTTGGCAAAACCACCATTATTGAACATATTGAAAAGCTGGTTGAGGCGGGTGATTTAGGTCGTGAGGATTTAGAACGCGTCCTTGTAGAACTGAGGGCACCAAAAGGAGCCTATGAAGCAATCCAAAAAGCGATTGGTGAGCATGGGAGTGAAAAACTGAAGCCACTCTATGAAGCAACTGGTGAGCAGTTTGACTATGAGGTCATTCGTGTGGTCCGGGCACTCTCTCGGCTGTGATTAAGGGGACACAAGACCCCTCACGACTGGTATACTACACCGGATACCGCGTCGCGGTTATTAGTTAATAACGTATATACTTATGAAACATTCAGTTATTGCTGCTACGGTAGCACTTACTGTAGTACTTGGTGGATTCGCTCCAGCCGTTCAGGCAGCGACCGCTACTACCTCAACCACGGTTGTGGCTCCAGGTACCGCTGAGCTCTTGTCACAAATCAAGAAGCTCCAGTCAATGCTCGAGCTCTACAAGAGTGACAGTATGAAGATGCGCATGAAGGATGACTGCAAGACTGCAACTTCAACTGCAGCAACTGCCAGTTCATCAAACGCCACTTCATCAAAGAGTGAAAAGTGTGAGAAGCGAGAAGAGATGAAGTCAAAGATGGACGATAAGAAGAAGGAGATGAAGTCAAAGATTGAAGACCGAAAGGGTTCAAGTTCAATGTCTTCAAGTACTCGTGAGAAGAGTCGCGATAGTAAGGCAACTACTTCAAAGATGGCAATGAAGGCCAGTAAGGAAATTGCCAAGGCTGAAGCAGCACTGGCTGAGGTGAAGGCCGAGCTTGGTAGTTCAACTGAGCCAAAGGCAGCGGTAACACTCATCGGTAACGGTGACCGTAAGCTTGCAGAGGCTAAGGCTCGCTTTGCAGAGGGCAAGTTCGTAGTCGCAGCTGCGATGGCGAAGAGTGCTGAGAAGTCAGCGAAGCGCGCAGACTCACTCATCGAGGACAGTAACGATGATGATGAGGACGAAGACGATAACTAAGTAGTCATCTTCACAAAAACCACTCGCTCTGGCGGGTGGTTTTTGTATGTATGGTAGAGTAGAGAGGTATGAAACACGTATTTCTTTGCCTCATGGTACTCCTTATCATTATGCCGAGTGTGGCGAGTGCGAACCTTACCCCGAGCCAATTTACTATAACGCCTGGCATGACCAAAGAACAACAATTGGTTGTCTTGCGGGCGCATGTCGAGTATCTCACACAACTACTGGTAACGTTGCAGTCGCAAACGACCACTGGGTATGTCGCGACGGTTGATTATACGACTGGCACGACCACGGTGAAGCGTCAGGGGAGTGGGGCGGTAGTAGTACAGGTGCCTAGTAGCGTCGCGACCACCAGTCTCGCCCGTGAGATAGCCAAGGTAACAAAGGAGCGAGAATCTGAGGTGGCTACTAAATTGACCTTTGAGTACATTGGTGCCGATGTCATCAAGACCTACCTGGTGAAAATTACCTCACCATACTCGATTACCTTGGAGAAAGTACAGGCAAATGGTGTTGTTGTGTCTGATAAGGTGTCGCGTGAATCGATTGAAGATCTCATTACCGGTACCTTCTTTGGCAACAAGCGTGTGTATGAGCAGGTGCTCGGGGCGTATGTCACCGATATCAAACGGAATCGGGTGGCCCCCGAACTCACTGGTATTGCGGCGACGCTCTTTGGCGTGAGCGAGAACGATGTCGTGGGTAAGCTCCAGTTTGAGGTGAAGGGGTACAAGCGCTAAATGGCCCCACGACGACAAACGACCCTCTTCGGGCGGGTAATACGACGGGTGAAGACAGTGCGAAAGGATACGAGTTATCTTCGCTATAAACCAGCCGCACGCGCGTTTATTCTTACTCTTCTTCATGAGTACGCACTCCGTGAAGGGTTTACGATAGGCCGGGTCGCGATACGTGATACGAAGCGAAGGTGGGGCAGTTGCTCGGCGCGTGGGCATCTCAATTTTTCCTATAAGTTACTCTTGCTACCACCGTGTATGGCTCGCTATATCGTCGTCCATGAGCTCTGTCACCTCCGGCAACTCAATCACAGCCACCTCTTTTGGCAGGAAGTCGCTGGCATCATGCCAGACTATGCGGCGAGGATGGAGCGCTTGCGCCATCATGAGCGAACAGCAGGCACAAGTATCCGGGCATTACAGCACTGGCAGCACACGCACGATGCCGACACTTGTTCGTGGTGCCGCTTTGATGACGGGAGGGAGTAAACTTTCTCTGGTATACTGGTGACCTATGCGAACATTTTTAATTGCGGTGTGGCTGGTTATTGGTCTATGTTCGGTCTGGCTAACTCTACCATCAGTCGGAACGGTCACCGCGACCACGCCTGAAGCAGTCGTCGCCTCTGAGGCGGTAGCTCCCGGCACCGTGTTCATGTTTGGTCGTGATGATTGTGGCTTTTGTAAAAAGCAAAAGGAGTTTATGGAAGCAAATGGCATTCCGTATGTCTACCGCAATATTGTCGGTGATCCGAGTGCTAAGGCCGAGTGGGAAGCATTGGCTCAAAAGCATAGCCTCAGTAAAGTGACCCCAATCACCGTGGTGGGTGAGACGGTCTTCCTCGGCTTTAATAGCCCAGAGACCACTGGTAAAGCGCTCGAGGCAGCGATTGTTACCGCACAAGCTGGCACGATTGGCTCCGTGGCTGATCATCTCGCGAGTGCGCCAGCGCAGTCCCCGCAGTTTGGTGGTGGGTGTTCAGAAATTGGGTGTACCGAAGCGGCTGCTAGCTACGTGTTTGATTTGCCGGTCGTTGGGGTGGTTGACCTCAAGTCCTTTTCGCTCTTTACACTCTCACTTCTCCTTGGGACGGTTGATGGCTTTAATCCGTGTGCGATGTGGGTCCTCATTACCTTTCTCATGCTCCTAGCACAAGCGGGGAGTCGCAAGAAGATGCTCTTCCTCGCGGGGCTCTTTATTGCGGCAGAGGCGATTATGTACAACCTCATTCTCAATGTCTGGTACAAGACCTGGGACTTCGTGGCACTTGATACGATTGTGACGCCACTCGTAGGTATTCTGGCGCTCGGTGGCGGTACGTTCTTTTTGTACCGGTGGCGCCAGAGTAGCAAGACAGCACTCGTATGCGATATCACCGATATCGATAGTCAGGCGAAGACCATTGGTAAACTCAAAGCCGTCATTAACCAGCCGCTCACCCTCACGACCATTGGTGCGATTATTCTCATTGCCTTCTCGGTCAATGTGATTGAGTTTGCGTGCTCGATTGGTATACCGCAGGCGTACACGAAGATACTTGACCTCAACATGCTCACGTTTGTTGAGCGTCAGTGGTACATCCTCGTGTATACCTTTGGGTATATGATTGATGACTTCATCGTCTTTGGTCTCGCGATTTGGGGCTTCTCGAAGCTCGAGGCTCACGGTGCCAAGTACGCACGGTACTCACTTCTCATTGGTGGTGTCTTGATGCTACTCTTGGGCGCGATGCTCGTGTTTTATCCAGATTTGTTAGTGTTGTAAGAAACGGATATGTCATTATTAATTATTGCGCAGTGGACGGTGATGCTCGCAGTCTCACTCTATGTGCTCATTAAGGGGGCGGATGTATTTCTTGATGGAGCGAAGCAGGTGGGACGCTCACTTGGGATGAGTACCTTTGCGATTGGTATTTTGATTGTCGGGTTTGGTACCTCACTCCCGGAGCTCGCGTCATCAGTTGCTGCGGTCTTCCAAGGGTCGACCGAGCTCGTGGCTGCCAACGTGATTGGTTCGAATATCACGAATATCCTCCTTATTATTGGTCTCGGGGCGGTGATTGCTGGGCGGATTGCCTTTAATCAAGATATCCTCAAGACAGAGCTACCACTCTTTGTCATTTCGCAGGCTATCCTCGTGGCGGTCGTGATTGATGGCGCGGTTGATAGAGTTGAAGCTGGCTTTCTCCTCGCTGTTTTTGGTGCGTACCTCTGGTACATCATGGTTGAATCAAAATCAGGTGAGAAGGAAGAGGGTGAGAGGGTTAAGATTTCACTCCCACTTGTCCTCACGATGCTTATTGGTCTCGGAGCAGTGCTCGTCGGCGCGCACTACACGGTAGAGATGGCGGTCAATATCGCGACTGCACTCGCTTTGCCAATTGGCCTTGTGTCTATCACCGCCGTGGCAGTTGGTACCTCACTCCCGGAGCTCATGGTGACGATTCAGTCGGTACGGAAGCGCGATATGGAGGTGGCAGTTGGGAACATATTTGGGTCAAATACCTTTAATGCGCTCGTCGTGATGGGTATCCCGGCCATGATCGCACCGCTCGTGGTCGACACCGTTGTCCTTGGTCTCGGGTTGTGGTACATGATCGCGGCGTCCTTAATGATTTTTGTGATTGGACTCTCGCGTCAGGTGATGCGCTGGGAAGGGCTCATGATGCTCATCTTCTTTGTCTTCTTCTTGACCAAGCTCACTGCCTTTTTGTAGGATGGGTGGATGGAACAGCCAGAACTCCTCTGTATTGATAAACCCGCGCATATGACCTCCTTTGGGGTGGTGGCGCGGGTTCGTCGTATCCTCGGAGTGAAGAAGGCGGGGCATGCTGGTACCCTTGATCCACTTGCGACTGGACTCATGATTGTGGGGGTCGGCGCTGGCACGAAGCGTCTCACTGGCCTCGTGAAGCTAGATAAAGAATACGTCGCCGAAATCCTCATCGGTCAGCGCCGGAGTACTGGTGATATGGAAGGGGTGGTGCTTCAGGAGCGCGTCGTCGTAGAACCAATTTCAATAGAGCTGATGCAAACGACCCTCAAAGGGATGCTTGGTGAAATAACGTTACCGGTCTCGGCCTATAGTGCGATTAAGATTGATGGGGCGCCGATGTATAAGCGAGCGCGAGCGGCCGAAGCTCGTGGTGAGGTAGCAGACCCGGTCCCGGCGCGCCTAATGCGGGTGGATGAGGTAGAGTTACTGTCTACTGAATCACTTGCACTCGATGGTAACGCCTTTCAGGTAGCTACTGTTCGGTTTGCGGTCGGGAGTGGCACGTATATCCGCTCACTCGCTGAAGAATTTGGTCGACGTCTTGGTTATCCGGCGACACTCTATGGTCTCAGACGTACACGGGTAGGGGACTATACGCTTCACGATGCTGTGACACTCGAAACACTCGCGGCAGCGCACGGTGCGGAGTTGTTTTAATCCAAATATAAAAAGGCCCGAGTCGCGTGGCAGTCGCGATCTCGGAGCCGGTACTGTTCCTACCTCAGGGCATGAGCGTACTTTGCTTGAGCAGGTACGCGTCTTTCTTTTTCTTTGACACCACAATCCGCTGACGGCGGAAGTGGGGCATGAACGGCAACAGTGCCATGAGTCGATTCGTCGTCTGGTCGTCGAAGGAGAAGATACGAAGCTCGTCCTTCGACACAATGAATGACAACTGGCGGTGGAAGTGAGTCTGGAGTTCGAAGAGTTGCTCCACCGTCACTTTCCGAGCTTGTTCTTTATCGCAGACGATAGCGTTCACCTCGATTTCGCCAGCGTTCAGAACAAACGGCACGACACATGCTGCTTGGGGTACTATTACCATGGTTTTCGCCATGTTGGCCTCCTGTGTTGGTCCCCCAGGTGGCATAAATACTAAATCATAAAAAATCGGTCCTGGCAAGTTAATGCCAAGACCGTGTTCATCAGGCTTCGGTCGAAACGAAGCATTTGAGGGTAAGCTTCTGTCCTTCGAGGACAGCGCCAACCCGGTCGGTGTTCACGAGCTTGAGGAGTGTTTCCTGCAGTCCTCGTGCTTCGTCCGGATTGTTGACTGGGTCACAGACGGTGGTCAGGTGAACCAGGTCAGGGTGAAGAGTGGGTTTGATGGTGGTGCTGATTTGCATCAGTGTTTCTCCATAGTCTCGTTTGGTGTTGAATCCTGAGGGCGGGGAATAACAGTTCCGCGCCCTCAAGCAGTGTGTTGATGCGGTCCTGGTCTTGTGGTGGCTTTGCGTTTTTGCGCTGCCACATCTTCACTGTCGACATGACACTCGAAACCAGGTTGCGAAGCTCAGGCGACCACGACATTCGCTCCATCCTCGCATCAAGAAACTTTTTCCGCGATGCGTGGTAGTTTGGCTTACTATCCAGATTCTCTTTAACTGACTGAGCCCATATCCAATCGTAATCATCATATGCACTTCTGATAATTTCGATTTGAGCTGGGTCGAAATCAGGCATCGTACGCGGTGAGTCGCGACGATGCCTGTCGATCGTGAGGAGAATGCCGTGAAGCACTACTTCGGCAGATGGCCTCATCGATATTCCTCCAAGAGAACCACGTTTTCTTTCGATAAGGCGACATCAGCCGCTTGTCTCAGCCCAGCACTTGGTTTCGGTATCTGAGCAATTCCGAAATAGATGTGCCCATCAGTTTGAATCGTGTATATACGATTCTTGTACCTGAACGATATCATGACAACCCCCTGTAACTGTCTATTGTCACTTTACCACATAAAACAAAAAAGTACATACCCATTGTATGTACTTTTGTTTCTTAGGAAGCTTCTGCCCTTCGGTCTGCTTCGGTTGCTGCATCTTCTTCGCTCTTGATAAACGCCTCTACCACCTTACTTCGCTCGTGCGTGAGGAGGTTAGGGAATAATTCCTCAGCAGCTACTTCGACTTCGTCTTTGGTTGGCATACGCAGGTCGGGCAGTTCACCAATATGTGCTCGTAATTTCATGAGAGAACTCGCAATGTCGAGTTCTGGTGCACCCTCGTACCGTTCTTTGTGTGTCATGTGTGTAAATTAAAAAAGTGATTCAACGACCGTCTTCACATCAGCACCGTCGGCTTTGCCGGCGAGCTCTTTCATGACTGCGCCAACGAGGATGCCGAGCTTGCTCTTATCGGTGACCCCGAGCTCGGCCTTTTTGGCTTCAGCAATCGGGCGAATCGCCTCAATCGTCATCATGGTCGGGAGGTATGATTCAAGTACGACGAGTTCTTCTTTCTCTGGCTCAGCGAGCTCAGGGCGGTTCGCGGCCTCAAACTGAATGATTGATTCCTTGCGCTGCTTCGCAAGACGCTTAATGACAGAGAGGACGCCCGCGTCATCGAGCATGTCTTGTGGGGTCTTGCCAGTGGCGACGAGCTCGTTCGTGCAGGCGGTCATGATGCTACGGACCGTGCGGAGCTTGACCGCATCCTTGGCCTTAAGTGCCTCTTTTAATGACTCGCGGAGTGATTCGTGTAATGACATATCGTGTTTATTTATAGGGATACTATAGCATAACGTGGCCAAAAGGTGAGGTGTGCTAGAATACTGCCATCATGGATATTGTATTG
>JACCDR012027747.1_pt1 | contig 15614 bp, 13 predicted proteins | sample 7446431 | NCBI WGS metagenome assembly JACCDR01 (sample SAMN15323443, study PRJNA562643) | freshwater metagenome | isolation source: river surface water | place: USA:Blue River Watershed | collected 2017-08-17 | reverse complement strand
GGGGGGGGGGGGTGGTGGTGGGGCGGGGGGGGCGGGGTGTCCCGGGGCTGTGGGGGAAAGCCCGGGGGGGGGGGCACTTCGCTCGCTCTTCTTCCCGGTCATTGTCGGGCCAGACGCGCGGCGCCGGTCAGTCGGTCAGCTCGGGCATTTTTTTGGCGCGCGAGGGGGCACAAGCCAGGCCATGACGCGCGACTCAAACACCCCAAACGCTGCCCCCGCGCCCTCCGCGCCCTCCGCACCGCTGGGCGTCGTGCTCCTCACCCGCGATGAGCACGACCTCATCCAGGACTTCCTGACCTACTACGCAGGCCTGGTGGGCGCGGCCAACATCCTGGTCGTCGACAACGGGAGCACGGACCCGCGGGTGCTGCGTGCCTATGAGGAGGCCCGCGCCCGCGGCGTCGAGGTGAGGGTGGACGCGCGGCCCTTCCGGGACGCCACGGCCTGGATGTCGGAGCACATCCGCGAGTGGGCCGCGCGCCCCGGCGCGCCACAGTGGCTCGCGCTCCTGGAGACCGACGAGTTCATGTTTCGCGTCGTCGGGGGGGGTGGCGGCGGCAGCGACGAGGCTCTGTCGCCCGAGGGGCTGCGGGCCATGCTGGGCTCGGTCGCGCCGGACGTAACGGTGCTTCGCTACGCCGCTTTCCTGGGCTCCCTGGTGGACCCCCAGGACGCGGCGTACGTGCCGGCCAGGGGCTACCCCAGGCCGGCGCGGCAGATGACGCGCTTCTTCAGCCAGGGCTGGGACAAGCTGATCGTGCGGGCGGCCACCTTTGAACGCATGACGCAGTGGTGCCACCACGCACGGACCCGCGGCGGCGGGCGCGAGGCGACCTGCGAGGCGCTGGGCCTGCTGCACTTCCACGAGACGGGCTTCCGCCGCCAGATCGAGCGCTCGATGGCCATCATGCAGACCTTTGGCTACGTGGATACGGGCGCGCCGCTGCAGGAGCAGCTGGAGCAGGCCGCGCGCGCGCGGCAGGCGCGCGTGTTGTGCGGGCACCGCGTCGAGTATTACGATGTCTATCTGCGGCGCCAGGCGGTGCTGCGTGCCTGCCGCGATGCCTGCCTGGGCCGCCTGCCCACCTGGCAGGAGCTGGACGCGCTTGCTGCCGCGGACCCGGACATGAGCGAGGGGGGGCCGGCCGCGGCCGTGCGGCGCGCCATCGCGCGGGGCGAGCTGCAGCCCGGGGACCCGCTGCAGCAGCAGCAGCAGCAGCAGCAGCAGGTGCCGGAAGAGGCGGCGACGTGGGATGCCCTGCTGTATGCGGACCGCGGCGCCGCCCTGGGTCTGTCGCACAGACCAAGCACATCGCCCGCGGAAGTGCAGGTCATCACGCAGGTGGCCACGGCGCTGGCCCAGGCCGAGGAGCACGAGGGGGGGGGCGGGTCACCTTTGAGGCCGCGCTCGCCAAGTACGCGTCTCACCACAACGCCACGGGCACGGACAAGACCACTTCGCACGCGTACGGACCGTTGTACACGCGCATCTTTGCACCGTACCGCACGCGGGCGCGGCGCGTGCTGGAGATTGGCGTGTACTCGGGCGCGTCCGTGCTGGCCATGGCCGACTTCTTTGAGCGGGCGCTGGTCGTGGGTGCGGACATCACGCTGCAGAATCTGGCGTTTGGGCGGGGCCACCCGCGCATCCGATTCCGCCAGATGGATGGCACGAACGGCGACGCCCCCAGGCTGCTGGGCAGCGCGTGGGACGTCATCCTGGACGACGGCTCCCACCGCCCGGATGACCAGCTGCAGGCGCTCCGCGTGTGGGGGCCCCACCTGGCGCCTGGGGGCGTCATGGTCATCGAGGACATCGACGGGCGTGACGACGGAGCGACGGCTCTGCGCGAGGCGCTGGCCGCAGAGGCCAAGCGCCTGGGCATGGAGCCGCTGGAGTGGCATGACTTGCGGGCGGAGCGCGGCCAGTTCGATGACATTGTCGCCGTGGTGCGGCGCCCCCTGACCCAGACCCAGACCTAGACCCAGACCCAGACCTAGACCCAGACCCAGACCCAGACCCAGACCTAGACCTAGACCCTTGCCCACCCAGCACAGCAGCCTGAGGCATGGCTTAAGCGCCGCTGATTCTTTTTAGGGGGCCCACGTATGCGCAGAGGGGTGGAAGGACCATGGCCGCCGCGGCAAGCATGGACCAGGCGTTCGTCCGCTCACTGCTCAGCGACGCGGTGCTCGTGCCCCCCCAGCACCTGGGGGGCAACTTCCGGGACGTGCTCCTGCGCATCCTGACCGCCCGCAACGAGGGCGTGTGCAGCAAGCATGGGTACATCATGCCGGGCTCGATCGCGTTGCACGTGGTGGATCTGGGCCAGGTGCAGGCCAGCATGCTGAATGGGAGCGTGCGTTTCAACGTGCGGTACTGGGCCCGAGTGTTCAACCCCACCGTGGGCATGGTCCTGGAGGCGCGCGTGGTGAACACCAACCGCTTTGGCGTGCTGGCGCATGCGGGCCTGATGGCGCCAGACGGCACCTTCACGCCCGTGGTGGAGGCCATCATCGCGAAGCAGGTGGACGACCATGTGCTCCCCACGCTGCCCGGCGCTCTCACGGACCTGGATGGTCTGGAGCCTGGCCAGGTGGTGCGCGTGCAGGTGCTGGGCAGGCGCGCCCAGCTGTCCGCGAGCACCATTTCTGTGGTCGGGGCCATCCTGAAGCCCGAAGGAGCCGCGGGAGCAGCTGGCGAGGCGGCGGCCCCAGGCGGTGCTCAGGATGCAGCAGCATCCGCTGAGGCGGCAGCGGCGGCATCGGCGCTGCCCCCCCTGCGGCCGAGCGGGGGCCTGCTGGCTTCCCAGGGCGCCATCCCCTTTGGGCCCGGGGATGAGGATGAGCGGGCGGGTGACGAGGAGGATGAGGGCGTGGACGCGGAGCTCGAGGAGGAGGAGGCGGCGGAGGAAGATGCGGATGCGGATGTGGACGAGGACGCAGAGGGCAACGCAGACGAAGACGATGATGAATCAGAGAATGAGGATGAGGAGGATGTGGATGACGAAGCGGAAGAGCCGGACGATGGGGATGAGGCAGATGAGGAGGAGCCCGATGAGGAGGAGCAGGACGTGGAGGGTGGCAGCGACGATGAGCGCGCGTCCATGCGCGCGGTGTAGGCAACTACCCTCGGAGTCATTTCTTGGGAGCGCTGGGTGGGATAGATTTCCGCGCCTTGGTGGGTGGCGCTTTGGCGGGTTTGCGAGAGGGACCTGCCGCTGCCGCTGCTGCTGCCGCTGGGGGGGGTCTGATGCTGCGAAGCAGGGCGGCGTCCACATGATTGCTCGCCGCAGGCATGGGGCTGCTGAGGGGGGCCGGCTGCTGCGCGTAGTTGTCCCTCTCCACGAGCTTGGCGTCCGACCTGTACCCATCAATGATGCGACGGCTGAGCACCGTGCGGATGCTCCTGTATTCCAGCGCGCCCGGCTGCCCGCCCTCGACAAACACATCCACAAAGTCCAGCAGGTCCTGCCAGGAGTCCGGCTCCTCATTGATCCATGCGTTGATGCGCGCCAGCAGTTGCATCATTGCGTCGTTGCTCAGCACGTTGACGCTGGTGCTGTCCTGCTGCTTGCTCAGTGCACCTTCAAGATACGTGCTGACCTCCAGTGCGTGTTTCAGCAGCTGCTTCTTGACGACGAGCTGATCATTCAGTGGCATGCGTCGAATGCGGGTGGTCTTTTCATGCACGTCCGCCGCAAAGGCGCTCCAGGCCGCGTTCTCTGCTGGCAGTAGGCCGTTGGCGTCCATGTGTGCGTTGACCCATGTCACCAGTGTTGTGCGGATGTCATCCGCGGCGAAGGGCATCCCCCGGTCCTCGGCCGGCTGCGTCCCTTCAGATGTGGGGAGCTGCTGCTGCTGCTGCTGATGCTGCTGCTGCTGCTGCCATTGCGGCTGTTGCTGTTGCTGCCCATGCTCCTGTCCGAGAGCATGCAACATGTCCGCCGCGCTTGGCATCAGCAGCGGGGCGGGGTCAAACGAGCGCATGGGCGTGCGATGGCGCCCGAAGGCCAACCAGCCTAGCACAGACACTGCAAACGCGTTCATAGCAACAACAGGGATCACAGCAGCGCTTCCCATGAGCAACGGAAAGGAGAGAGGTTGGGGCGGGCGCGTTTGACGCAATGTGGCGGCGGGCACGGCCGTCGCTCTGCCTTGACGCCTGGAAAATGAGGCGAGCTTGCGGAACGGAACTCGGAAAGTGAGGCAGCATTGTGAAAGACAAGGACTTCCCCACACACGCATCACTGCAAAATGTGGGGATGGAGAAATCGAAGTGTTGAACCCCAAGCCTCCCCATGTGCAAACACTACACATGTCCAGGTCTGGGGTGCAACACGTTCCACATCCCGTCCCTGGTAGACCTGTCTGTCACAATGTATATAAACCGTTCATTCTAGTTGCCAGTCTTTCCTCATCACCGCAAAAGTCTTCACCCTCGGCATGATTGGAGTGGGGTTAGTGGCATCATCGGGGGCAGCTCCCCGTGATGGTTGTCCTCAGCGTGGCCCTCCATGCTCCGAGGTCCGAGGGGGGGGGTGCGTAAAAGCTGCGTCCCACCCCCTGCCCACACTGACTTGCCATGTCGTGCTTGCACTGCTCACTGCTTGCGCAGTACGCAGTCAGTCCACCCATGAGCTCATGAGTTGCCAGGCCTCCTGAAGGTGGAGAATGGGGCACTGCTTCCAGTGGAACCGAAACCTTTTGGTGGAGCCATCTCGCGCGAGTTGGAGCCACCCCGCGATGGGCTATTAGGCCAGGGCCAGAGCCAGGGAGCATCACAATTTACTTGCAGGCTTGATCTGTGCCAGTGCTGAGGAGGCCAGCCCCTCGCGAGCTGTTCAAGGAGCCCCAGAGCAAAAGCCAGGTGAGTCAGCGAACCTGCCTTGCCTTGCCTCGCGACCTGCTGCCTGAGGCCAGGCAGCCAGCCAGAGACTGGCAGAATTAATCTGACTCAATCTGTGCCAGTGCTGAGGAGGCCAGGGCCTCGCGAGGTGTCCCATGAATTCGCGACCCTGGGCACTGGGCCTCCTCTTCTTTCCTCCCTCGCGCCCTGCTGCCCTGCTGCCCTGCTGCTGCCCATGCAACCATGCAGCCATTCTTGCAGTTGCAACCATTTGCATGCAGGGTCGCGGCAGGTCGCGGCCCTGCCTGCCCTGTCCACCCTGTTCTTCCACCCTTATCCACTCGTCGTGCTGCCATGTGGCCTCATCCTCTCATTCTGCTGTGCTCTTGTCATGCTGTGCTCTTGTCGTCATGCTGTGCTGCCTGATGTGCAGGCCCATGGCTCCCAAGGCATCCGCGACCTCCCCCATTTCCAAGGCATCCGCTGCGGACCAATGGCATCTTCAAGCAGTGGCATCCGTCCAACACAACAACATTGTGTACATGTACATCAGGGCTGTGCGACCTAGCACTCCGAATGAGAAGTTCTTGGTCGCGAGCTGCAAGCTGGATGAGGTGGAGCTGCGTGCCTTTGTCAGCAAGCGGATGGAAGATACGGCACTGGCTGCGCTGCACAAGTTGCCCATGACCATACACACGGACATGATCAAGTGGACGCTCAAGGGCTTGAAAGACATCCAGAAGAGCGTCAGCAACGCATTGCTGCGGTGAGTTTTGATGTGTGATTGCGTTGATGTGATGCGTTGCTGTGTTGCTGTGCTGTGATGCGTTGCTGTGTGATGCGGATGCTGCACGCCTGAGCCTGTACACATCAGTTGAGCTGTGAAGTCGTGTCCAAGGCCTCCAGAAACCTTGATCGATCTTTGTACGTGTGTTGCCTGAACCATGGTGCGTCGCAGGCGCATCAATGACAGGGGTCAGGTGGGCAAGAAGAATTCCCTGGACACCTGGACGCCAGATGATGGCCACACATACACCACCTATGAGGTCGACCTGGAAAAGCTCATCCACGACACTGTAGAAGACGGTGAGAAGGATCAGGGGGGCCTGACGTTGGGCTCGATCATGGGGTGGAACCTGGACAAGAGCATGAGCAAGGATGAGGATTGCAAGGGCGAGGGCGAGGAGGAGGGCGAGGATGAGGGCGAGGAGGAGGAAGGCGAGGGCGAGGAGGGCGAGGGCGAGGGCGAGGGCGAGGATGAGGGCGAGGATTGCAAGGGCGAGGGTGAGGATGAGGGTGAGGACGAGGGCGAGGAGGAGGGCGGTGCACTGGCGACCCCGCGCAGTGGTGGCAGCGAGAAGGCAGCGGCCCCAAGCAGCAACGAGGAGGCCCCGACCCCTAGCGGCGGTCAGAAGGCGGCGGCAGACCCGACCCCCAGCGGCAGCAAGGCGGCGGCCCTTAGCGGCGGTGAGAAGGCGACCCCTAGCAGCGGTGAGAAGGCGGCGGCAGACCCGACCCCCAGCGGCAGCAAGGCGGCGGGCCCTAGCGGCGGTGACAAGGCGGCGGCAGACCCGACCCCCAGCGGCAGCAAGGCGGTGCTCCCTAGCGGTGGTGAGAAGGCGGTGGCAGACCCGACCCCTAACGGCAGCAAGGCGGCGGCCCCTAGCGGTGGCGAGAAGGCGACCCCTAGCAGCGGTGAGAAGGCGGCGGCAGACCCGACCCCCAGCGGCAGCAAGGCGGCGGGCCCGAGCGGCAGCAATGCGGCAACCCTGAGCGGTAGTAGGGCGGCAGACTCTAGTGATGGCAAAGAGGACGGTGAGCCCGGGGAAGGCTTGACCCCCCTGTCAAATGCGGTGTCAGGGAAAGGGCAGGGAGGAAACAGGTGTCTGCATGGTCTGTGCATGGTGCAGCCCCTAACCCAATGCCGTGTGCACTTGGGACGCGCTTCATGCGGCTCAGACTGTCTCCCGTGGGGGTCAAACACTGGTTTTCTTCGCTGCCCCCTGGTCTCGTGTTGCGTGACATGTGCAGTGACAGGTGCAGGCATGTGGCTGTGCCAGGCGCTGGCCATCGTGCCCTTGCCCGAGAACGGCGTGGTCACGGGTGTGGTCATCCGGTGCAGGAAGCTGGATGAGGATGGTAAGGGGGGTGGCAAGGCGTACGCGGCAGCTGTCCACTGCCTGAACATCCCCATCAAGAACAACCGGGTCGATATGCGCCTGGAGGATCTGCACAAGCTGTCCATGGAGGTTCGAAACTACCAGGCGGATAAGCAGACCATGCTGGACCACTTGCGCCAATACTTCCCGATCCGCCCGTACAAGTCATGGTACAGGTGCGGATGCACATGCCTTGCCATACAGCGGCGGCGTTTCATTGGTTTGACAGGGGGCGAAAGCAGTGTGTTTACGCAGCCCCGCCCGGGTGGGACACCATTTCTAGCGACTCAGGCCGTGCGGCGTGTGGGTGGCAAACACGCGTGCGCAGGCCAATGAATAGCCAGGGCGAGCTGGGCAGGCAAGGTGCAGACGACATGTCGGAGTTTGCAGTTGTCCGCGAGGAGCTGCACGCCAAGCAGAGGATGACGCTGTCACAGATCATGTGCTGGGGCGCAGATGCTCCTATGACGGGCAGCGTGGCGGCCACGATGAAGCGGGCGAGCAAGCCAGCCAAGCCGGACATGAGCGGCAGCAAGCCAGCCAAGCCGGACATGAGCGGCGGCAAGCGGGGGGGGCAGAGCAGCTCACCGTCCCCCCGCAAGAAGGCAAAACAGTGAGTGTGTGCAACGTTCATCCACCTCATCTGCTGCCCGAATGAATGCGCTCTGAAGAAATAGACCATTTTACCGGGTGGCTGGAGTGGTGTAGCGTCTCTGCCGCAAAGTGTACCCTGGCCCACTTACATTTGGTCGCAGCGCCACTGCCACGGAGCTGGTTCGCACCCCGCTGCATACAGCAGTGCGTATGGTGCAGCGTGTCTTTGACAACCTCATGAGCAAGATGCTGGCCTTCGTTCCGTAAGTCGGGGAGGATGGCGATCAGGGCGATCAGGGTAAAACAGCTGCGTACAAATCTGCATCTTTCTCACTGACAAGTCAGTGTGCCAGCGAGTTGTGCTTCATGCGGATCAGACAGGGGGTCAGTCAGACGCACCTTTCTTCTCTTCACCGCCCTAACCTGCTGCGACCCACCGCCCTCTGCTGCGACCCACCCTCCTTACACTACCACCCCCCTCTCGCACGCCTCTCGCACGCAGGACGTTCCTGCAGGAGGCTCTGAACCTGGACGCGGCGCCCACAGTGCTGGCCACCAGCGCCGAGGCCCTGGAATTGCGGTTGGGTGTGGCCGACAGGCAGGCCGCTCTCAGTGTCGGGCGCTTGATGGAAGCCGCGAGCCCGGATCTGGCATGGTCCGTCTCTTACAACGCGGTGCTGGACCCGGGCTACATCTGCGTGGGCACGGTGTCGGATGCTCTGCAGGCGCAGTTGGAGGCACTGCCTCCGTTGGGTCTGCAGGTCATGAACCGCATCGACCCCGGCCACAGGTGGGAGGGGGGGCAGCCATGCATGTAATTTGCGCCCCGTTGGCAGACGCGTCATTCTGGCCTGGACCTGCCGTGATGCAATGTGCTCGCAATGATGGTTGCGATGCGGTGTGCCAGCCCGGCCCGCAGGTACAGGGAGCAGTTCTGCACGGAGCTCTACCGCGGCATGGTTGGCGTGGCCCTGCACCAGGCGCTGGCCAATGCCAAGGAGATTCCGGCCGAGCAGCGGCGCGGCCTGCACCAGATCCTCATGGCAGGGGTGCACATCAAAATTGAGCATGAGGATGAGGGCCCAACGATCAAGATGGCCCGGACGTTCCCCTCCCAGGACCAGCTGGGCCTGGAGCCCACCATCGCCGCGAGTGTCACGAGGCTGTTCATGAAGACAACCTTGGAATTTGCCAGTAATGCCTTGCCCAAGCACACGACCCTGAGGATGGGCTAGGGCATTTGAGCGCGTTCAGTGACCTGTGGCCATTGCACCTGCCGCACGGGGTGTTTGAATGTGCCTGAATATGCCTGTAGCCTCGCTTCTGACCCCCTCGCCTTTTTTGAACGGCACACTGGTCACAGTTTGATCCGCATGCCGCCCCCCTGCCTGGAGTCATCTGCCTGCCTGGAGTCATCTGCCCTGATGTAATGTAATTAATGAATGAATGCGGACTGGCACAGCTGCTTCTCTCATCTCAGATGGGCCGAGGCAGAGTGGGCTGAGCGAGGCAGTGGGCTCCTCCGCCCGCATGAAGCACACAAGCAAGCCAATGGGCATGCCAGAGTGGGCGCCCAGGGCCCAGGGAAGTACCAACAGGGCGCAGTAGGTAAGTGCGCCCTTGTTCCCCCCCAGCCCAGGGTGGCCAGCGCAGCGCGCGAAATGTAGAACGCCCTGGTCAAGTCGAGATTCTCTGAGGACGCGTGGTTCATCGTCCCATAACCCCACCCCCAACCGTTCTGTGCCCATACAGCCCATACGGATCATGCTTGCCCGTTTTGCGCCTGTCCATCCATTGCGATCTGGCAATCACGGGGTCGTGTGGACCGGCCACACCCCCGGCGGCGCGCCCTGCGCGATCAAGGTCATGCCCAAGACGCGGCATGACATCAACGCCCAACTGAACAAGCGCATCATCGCGAACGAGCTGGAGCACCTGCAGCTGCTGCACGCAGAGCGTGCACGCCACGTGGTCGACCTGTGGGACGTGCTGGAGGACGCGGACGCATACTACGTTGTGCAGGAGCAGTGCGTGCCGTTGCAGTATGGAGGCTTCCCGCTGAACCGTTTGCTGACAGACATCGGCCGGGGCCTGGCAGAGTGCCACGGCCTGGGCATCATCCACGGCGATGTGAAACCGGACAACCTCGTGTACTCGCCCACGAGCGACGCGTACAAGCTTGTGGACCTGGGATCCAGCCTGCGCGTGACCCCCACCAAACCCGTGGGCTACTTGCGGTGGACGACCATGGCGTTCGCGCCCCCCGAGCTCATCGCGGGCCGCGGCGCTGTGACCACAGCCGCAGACATGTGGTCGTTGGGTATCACCGCGGTGGAGCTCAGCAAGCAGACAGCGCCGACCCTGAACTCCATGCGCCTGGTGGGCGCGTGCCTGGTGGCCAAGCCCCACCAGCGCTGCACCGCTGTGGAGGCGGTGCGGGTGATGCAAGAGTCTCCTCCGACTGATGCGCCGTGATGCGGATGCGATTGAATTCTGTTTGTTCTTGTTGTATATACACTTCAGGCTGGCGTCACGATCTTAACCCGATGCCACCCCCGATGCCACCCCCGATGCCAAGCCCAAGCATGCGAGGCCACCGCCCATCTTTTCTGCCTAGCAGTGCACGGCACCACCACACAGCCCCAAACTGATCCTATGGCACTCAGCGCCGTCCGTGAGGATGGCCTGTTCCTGACCCAAGTCGCCTTCTCCGCGCTCGCCATGGGCTTCTCCATCGCGATGCTGCTGCGCGGCGAGGACCCCAGCATCTACCTGCCCGTGCTGACCGGCACCCTCGGCTACTGGACCCCGAACCCGCAGTCCGTCTGCGCCGCGCGGAAGTCCACCGACCGTCTGCTGACCATGATGCGAGAGCAGAGCGCCCCTACCATCAGCGTAGGCGCGGATGAGCCGTCCCCGCCGTCCCCGCTGCTGCCCGCCTTGGACGCCGCACCATCCTCGGCCACAGCCGGCACCACGATCGCAGAACGGCAGCTGCCGCGCTTGCCTGTGTCCTCGCATGCGGCCACTGGCGATTCTGACGTGTGAGCTGCGTGAAGTTGCGTGAAGCAGCGGTTGTGCCTGTGCGTTGAGAAATCCTGGCTGGTTGAACGCCTGGCCCCGTGCAAAAATCAAAGGCGCAAGAGTAGTAGAGCTGTGCTGAACGAGCTAGCGCAGCGCAGCGAGGGACCAGAACAGAGGGCAGGGCAGGGCAGCGCGCACAGCCATGTCAGCCACAGCGCGGAATGTCACTGCCGATGATGCTCAGGAAGCGTGGATGTTGCCTGACGCCGCAGGGTTCCCTGCATGGGCCACCGAACGATACGCTGCAGCCCTGCGAAACATCAGCAAGGCCGCAGGCGCGGGTGCCGCGGACGGATTGTACCCGCAACAGGCGTTTGTGCGGGCGTACTTGGCGCACGACTCCCCCTACCGGGGGCTGGTGCTGTACCATGGCCTGGGCAGCGGCAAGACGTGCAGCGCCATTGCCGTCGCAGAGGCGTGCCGGGCGCGGGGCGCGCGGGTGCTGGTCATGGTGCCGGCCTCGCTGCGCCGCAACTATCTGGGCGAGGTGCGCAAGTGCGGGGCGCGCGAGTTCCGCGAGGCTCAGGCCTGGCGCCCGCAGGCCCAGGGCGAGGGCGAGGGCGAGGCGTGGGAGCCGGCGGTGGAGGGCGACGGCGGGCCTCCTGGCACGCCCTTTGCGCAGCTGCCGCCCGCGGCGCAGGCGGCGGTGCGTCGCCAGGTGGATGGCGCGGTCGCGCGCGTGCATCGCGTGGTTGCCTACAACGCGGCGCCGAGCGTGACCGCCCTGATGCGGGAGCCCCGCCCCTTTGACGACACGGTCGTCGTCATTGACGAGGTGCACAACTTCATCGGGCGCGCTGCGAACGGCCGCCAGCTGCTGCAGGTGTACGAGGCGCTGATGGACGCTGAGCGGTGCCGCGTCGTGCTCCTGTCAGGCACGCCGCTGGTGAACCAGCCCGAGGAGCTGGCCTACCTCATCAACCTAGCGCACGGCCCCGTGCACCTGCACGAGTTTGTCGTGCGGGCGGGGCCCGGCCTGGGCGACGCCCGGGTGGCGCAGGCCGTGCGGGCGTGCCCCCACGTCCATGAAGCGTTCGAGGCGGGCCACACGCCCCGCGGCGAGCCGCGCGTGGCGGTGCGTTTCTTGCCACCCGGGTTCGTGCGCGCGGCGCGCCCTGGCTTCATCCAGCGAGCAGAGGAGGTCGTGGATCATGCTGCCGCCGTTGCATGCGTGCGCGATGCGCTGGGCAAGGGCGCGAGCATGCCCACGCGGCGCGCCCTGCAGCTGCTGACCACCCAGTCTGACCTCTTCCGCGGCGCGTTCTTGGCCGCGGACGGTTCTCAGGCGCAGAACACGGAGCTGCTGCAGGCGCGCATGCTGGGCCTGGTGTCCTTCTTCCCCGGCCACGACGCGTCGCTGTACCCCACGGTGCGATCGCTCACGCTGCGCCGCAGCCCAATGAGCGCGCGGCAGTTCAGCGAGTACACCGTGCAGCGGGGCTTGGAGATGCGGCGCGAGCGCGCGGCCAAGCGCCACGCGGCTGCCGCGGCGGCGCAGGGCCGGGGAGTGGGCGGCGACGATGCCGCCTCCTATCGTCCCTTCAGTCGCCTGGTGTGCAATTTCGCCTTCCCGCCGAGCGTGCCTCGGCCAACCCGTCGGGCGGTGCGTGAGGGCGCAGGCGCAGGCAGAGATGCTGACAGGGCGCGGCCTGACAAGGCCGACGAGGCCGACGAGGCTGACGAGGCCGACCCCGGCCAAGGGGGGGCGCTGGCCCACGCGTACGTGGCGGCCCTGGAGCACGCGATCGACGCGGTCGAGACCATGCCTGGCAGCCTCGCGCTGGGGCCGGGACAGGGGGCCGGGCTGGCGGAGCTGTCGCCCAAGTTCGCGGCCATCGTGCAGGACCTGCAGCGCCTGAAGCGTGGCACGGCCATCGTGTACTCCCAGTTCCGACGCGTGGAGGGCGTCAACCTGCTGGCCTCCGCGCTGCGCGCGAACGGCTTTGAGCAGCTGGTGCTGACACGCCACGCCCCTGGCGGGCGGCACCACCGATCCAGGGGCAGCAAGGCGGCTGCGCAGCATCTGCAGCTGCAGCTGCAAGTGCGCCGCGGGGTGTCATCGCAAGCGCCCGCACAACCCTTTCAACATTCTGGGAGCACAGGCGGCAACAGAGGTACCAGCAGCAGCAGCAGCAGCAGCAGCAGCAGCACGCCCCCGCGTTTCATGATCTACAGCAACGATGACCCTGACATCGCGAGCGTGTGCCTCTCGCTCTTCAACAATCGCGGCGCACAGGACATTGCAGAAGGGGCGGTGGTCCCCGCGCCGCCCATGCCCGCGGGATGGGCGAACGCTCGCGGTGAGCTGGTGCGCGTCCTGCTCATCACGGCCAGCGGCGCCGAAGGCATCACCACGCGCAACGTGCGCAGGGTGCACCTCCTGGAGCCCTTCTGGCACGCCAATCGGGTGGAGCAGGTCATTGGCCGAGCCGTGCGCGCGGAGTCCCACACGGATCTGCCGCCCGCCGACCGGAATGTGGAAGTGGTGGTGCACATGGCATCCTTCACGCCTGACCAGGCAGAGAGCGCGCTGGCCAAGCGGGACGCGGGCCTCACATCCGACGAGTACGTCCACAGCGTCGCGCAGCGGAAGCGCAGAGTGCTGCTGGGCTTGCTGGACGCGATGCGGGCCGCGGCCGTCGACTGCCGTCTGCACCCGCGCGCCAACGCAGATGCCAAGGCTGTCCGCTGCTGGGCGCCCCCCCAGGGCGTCGAGCCGGCCACCCCGGTGTGGCGCGCCGAGACATTGGACACCGCCGTGCAGAATGCTGCAGCGCGGGGCCGGGGCTTGAATGTGGACGCCACGCGCTTGCGGCGCGTGCGGCTGGCGGACGGGCGGACCGCCTTCCAGGACCCCGCCACGGGCGCGCTGTATGACGAGGTCGCCCTGCTGCAGCGCCGGCAGCTCGTGCAGCTGGCGCCAATCAACCTGAGTGCCCGCGCCTCCCGCCCTCGCCGCGGGTCGGCGACGCCCACCCTGCCTGCAGCAGCTCCTCCAAAGCGGACCCCGCCCAGCTCTGCGCGTGGTTCGCGGCGCGCATGATGTGCGCGCCGGCACCTGACAGCGCGTCGCTGAACCAGGCAAGGGGGGACGAGGGCGCCGGCCCCGCGGCGCTGCCATCTAGGCTCAGGAGGTTGCACAGGGGCGCTGGCAGGAACGCTCTGCAACCATCATGGTGGTGAGCGCTGCCGCGGTAGATGTTGGCGTGAAGGGTGCTCAGCGCGTTGACCACGTTCCAGGTGCCCCCCCAGCTGCCGCCGCCCGCCCACGACCCCATCATGCTGGCGCCGGGGCTGGCCCGCACGCCGCCGGTCAAGGACGCCAGCCACACGGGGACAGCGCACAGACCAGCGATGGCCAGGCCCGCGAGGGCCGCCCAGACGAGCACCGCAGCTGCGATGGTTCCCGCGGAGGGCATGCTGCTTGCTAGCCCGCGCGCCCTGTGGCTACCGCTCAGCCGCGCCTTGGCCCTGACCCCATTCTGCTGCGGGGGGGCCAGCTCCAAGGGCCGCGTGTGCGTGGAATGATCCGACATGTCCACCAGGTCCATGACGTTCACCCAGCGGCGCGCGCCATCGCGCCCGTACAGCAGCACCCTGCCGCCCCTGGTCTTGAGCACTCGCCCGGTGAGCCGGGACACGACCTGCACGCGCTGTTGCTGTTGCTGCTGCTGCTGCGGGTGTCGACTGTCTGGCCCGGTGATGAGCACATCATATGAGCCTTCGTATCCCACAGCTGGAACGGAGCGGCTTCCCACATCCCTGTCTGCAGCGCGCGCCATGGTGTTTTGTTATGCTCTGTCCTGATCTGGCTCTGCGGACTGGAGGGGCGCCCCCTTATACTGACTGGGCTGGGGTTGCACAGCCTTGAGAACAACAGCGCGGGCCCACACACATCTTTTCACACGTCACACATGCCGACGACCCATGTGCATGCCGCGCACACACCCACGCCACACCGACATGGCACCCTTCACTTCCTGCACCACCTGCCAGGAGGAGTGCCCTGTCACATCACAGAGGTTCGTGCAGTTCTCTGTGTGCAGTTGGCGCAGGGCCCTGCACTGGGTCAGGTACAAGCAACGCAGCAGCGCGCAGCCGCTGACGTCCACGCACTCCAGGTGCGCGCAGTAGTCGCAGTCCACTTCTTCCAGCGCCGGGAGCTCCCGAAAATGCAGGGTTGTGACAGACTGGTTCTGGCACTTGAAGGTCTCCAGCCTGGGACACGCCATCACTCGCACTGCTGCGAGCGTGCCCTTGTGGCTGGTGCTGCAGTGCACTTCATTCAGCCTCCCGCAGTCCACGATTTCCACGCGCGCGCCTGGGGCCTCTGTGCCGGACGCGCGGAGGCTCAGCTCGACATGACGCACAGAGGCGTGCGTAATGGTGACATCCTGGGCGTCGCTGCTGAGCGCTGTCACTTCCAGCCTCAACAGGTCCGGCGCCAGGCTCGGCAGCTCCGCCAGCAGCGCAGCGGTCGCGCCCACCTTCAGGTGCCACAGCCCGGCCAGCGTGCCGCTCAGCATGCTGGCCATCAGCTGGAGTGCCGCGTGGCACGCGTGAGGGTCCACACGCTCGTCGGACTCGCCGACTGCCTCAAACTCCAGGGGCGGCAGCCACCCGCCATCAGCAGGGGCACGGCGCTGTTGGATGAAGGCGGACAGCCGGTCCCGCAGCTCGCCCTCTGTGACGCCGAGCCCGACGGGGATGGGCTCCATCTCCCCCATCTCCCCCCAGGACGAGCATTCAAGCATGGACATCAGGCGCAGGCTGCTGCCGCTCATGGATGAGCCTTGCGATCCGTCCGCTGCCTCGTCATCGACATCGTCATTGTCACTGTCACTGCGGCCGTCGCTGTCCTCGCCATTGCCATCGCGGCTCTGGATGGAGGGTGACGACGCGGCAGCAGGGTTAGGGGCGGGGGCGGG
>JACCDR010205147.1_pt1 | contig 15614 bp, 23 predicted proteins | sample 7446431 | NCBI WGS metagenome assembly JACCDR01 (sample SAMN15323443, study PRJNA562643) | freshwater metagenome | isolation source: river surface water | place: USA:Blue River Watershed | collected 2017-08-17 | reverse complement strand
TGCGAAGCCCGTTGGTCCAACCGGTTTGCCCCGCGGCCGCTGGACGTCGTTGACCTGCGCGATCGTTCCGTCCACCAACAAGTAGGTGTTCTGTGCCTCGAGCGAATCGCCGGCGCCGAGCGCAGTGGAGAATGGTCCGGCGATTCGTTGGGCTACGGGAGGCGGGGGGATCATCGCGGAGACCAGGATAAACCAGTGCCCCTGCCGGCCCCAAAAAAACTGGGCTGATCGCCAGCAACCGCCTATGGATTCGAGGACTTTTTTTTACTGCTTCAGGCCATCGAGCGCCAGCTCGAACTCTCGTAGCTTGTTTTTGAGGACACCGAACTCTCCCTCCAGCTCCTTCATGTGATCGTCGACTTCTTCCTGAGCCGTCTTCAGCTCCCGGTACCGCTCGTAATTGGTCCGGCGATCTGTCTCGAGTTCCCTGCTGAACCCATCCAGCTTCTCGTTGATCTGAGCAAAGGCGCTCTGCGGACCGTACAGGCTGTTCGCAAAGTCCTTCAGATCATCCACGGCCTTGATGAGCGCCTCTTGGCTATCGCGCAAGATGGTGGACTTGTCGCTCAGGCCCTTCTCGTAGTTGAGCAACCTCTCGAGCAGCTCCGCGTTGGCCTGCCTGTTTTCGGTGAGCTGAGCGATCACCTCGATCAGCCACTCGGGGGCGTTTTGTGCCCACGGTGCGTTGCGAATGTCCTCTTTCTTGTGCTTGTCGGTCACGATTTTTCCCCGCCTCTTCTCATGTCACTTTGGGGTTGTTGCGGTGGAAGTTTGCGTACTTCCATGTGTCGAAGCTGTAGTCGATCCAGTTGAAGTTTGGGTACCCCAAACGTCGCAGGTAGCGGTACCGCTTCTGCGGGCGCTGCTCGTTGCGCGCGATGTACCAAACGAAGTCCGTTCGCGGGTGGCGCATACCTGCAGCGTTGGGTTGCACCGCGATGATGTCGGTGCTGATCGCCAGCCCTTGGCTCTTCGCCCAATCCTCGATGATCTTGCGGTAATTGGGTGCGTAGTAGCGAGCAACCGGCCCTCCGTAGTACACGGTTCCACGCGGCCATAGATCGAGGAGATCCCCCGTGTCGGGGTACACACCGCGTGGCACTTGGCCCTTCGGCATCACCACGGCCTCGATGAAGACCGGCCAGTTGGAGTTGCGGATGTCGTCGTTGGGGAAGTAGGGCTGCCAGCGCTCGACGCTCCGACCATCCGACGTCTTGACCACGTTGTATTGATCGATGCCGAATGTTTGCACCACTGGCCAAAATCCGTCAGGTAGGGACATGGGGTACTCCTGGGGGTGACAACGTCGGTGTCTCGATTGGATAGAGCGGACGCGCGTCCACGTCTAGTTTTGTACCAGACACCACATCGAGATCTTCCACCCCTACATCGAGCGCGCGCGCTGACGACTCGTAGTTCCTCAGCTGCGCGTTGGTGATCCTCCACGCGTGAGTGGAGCTGCTGTTTCGGCGGTATAGGTAGTGATACACGTCCGAGTTGAACACCGACATGCCGAGCTTCGAAGCGGTCAGGCAGAACCTGGCATCCTCACCTGATCGCAGCATTGGGTACTCGGGGCACGTCTCGGCCCAGCAGGCGATCGTGCCGCCCGTTAGCCAATCCGTTTTGCGGTTAGCCGACTCGCGGTGGCATAGCCACATCGACCGCGCGTCAATGCTGACGAAGTGTCGGTTTTTACCAATCACGTCGTACGTGCGCGCGTAACCGCATGCCTCGGCGACGAATTCTGGGCCGTACCAGTCATCGTCGTCCATCACGACTGTGAAGCCGCCGCCGCGCCGCCGAATCTCGTGCAGCGCGGTGTTCTTGGCGATGCTCTGGTGGCGCTCGCTCATGAGCACCACCACGTTGTTGCAGTGCGCCAGCGAGTGAGCCGCTCCGATCGCTTCGCCGTTCTCCACCAGAACCAGTTTCTTCTGCTGAAAGCTCTGGCGGTTGAAGTTGGAGAGGATGAGGTTCAGGTTCTCTGGTCGAGAAAACGGAACGATCACCCACGCGCGCTCCGTCTCGGCGGCGCGAATTGGCTTCGGCGCGGGGAGATCCATGACCCCCTCAGCCTCCTCCCATGCTGCCGGTAGAGATCAGGATCCCGACGTTTGGCGTGTTTGGAAGCGCTCCGTTGTTGTTGCCATACGTGTTGCTGAACCCGCGGTCGGATCCGCCGAAGTCCCATGGCCCACCATCTGCGGGCTTTGACACCAGGATCAACATCTCATCGCCGCACGCGTCGAGCCAAAGAGGGAAAAAAGTCGGACCGCTGCAGTTGACGTTGCTGGTGTACTGGTACACGCCCTGCTGCCAGATGCCGTTGTTTCCGGCAGGCGTGCGCGGGGCTGACCAAGAGGCACCCATTACCGGCAGGTAGATTTGCTGGCGCATCGTCAACGATGCGGCGCCGTCACCAACGGGCTCAGCTTGCTCGAACAGCTCGATGTCGCTCGCGCCGGGCAGAAAAAACAAGTCCTGGCTCTGGCCTCCCGGCTCGAAGTTCCTGCGACCCAGCTCATCGCCGCGCAAGTGGAACTCAGACGCGGGCTTGCCGTTCAATTGCGCCTGATTGAACCCTGACTGGTTCCTGGTGCGCCACATGAATTTGTACGTGTACCCCGGCACCGAGAGGTACTCATCGACGATCATCGGGATCTGCACGAACACGCGTGCGCCGAGCGAAACTCGAATTCCAGCTAGCAAGTCTGGTGAGTAACCGGGCTCCCCAGCGAGCGGATCGAGAGTGCCCGGGAACGCGATCGGCACGCTGCTCGCTAGACCCTGGTATACCGACTCGAAACCATCGGGCGGTCGAATCACGCTCATCATCGAAAGTTGCGTCTTCATTCAGTCCTCTTCCTTCCAGAAGCACCGATACGCAAGGTATCCGACGACGCCAAGACCGACAACGCCGAGCGCCAAGCCTCGAGCCGCGTCCGATCGCAGCTGCGGGTCATCAGACGCCAGGTGCTGCGAGCGATACAGGTTGCGGATAGCTCCGACGCTGACGAGGCCCATCGCCGCGCCCGTTGGACCGAGCAGAACGCCACCGACGCCAGCGCCAGCGGCGGCAACCACTACACCCAGGCCAGCTCTTGCGCGCGCCGCTGTAGGCTTCGGAGGGCCCGAAGCAAATCCCATGGGCCAGGAGATGCTAGGCGCCACACGGCTCTCCACGCGCGCCGGCGGCGGCGCGGCGGCGCTCTCTTGCGGACCCGGGGCCTGGTGCGATGGCGGAGATTCGCCGAAGGGCACATCGCCAAGGCCAAAATCGTCAAAGGAGTCCATGGGTCTGACGTTTCCGAGGGTAAGTCAGATGCCTGGAATTCTCCAAAAAAGCGGGCTCCCTGGAGCGAAACCACGCGGTTTATCTGCCCATGTGACGACAGCAACACCCTGCACCACCACGACTGCGCCAACTAGGATCCAAACATCGAGAACGGACGCTCCCTGCCGATCACCACAAATCCCGAGGTCATCTCTGTTCACAAGCCCGGCGTACCAACGCCTGTTGATAGTGCCCCTGCTACTACAGCCACCACGATTACCAAAAACCCACAAGGCCCACCGAAGGTCCTGCTGAGCGAGTACAATCTGCCCGCGCCACCACAATCTGCAAGCTGCAGATAGTGGTGTCCTAGGTTACTCCTGCAACGCCACCACTCCTGCAAATACTACCGCCACCCAGAAGCTGCCTCGCCAGCCTGCAAAACCATCACCACAATTTGGAGTACAACCAGCCCACGAAACGGACGCGGGCTGCCGTCCTGCAACCACCAGATACTCGCAAACCTCGCGCAGCGCGAGAGCTTCCCGCTTGTCGAGGCCTTCCTGCAACAGGCAGCGACGCCAGCCATCCTGCAACCATCACCAAAATCCAGATCCCGCTAGCGTCCAGCCTACCGAGGCGGATCGCTGCCGCAAGTGCATCCCTGCAACCATCACCAAGATTCCCGTTAGCCATATCGGCCGGTCGACAACTTGCTGGCCCTTGCAACCATCACCAAAACTCAGAACCCGTTAGCTATCTCTCGCTCGCTCGTGGTCGCCACCTGCAACCATCACCAAAATTCAGATCCCGCTAGCCCCATGATCCTGCCCCGGCTCAGGGCGAGGCCGTGCACTGGCCTGCAACCATCACCCGTACTCGACGATGTCGCCTTCCTGCAACCATCACCAAATTTCAGAACCGGCCAGCCGTTGGCCCCCTACGTCTCCCATTAGTGGGCTGAGTCTTCCCTGCAACCATCACCAAAAAATTTGGAACCCGGAAGCCCGTGAAACGGTGATGCTAAAATTGCCTTGAGCCAACTTCCTGCAAACCACCGCAGAAAAAATAGAATCCGCCAGCCTGGGACGGGCCGACCTTGCCCTGCAACCATCACCAAAATCACCATGGTGGCTTGGGGCTTGGCAAAGGACTTCCTGCTCGCCACGCTGCGCCACCTGCAATCACCACCAAAACTTAGAACCAGCTCGGGGACGCGCCTGCAACCACCACCAGAACTTAGACCCAGCCAGCCGGGTTCTGAAATTCACCAATTATTTCAATGACCAAGTCTGCGCTTTGTGAGCGCCCCCGTAGGCTACCATTTCGGTACCAGATTTCTCTAGCGATTTCGACGGCGATTCCTTTGGGGCACCACACCTCTCGCGCGCTTGGCTCAAGTACTCATCGAGCACTCCCTGCTCTTTACACGTACGGAAGCCAACCACGGCGTGCCGCGAAGTCCGGGAGGTTTCACTTGTAAGCCGCGAGCGCCGCCTTGCCATCGTCTGTTATGAAATGCGCATGGCCAGCTTCGAAGTCGATGAACCCCTTGCGCTCCAGGGCCGCCACCACTTGACGGTGTCCACCATATTGGCTGGCGCCCCTCAGGCCAAAGTCCGAGGGTCGCCTTTCGGCGATGTTCTTCAGCGCCTTGTATTGTTGCGGAGTGAGCGCCCTTGGCATTGTGCTTCCTCAGTCGTTCCTCTCCACCCCGTTCGCTGCGCACATCTCCTCCATCGACCCGTACAACTCCACGGGGCTCGATGCCTCGTTGTAGCAGGCCAACGCGGCATCGTTGCGAATGAGGTTCATGCGCAGAATCAACGATGGCACACCGTGCGCTCGCTGGTTCAGCAGCCAACCTACGCAAACCTGCGCGTCACCGTGCTTCTTGCGAAACTTGTGGCAGCCGTATGTGGTACCCATCTGACTGCGCTCGTTGTCCAACAGATCCTGGAACTCCTCGTCGGACCAAAGGTTCAAGGGAGCATCCGTGCGATATGGGCACGATTTGCACGGCTTCCTGCTGTCCCACAAGAGCTTGCGATTGTTAGGACCCGTGGACTCGTCACGCATGGCTACTGCACCTCCCAACCATAAAACTGCCCCTCGGTCATCCCATGGTGATCCCGGTAGTGCCGAAACCACGATTCTTGCTCGGCGCACGTGTCGTTCCCTTGACCACGACATCCGTACCACGCGCGCGCTGGGCAACTTTCGGACGTGTGCTCCTCGCAGCAGCAAGAGCACCGGGCACGCCGGCATAGCTCCGCGATGTCACGGCGCCACATGGCGTCCTCCATCCACTTGGGCACTTCACCAGCCATGATGCTGCTCCAAGATGGGAACCAGCCTTGCGGCCCTCGTCTTGGGATTGTAGGACACCTCGCGACCCGGACACTCCCGCAGCAGTGTGCGCACGGGCCGCGGAACGCGCCGGGCGCGCTCAACGCAGCGCGCACCATAACCGACGCGCCTGCTGGTCACAATCTCGGAGCCCATGATGAGATAGACGGTCATTGCTTCTCGCGAATTCGATGGTAGGTGCGATCGATCGCCCTCTCGCTTACGTTTCGGAGATCCGTGGGGTCGTTGATGTTCTGCATCCAGAACCCGCAGCGACGGTCGTACCCCGTGCACTCGTACTCACCTTCGCCCCATGCTCCGCGATAGCGCTTGCCCACAACCTCCCGCACCCATTCCGTGGTCTGGTACACTTCGGGGCCGGCGTAGTCGGCGCCGCCTGGATGCAGCGCGCACCCGCCAAGGTAAGTGACGCCTTTTATGCCGTCGTACTTGTAACAGTGACAGCAGTCCCTGGACTTGACTGGGATGTTACCAGTCACGCTTCCTCGAATTCCGGATCGGCCACCATGGCCATGATCCGATCAAAGTACTCCCCGGCGGACTCGATCGTGGCATCTCGGTAGAGTTGCGCAGCCAACACCTCCGCCTCCCAGAGCCTCCTCCGTTTCTGATAGGCCTCGGTTCTTCGCAACGGGGACTCACTGTACTCAGCCCTCCTGGCGAGGGCGAGGGCTAGTCTTTCGTGAATGTCTTTGCAGCGCTCCTCGATGAACAACTCGCGCGCGCGCCGGAGTTGCTTGGTCGTGGTGTGCTTCGACGGCTTCTTCTTGCGCGGTAGGTCTCCGCGCGATCGTGTCAAACGCAGCGTTGTTTTCATGCTTGCCATCAGAACTCGAAGCCTCCAGACACCATGCGCTCCAGTCGCTCGTTTCTTCTCTCCAGCGCCAGACCTTCGGCGCGCGCTGACCAGTTGAAGTGGACGCCTTCGGGGCATTTCCACTCGAACGCCACCTTCTGGCCGCTGGCTCGCTCGCTCGCAGAGTAACCAGGTAGCTCCCAGCTGAACATCGGCTTCCCTTTGCTGGGGCACGCCTTGCGAGGTTTGCCCGGTTTTTTGGCGGGCGCGGGATCTCGCCGCAGCACCACACGCGTCAGCACGGTCACCGGCGCGTTGTCGCGCTTATCGGACTCGTGACGCTTCACGGTGCCGTACATGTACCACTCGCCCTCCTTGAGCTTGCCCTCGTTGTCGAGCCGAAATAGATCCCCCGACGTCGAGAACGTCTTGTACTTGCTGTTTCTCTCGTCGGTCATGACGACCAGGATCTTGATGTCGGTGCCACCCATCGGGGAGTGGCTGTCAGCCTCGATGCGCGTCACAAAGCGCACCACCACCTTGGCCTCGATCTTGTCGCCCACGGCGCCGACGTGCGGACCAGGTGCAGGGCGCGCTTTGCGCTCCTCGAGTGCGCCCAGATGCTTGTCGTACGACACCGGGAGGCTTGCCAGCAGACCGTCGGTGCGCGGCAGCATCGAGCGCGCAGCGCAGCCGATGCGCGCGTTGTGCATGTAGTCGGACGCGTCGGTAGAGGCGGCGACCCACGCCATGATCTCGTCGGCGCGCGCAAATTGCTCCTCGGTGGGGCGACACGCTATCCACTCGTCGTATCCGAGCCTCGGCGCAGGTCCCATGAGCCATCGGACGTGGTCCCTGGTGCTTCGCACTCCGTCTTCGCCTCCGGCTGCCTTGCGAAACCCGCGGTACTTCGTACTGGCCACCGTGAAAGCCAAGAACTCTCGCGGTGTAGTCGGGCACCAGCCGCCACCGAACCCGTACTCGCCGTCGTCGTCCGTGATCTCGCCGACCAGATCCTGGAACGCGCGCCAGAGCTGCACGGCCGCCGCGACGTCCGTGGTGCCGATGTAATCCACCAGGCAGTTGCGCCCGATCTGCACCAACTCCCCCGTGGGGGCCTGGAGCAGGAATGTCTCGGCGCGGTTACGGTCGAGGCCGCAGTGCTGGCAGCGCGCGCTCGCCTCGCGCCAGCCCACCAGGTCGGTCTCCACGCCAGGGCCGCGGCGCACCAGATTGCCTGCGTCCGTGTGCGTGAGGGCAGCTTGGAAGGCAAAACCGTTGATACGCGGCGCTTGCCCCTCAAAGCGCACGTCGCGCACCCAAACCGTTACGGGGTATTCGTGGAGGCCCCCGGGACGTCCTTCAGCCGGTTCCACCCAGACGCTCTTCATGCGCGTGATGGAGCGGGGCTCCGAAGCGACCAGCACCACTGGCTCGAACCCCAGCTTCTTGGCTCGGCGGTTCAGCTTCTCGACGCCAGCTTGCACCAGGGAGAGACGCTCAGCGGGGATCAGGTAGGTCTCGGTGGCCATGTTGGTGCGGTATACTCCACGTATATACCGCGCCTTCCCTGGCGCGGCCAATTTTTACCAGTTACCGCATAGCTTCAACGACGCCAGACCTTCGGTAGCCAGCCGTTCATGGCTCGCCGGCGCGCCTCGCATGGTGTGCAGCTCTCGATGCCAAGCCGCTTGGTAGCGGCCGCCACGATGTCGCCGGCTCCGTAGAAGCCCGGTGCGGCGCTCTGGTGCTGCGCGTGCTGAGAGGCGAACGCATCGGCCTGCTGCGGGTTCGCAGCGACACCGCTGGTCTTGCACACCTGGCAGACCACCTCGATACCACGAGGTGTTATTTCCCAGAGCACCCACTTCACGTTGGGGTGCTGGTTCACGGCGACACCTGGCCTTGATCGACACGGCGCTTGAGGTCGCAAAACGCATGCCTCGTCGCAAACGTCAGCTTTCTATGTGCGGCATTCCCTTGCTTGCCCTCGTGCTCGATCGTCACAAAGCACAGCTTGTTTCTCACCCGCACGCGCACGTCAGCTCCAGGGACCAATCGCGGAATGTCTTGAAGTTTCATTGCTCAACAAGTTTGCCGCACGGGTCATCCGTCGCACAACTTTTCGGCGCAATCTTGCGCCAGCGCGCCCTGCTCAACCCAGGCAGGGCATCTCCCGCTGCGGGCTGCTTCCTGCGTTTTGTGTGAACCACCACACAGCTCAGCTAAGCCGCCTTACCCGGCTTCTTGGCCTTGCCCCTGACTTTTTTTGGCTCCACTTCCTTCTCGCCGCGTCGCTCGCGTTCACCATCCCGCAAGTTGATCTTCGCTGCCGCGACATCCCAGTGGTCGACGTGCTTGCACTCGTCGCAACGCAACTTGCGTCCGGAGTATTTCACGGAGCGCGAGCTGCATTTTGGGCACGTGCCGGAAATGTGCTTGGGGTTTCGCACTACCGTCTCGATGCCGACCTCTTCGCAGCACGAGATGATCTTCATCTGCAGCTTGTAAAAGGGCCACTCTTGGATGCGCCCCCAGATCCACTCGCCACGGATGAGCCCCTCGGGGGGCTGATCCCGGATGCCCGAGAAGTCGTCGATGTACAAGCGCCCGACGTCTTCCGTCACTAGCCACTGCACGAAGCGCCTAGCGATGGTCTGGCAGCGCGTGTCGCGCCAGGCTTCACCCTGACCTTGCAGGTGCTCGATGGGGCGCAGCGTTCGCGTGCGACCATGGCCGATGCGGTTGCTCAGCTTGACCTGGCGCTGGTAACGCTGGCGACGAGCTTGAACCTGCTTCAGGTACGCTTCGATGTCGGCGCCGTCGTAGACGAAACGCTCTCCGCTCTCCGTTACGGCAGCCAGGAACGTCAAGATGCCCTTGTTGATAGCGGCAGCCTTGGTAGCCGTTGAGCGCAGCGCCAGCTTGCGGTACGCCATGCGCACATACCACTTGCCAGGTCGCTTGCGGTCTTCGGAAATCTGACACGCGCCGAGCTTGGCGCTGTCCCCAGCAAGCATCGTCAAGATCTCCAACTGGTAGGCGTCCTTCGCCTCGATCGGGATGCAGAATTCCTTCCCGCGAAGGCTGGAACCGGCGCGGCTCGAGACGGAAAATGCGATGGTGAACCGCTTGCCCCCTGAATGCTTGAGCACGACGTCGGCTTTGCGCAGTGGGATGGGGTTCTCCCAACCAAAATGCGCCGGCGAGCGATCCATCTGCACGAGTGCTGCCCATCGCTCGGCGTTCCACTTCTGCATCACAGCTTGGTCGACTGCCGAGATGATACCGGCGGAAACGTGGGGCGCGATCGAGCGCAGCAGCGGGTATGGATACAGCACGCGCTTGGCGGCGCGTGTCGCGGTGGCAGCGCTCTGCCTGGCACACTCCTGCAGCAACACCTCGCGGCGAGCAGCAGGCATGCCGCTCGTGACCCGGTAGATGGCTTGCGTCATGTCGGTGTCCTCCCACTCGCGCCCTTTCGGAGCGCGCCCATGGGCAAGCTGGAACCGATCGATTAGCTCAGCGTCTGCCGCCCAGCGCAAGCGAAGCGCAACGTTTGCGACGCGTGCGCAATCGCGCCGGATTTCCCGTAGCGTCTTGTTGGCACTGCAAGTCGGGCAGCCCGCCTCGGCACCACCGCACGTGCGTTTCTTGTGCGCCTCGCGCGCCTCCGGAGTCACGCACAGCTCGAGAAGATCGAGCTGGAGGCGACAGGTGGCGCGAACCAGCTCGTGTTCGGTGCTCGAGGCTGACACTGAACCCACCTCGTCTCGCGACGAGTCAGTGGTGGTTGGGACCGATGGTCCTGAATTAGCGAGCGCGCCAGCCGGGCTTGCTTCCGCCGTCCCCGAAGGGAGGGCCATGTCCGGTCGCTTCTCGCTTTTGCGCCGTGCAGGCGGCGCTACGGATTCAGTGTCAGCTTCGAGCATCGTACTTTCCTTTGTCCTCCGTTAGACGGAGGACCACGCTGCGAAGATTCACTCACGCTTGTCGTTTTTGCCAAAGAGCTTCGCCATGAGCGCCTCGAAAGCTGCCTCGAGGCTGCCGTGCTCTTTCTTTGCGCGATTGACGAGCAATACCGCGCCGACCACCACCGCGGTGATGATGGCTCCAAAAAGAAGCACATCGAAAAACCTGATCACCAGCAGGCCGGCTGCTACGCATGCTGCCGTCGTCAAGATCGTCATCTTGTTTTCAGACCAAAACTTGCTCATTGGGGCGTCCTTTTTTTTGGTTAGAAGGTTGGCGCAATGCGCCGGCCCCAAATGCGACCGGCGCACGCGTCTGTTCGTGCAGAACTTGGATCAGTCGTGGAGCGCGCCGGCGAACGCCTCGATGAAGTTGACCGACGTCAACTCCTTCACGTCCACGATGTCGTGCTTCGCCTTGAGATTGTCGTCCAGCTCCGTCAAGAACGCTTGAAGGTTCGAGTCGATGTTGCCGACGGTGAGGATCGAAATCGCGAACTCGTGCTCGTCCTTCAGCTCAGAGGCAATCGTGCGGATGACCTCCTTGACCGCATTTGCGTCGCTCGGTGCGCCGTCGGTCGCCACGAACAGCACCGTCTGGGCGTACCCGCCGGCCTTGTGGAGCTTGTACGCCTCGCGGATCACGCCGGCGGTGTCGGTGGCCGACTCCTTGGCCTGAAGCCCACCGATGAGCGACTGCGCCTTGGCAGCGTCCACGCCCTTGTACGTCGTGATGCTATGGCCGAACGTGATGACGTCGATGCCGTCCTCGTCCCACTTGCTCGCCTCCATGGCGAACGCGATGATCTGCTCCTTGAGGAACTCGATGCGGCTCTTGCCGCCGGGGCAATCGGTTTGTCCCATCGATCCGCTGACGTCGACCGCAAAGATGAAATTGTCGCCCTTGTTCAATTCGAGTTGTGACATGTTTGTTGCTCTCTCTCCTTTTTTTCCGCGTTGTTGCGGCGTTGCTTTGTTAGACGGAACGTCCGTCCACTTGATTCACTTTCAACTGTTCGATGAGCGGAGCAAGCTGCTTTTTCCAGCTCCACTCCTCGGCCACGATCGGCGCCGCTGCCTGCGCCTGCTGCGATAGGTTGTGCCAGTCATGGAACGCTTGGTGGATAGCGCTCATGATGTCCGAAGGGCATACCAGTGGAGCCAGCGCTCCTGGTCCGTCGTCTATGTCTGCCTGGTCCCCGGTCGAGATGCGTACTACACCGGGGCCACAGCAATGCCCCGCCGAATGACCAGTCACCGTAGTCGTTGCGACCGGAACGCCGCATGCGCGTGCCTGAAGCGGCGTGAGCCCAAATCCTTCACCGCGGCTAGGCGTGCACACGAGGTGCGCCAAGCTCAGGTACTTGGACATTGCCGCTGCGTCCGCATCCATGCGATCCCGCAGGAACACGTGACTTGGTTCTGGTTCGCCGGCGTCCGCTAGCCTCTCGATGAGAGATTTCCGAGCCTCAAAGTCGAGAACCAGCGTCAGCGTAGCCTTGGGTGACAGCTGCTGGCGCTCGCGCAGCATGCGCCATGCCTGAACCAACTCAAAGGTACCTTTGCGCTGGCCACCGCTTGTCGAGAAATGCACGACCCGAAAGCACCCCTCGTTGAATTCGGACCTGGCTACCTCCAGATCAGCTGGGCTCGGCGCAAACCCCGAAACGCCATGGTGAACTGTCAAAATTGGAGGGATGTCGTGGCAACCCATCTCGAGCAGATTCGCCGCGATCACGGACGATCCCCAAGATGAGGCCGACAAGATGCGAACATTGGGCAACCGCAGCACGCCTTCGAGCAAGCGCTTCGGGATCTGGCTGGAGTTCGGGGTTACCTGAACCCAATCGCGGTTGTGGCGCGCGCTTTGCTGCATCAACGGCGTGTGCCCCAGGTTTCCTGTGAACACGCCATCGTTAGCAAGTGCGCCGGGCGGCCCATGCTCTTCTTCACTGCCGCCGGTCCGGTCGAGCGAGACCTCGCCCTCGAGCAGATTTGCGTCCAGCAAAGCCTCACGAAATCCAGCTGTCACAACGGACAGTGAGCCATTGCCCACTGACCTGCCGTAAAGACGCACGGTCACGGTGAGCCAACTGAAATGTTGTACGCCTTTTCCATGCTCTCTCCAGTTCGACGCTTATACCGGCGAGCTATTCACCGGGCAACGTCTATTTTTCTGGTAGCGCCGGCGCTGCGATTTCTACCAGATCGCGCATGCGTTGCCCCACAGCGCGCATGCTGAAGCGACCCTCGAAGTCCGCTGGGCGCTCGAGTTTTTCTGGTGGGCGCGCACGGCGCAAGCCTTCAGCCAAGTCGCTGATCTGGTAGTCCGCCCACCGCGCGCCGTGCTCCCATTGGTAGCTCGGATGAACGTCACCCAGCTGGCAATGGATAGCGAGGTCGCTCGCGCTCGCAAAGTCGCAAACGCCGCCCCACGGAACATACACAAGGGAGTTGCCGGCAAGTTTTGCGTCAAAGGCCGCGAGGTTCCATGCCTCCCCATGTGACGACGACACGTAGATGTTGTTTCGGAAGTGAAGCTCGACGATCTTGGATCGCTTCACGCGCCCGTCGATGAGCGTGACGGCGCGCGCCGCGTCCGACTCTGTCCAGCCATGTGTGGCACCAAAAGACGTGCGGGCCACATGAAGCGCATCCTCCGGTGCCAGGTACTGAGGCCACAAACCGGATCCCGACCACTTGATCGTGAGCGTAGCGTTGTCGCGCGGAGAGAACGCCTTGAAGAAGGCCGCGAGCAGCAGAGAGAAACCCTTACGCGGCTCCCAACGCCCAATCGCGTAGAACCGTTTCTGGTCGCCAAACATGCTCACCGGGCGCTTAGTGCACGCGTGAATCACGTCGTCGTCGCGGTACGGGTGAGGTACCACATGCACGCGGCCTGCCGGCACTCCACTGTCACGCAGCAGCTTGGCATTTTGTTCACAGGGCACCCAGCATTGTCTCACCCGCGCCAGCCTCCTCGCCACCGCCACGTCGATACGGTCGCGTTCCCACACACTGTAGACGATGCTGTTGGACTCGATGGTCTCCTGCATCTTGATCTGCGCCTCAAGGTTTGACGCGTCGTGCGGGATGGCGCCACGAGGGAACAGCACCTGCTTGAGGTGCTCAGCGCTACGGATCACCAGGTGCTTGATAGCCGGTCGCGCCTCGGCGATGTCCGCACGCGTCAGGTCTCCGACTTCGGTCTCTACTTCGGGAGGGAGCCCGACCAAAAAAACCGGCTCCGCAACGCCCTGCGCGTTCACGACGACGCTTGAGAACGAGCGCAGAAGCACCGGGATCCCCGCATCGGCGAGCGCGCGCGCGTGCAGGCGCACTGCCTGCGCAGTGCCATCGCTGGGGGTCTCGAACTCACCCTGGTAGAGCACGCCGTACTTGTGCAAAGCCGGGGCACCTGGCTGAAAGTAGTTCTCCGTTTTCGGAACATCTTCCATCTTGGGCAGGCGCGCAAGGTCTCGCTCTGCCTCGGCCGCCGGCAACTCGTTCTCCTGTTCCATCACTCTCTAGGTCCCTTCATCTTCCACCACTTCGCCAACCAATTTCTGGCCGTTCCTGCCGCTCACCACTTACTTGCTAGCGTCTTCCTGCAACGAAGAGCCCCCCTCAACCCTCTCGCTTACGCGGTCGAACGGAGATCCCCACTCAATCCTCTCCTCGTCGGGGTAGAACCGCGCCATCTGCACCATTCCGTCCTCGGTGCGACGAAGCGGCCCGCGCCAAAATAGGTCCCCCTTGACGAATGGCCACAAGACGCCGTCATCGTCAAGCACGAACTGTAGCGGGTCGTTCGTGCCCATCACAGACTGCAGCGCCGCAAGCGCCAGCGTTGCGCCTGAGCGATCGTTCTCGGCGTCAATGAGTGCCCTAGAAAGCATGCTCTCGCGCAGCGCATCCGTCGGAAGCGCTCGCGACATGTCCTCGATGTCCATCTTCTCGGCGCGGCGGAAGATGCTGGCGAACTCATCGCGCCTGCTGAGTTGTCGGTCGTTCAAGGCTTGCCTCACTTCTCCCGGATCACGCTGTTGTCGATCACGAACCGCTTCTCACACCCTAGGTTCGGGCATTTCGTTGGTTCGGTGAGATGAATCGTTCCAGCCAGGTGCACGACGTGCGTGGGATCGTTGGGGTTCACCCACAACTCACCCTGCCTGCGCGTATCCAACTCGAAGTGCCGGTTCTTCTGTCGGATGTGGAAGTTCTCGGTGATGCCGGCGCGCGCGTAGCACCACGGGCAAGCCATCTGCAGCATCAAGCTCTCGTCCGGCAGCACATGGATCTCGCACTCGACGTAATCGAGCACCTTGTTGTCGCGGTTCCGTAGCTCTAGCACCACGCCTGGATGGCGTCGGTTGCCGCCGACCGAGTGCACCTTCTGCTTCGCTTCGCCCGGGTTCCGCTCCGCCGCGATACGCTTGCTATCCTCGAGCCTACGCGCCTTCTCTGCCTCGAGCTTCTGCTGTTGTTGCATACGCTCGTAGGCGGAAGTGATGGTGCCGCCGCGCATCCAAGCGAGCTGCGGAGCCTCGATGGTGCGCGGCGCCTCCACCGAGGGCGCCGGGGCTGCCGGCGTGGCGGCATCCGGAGCCTTCGGCTCACTCATGACCAGGGCCCCGTGATACCGAACACCCTGTGCATCTTAGCCTGCGTCTTCTCGCGCGGCGTTCCTCCCTTGACCCAAGCGCTCACCGACTGTTGTGAGCAGCCCAGCTTCTTCGCCAGCTTGGCCTGGCTACCCATCTCCACCACGGCCCGATCGAGACCCCGATGACCAGCTGACTTCTTCGGCGCCTTCACGCGCCGCTTCGCGATCTTTTTCTTTGTTGCCACGTGTTTTTTTTTCTCCAAGGACGAGCCCTGAACCTACCAGATTGGTTGAAGTGGACGCAAGCGCGGTTAGCTGGTAGCCATGATTGCAATGATCAGGCAAGAAATCGCATCAGCGATCTTGAACGTGTCTTGGGGTGGTCCCCTGCTGGTAACAGAGGCCGTAGCGCAAGCACTTGACCCTATCATCGTGCAATCGCGAGCACAGGGGTACCTCGACCAGGCCAACTACCTCAGCGAGGCACAGCGAGCGATCAGGCTTCGGTACCCGCATCGGCGTTTTCTTGGATTGTGGCGTGAGCCAACGTAACCGGTTACCTCAACGTGGTGGTTGGAGGCAGGCATGGTTCAG
>JACCDR010958087.1_pt1 | contig 15616 bp, 7 predicted proteins | sample 7446431 | NCBI WGS metagenome assembly JACCDR01 (sample SAMN15323443, study PRJNA562643) | freshwater metagenome | isolation source: river surface water | place: USA:Blue River Watershed | collected 2017-08-17 | reverse complement strand
TCTAGTCTGAGAATCTATTTGAATGGAAATAACCTGATAGCATGGAGTAAAATGCCAGACGATAGAGAGTCGAATTTTGCTGGTACAGGATGGGCTTCACAAGGAGCGTACCCTACGGTAAAACGATTCAATTTAGGACTCAATATTACATTTTAATACATAAAATCATGATAAAGGGAGTTAAAATTTTAGTAATGTCGCTAGGTCTTTGCATGACTTTAGGAGTAGTTGCCTGTAAAGATTTTTTATCCAGAGACCCACAATCTGTAGTATCTGACAAAGATGCTTTTAAGAATTTCGTTAATTTCCAAGGATTTACCGAAGAATTATATCATTGTATTCCTGATTTTACAAATGCCTATTGGACCAATTCATGGAACTGGGGCGAAGACGAAATTCAATCAACAGCCCAGACGTTTCACTTTTGTGTAAAAATAGACAATGGCGATTTTTGGGGTTGGCAACGCAATTTTGACGGCTGGCAGGCAGGTTGGATGGACAGAAACAACAACCAAACCAACGACGACCGTTTTGCCAAATCGCTTTGGGGTTTGGGTTGGTATGGTATCCGTAAAGCCAATATGGGGCTTGCCAATATCGACAAAATGACCGATGCTACACAGGAAGAAAAGGACTTAATCAAAGGGCAATTGTTGTTCTTTAGAGGATGGTTTCATTTTATGTTTATGCAATATTTTGGAGGGCTGCCATACATCGACAAAGTTCTTCCAGGCGATGAAAAGCTCACTTTACCACGCCTCAAATACAGTGAATGTGCCGATAAAGCTGCGGCTGATTTTAGAGCCGCCGCCGATTTATTACCTGTAAACTGGGACAATACTACGGCAGGAAGAAGAACGCTTGGTAAAAACCAATTGCGTATCAACAAGATTATGGCATTGGGATACCTCGGTAAAAACTACCTTTGGGCAGGTAGCCCATTGATGAACTTGGCATCTAATGGCACTCGTTCGTATAATGCCGACTACTGCAAAAAAGCCGCTGATGCTTTTGCCGAACTATTAACTTTGTGCGAAAACGGAACAGCTCCTTATAGCTTAGTGCCTTTTGCCCAATATTATACTAATTTTTATACAACTGGGCAAAACTGGAATATTCCTGGAGGTACAGAAGCGATTTTTAGAGGCCCTTATTATGGTGCCAATAGTTCAAACTGGGGAACGAGCAAGCAATATACGCCCTTGATTATCAGCGAAGGAGATGTAAAATTCTTGCCTACTTCCAATTATGTAAATTACTACGGCATGGCCAATGGCTTACCTATCAAAGACATTACCAAAGCTGATGCCGAATCGGGGTATAATCCTGAATATCCTTGGAAAGGACGTGACCCTCGCTTTTACAATGATATTGTTTTCGATGGCGTAAAAATGGTGGCTGGAAGTATTCCTAATGCCAACGAAGCTAATAACCGTTATGCCAATTTGCATACAGGTGGCTCGTATCGTGACATTGCTACGGGAAGTCGCACAGGATTTTTACTTTTTAAATTTGTGCCAAGAACGGCCAATAAATACGACCAAGGCTATAGCTACGACAAAAGCTTGAACGTGCATTTACCTTATATGCGTTTGGCGGATGTGTATTTGATGTATGCCGAAGCGGCTGCACAAGGCTACGGCTCGCCAACAAGTAAGCCTTCGAGCTATGCCAAAACACCTGTAGATGCCATCAATATGCTTCGTGATAGAGCTGGCGTAGGGCGTGTAGCACCGCAGTTTCAAGCCTCACTTGATGTATTTATGGAGGAATTGCGTCGTGAACGGGCTGTGGAGCTTTCTTTTGAAGGACATCGTTTCAATGACCTTCGTCGTTGGTTGCTTTTAACCCAAAACCCTTATACCCTCAAAAAATCTATCGAATTTGACAGAGCCGCACCTCTCGACCCCAACAAAGACCCTAAAGAAAATAAAGTGGTCAATTTGAGGGAAGTAGTGATTTTGGAACGCAAGTTTACGGATAAACATTATTGGCTTCCTTTGAAAAACAATGATGCTAATTTGTACCTAGAATTTACCCAAAATCCAGGATGGTAAGCTACGTAAAAAAGGTGAGTTGTGCATTTGATAATCAGTTTGTTATTATCTTTTAAATGCCCAACTCACCACTAATTCATAGCTCATACTTATTTCATTTTATTAGATAAACAAACAAAGAAATGAAGTTGAAAAAATTACTAACAATCTTGTGCACGTGGTTGCTATGCTCAATCCATCTGCTACAGGCACAGGAGGTTTCGACCATAAAAATAAAAGCTACCGTTTGGAATAGCAACAGCCAGCCCATCAAAGGGGCGGTAGTAAGTAGCTCTGCCGAAAATGGGAAAGTTGCTACCACAGACGTATGGGGAGCATTTGAATTAGAAGTTCCCGTAAACGAAGTATTGTCGGTTTCGGCTAAGGGCTTTCAAACGAAATACATAACCATCACACAACCCATTAGCGAAATTGTACTAATCGAAGAAAAAACTACCGATGTTGTACATCTCGCTTTTCGAGATGTTGCTAAACAACACTTGCTCGGTGGGGTGTCGTATGTAAATGTAAATGAACTTTTACAGAAAAATTACTTTACTTACACCCTCGACGGTATGGAATCGCTGGCATCAGGCTTTAATGGCAACAGCAATTGGGGCATGGGTAATTATTTATTTATGATTGATGGTGTACCTCGTGAAACGGGCAACGTAGCTCCTACTGAAATTGAGCAAATTGTATTTTTGAAAGGAGCAAACGCCGTTGCCTTGTACGGTAGCCGTGCGGCCAAAGGCGTGGTGAATGTTATTACGAAAAGAGGAGAAGCCAACAAAACCCGCTTCGATTTAAGAGTAAATAGCGGTATCAATTTGCCTAAAGCGTATCCTAAATATTTGGGTTCGGCCGAATATATGACGCTCTACAACGAAGCCCGCCGAAACGATGGTTTGACCGATTTGTATTCTGAAATAGATATTTATAATTATGCGTCGGGTCGCAATAAATACCGTTATCCGAATGTCGATTTTTATTCTTCCGATTATTTGAAAAATAGTTTTATGCGTTACGACGCTACGGCAGAAATTTCGGGAGGAAACGAACGCATCAGGTATTATACCAATTTGGGCTTTACTACGACGGGTTCTTTGCTCAACTTCGGCGAAGCCAAAAATAATAGCAATGCCGACCGCCTTAATTTTAGAGGAAATATTGATGTAAACCTGAATGAATACATCAGCTTGAACGTGGACGCAACCGCCATTTTCTATACAGGCAGAGGCGTAAATGCCGATTACTGGGGCAGTGCTGCCTCGGTGCGTCCGAACCGCTTTACCCCACTCATTCCGATTGATTTGATTGAAAAAGAGGATGCTGCTTCTCAAATATGGATTCAGAATAGCAATAACCTCATCGACGGAAAATACTTGTTGGGCGGTACACAGCTAGACCAATCAAATCCTATTGCATCTATCTATGCAGGAGGTAATAACCAATACGCCAACCGTCAGTTTCAATTTAACACAGGATTCAAGGCCAACCTTGGTAATGTATTGAAAGGCTTGTCGTTTCAGTCGAAATTTGCCGTAGATTATGCCACAGCGTACTCACTTTCGTATAACTATTCTTACGCAACCTATAGCCCTACTTGGAACAATTACAGCGGAACAGATTTGATTAGTAGCCTTGCTGTATATAGCCAAGATACCAAATCGGGAACGCAAAATGTAAGTGGTAACTGGTATCGACAGACCATTGCTTTTACGGGACAATTGAACTATGACAGAACCTTTGCCGCCAACCATCATTTGTCGGTGATAGCCTTAGCCAATGGTTTTCAGCAATCGGAATCGGCTATATATCACCGCACAAGCAATGCTAATATAGGCTTATTGGCAAGCTATAATTTCAAGGATAAATACTACCTTGATTTCAGTGCGGCATATATTCATTCGGCTAAATTACCAACCGCCAACCGCCAAGCCCTTTCGCCTTCGGTTACGCTCGGATGGCGTATCAGCCAAGAGCCGTTTTTAAAAGATGTAAAAGCCATCAACGACCTCAAACTTACGGCTTCGGCAAGTATTTTGAATACCGACTTAGACATCTCCGATTATTATTTATACCAAGGTATTTATACTGGTGCTGGCTCGTGGTATGGTTGGAAAGATGGAACAGGCATTCAGGCAACCGAATCTCGTAGAGGGGATAACCCAAATATGAAATTCCCAAGAAGAGAAGAAATTAACGTAGGTATTGAAGGAACATTTTTCAACAATAGCTTGCAGTTAAATGGTACATTTTTTACGAATAAAATCACGGGTAATATCATCCAAGCGGGTGTTTTATTCCCTGCTTATTTTACTACAGGATGGCCCGTTTCTTCTTTTATTCCGTATGTTAATTACAATGAAGACCAACGCATTGGCTTCGATTTTGGAGCAAGTTTCCGTAAAAAAATAGCAGATGTTGAGTGGAATATTGGCATCAATGGTACTTACTACGAAACAACTGCGTCTAAGAGAGCGGAAGTTTATGAAAATAGCTACCAATATCGCCAAGGAAAAGCATTAGATGGTATTTGGGGTTTACAAAACTTAGGATTCTTCCAAGATGCGGATGATATTAAAAATTCTCCTTCGCAGACTTTCGGACAAGTAAAACCCGGTGACATCAAATACAAAGACCAAAACGGCGACGGTATCATCGACTCTCGTGATGAGGTGTTTTTAGGCAAAGGTGGCTGGTTTGGTGCACCTTTTACGATGGGCTTACATCTATCAGCCAAATGGAAAAACTTGAGCTTTTTTGCTTTAGGTGTAGCTCGCTTTGGAGCAAATGCCATGCGTAACAATTCGTATTTCTGGGTTGACGGAGAAGATAAATATTCTGAAATAGTACGCAATCGTTGGACAGAAGCCAACAAGCAAACCGCCACGTATCCACGTCTTACAACATTCAACAGCGATAACAACTTCCGTTCTTCGGATTTCTGGATTTACACAACCAATCGTTTTGATTTGTCTAAAGTACAAGTGACCTACGACCTAACAAGTGTCTTGAAAATGAAGGCATTTGTCAAAGAACTAGGCGTTTATGTAAGTGGTTTCAATTTGTTGACAGTAGCCCCTAACCGTGAAATTTTGGAAATGAACGTAGGGAGTTTGCCTCAAACGAGATTATTTAATTTAGGATTGAAAGCATTATTCTAAACGAGTATTGTACGACGAATGAAAAAACTGCAATAGCTTTTCAGACGCTCGTACAATACTAAGGATAAACTAAAAAACAGACTTTTATACACGATGATGAATAAAGGAATTTTAACCATACTTGCCTGCATCTTGCTACTCACGAGCTGTCAAGACCTGATAGAGCCTGCTCAAGAAAATAACAGGCAACTCGACCCAAGTGCTTATTTACCAAGCGATTCGAGGTTTCCTTTCGGAATATTACTCAATGGCTACAACCGTATTCCTAGTAATGGCTGGTCGTTTAATGATGTGGCAACCGACGATGCCGTAACCAACGACCAAACCAATGGTTACTTGAAAATGGCAACAGGCCAATGGACAGCCAACAACAACCCAGCTAACCAATGGACCAATGGCTACGCTGCTATTCAGTACCTCAATATTATGCTAGGCGAAGTAGATAAAGTACAATGGGTAAACGACCCAGTTGCCAGCAAGCTATTCGCTACACGCATCAAAGGAGAAGCGTATGGTTTACGGGCTTTGTTTATGTATCACCTGCTACAAGCCCATGCAGGCGTAGGAAAAAATGGAGCAATTTTGGGTGTACCTATTTTACTAAAACCACAAACAGCCTCTGATAACTACAATTTACCTAGGGCTACGTTTGATGATTGCATGAAACAAATTTACCAAGATTTAGATAGTGCCGACGTAAAATTACCTTTAGATTACCAAAATCTTGCTCAGGGACAAGAAGCGTCGATTCCTGCTAAATTTGGTAAAGTAACCCTTGAACAATACAACCGAGCTTTTGGGGTGACGTTCAGCGGTTTGTTGAGCGGACGCATCGCTAAGGCAATCAGAGCCAAAGCTGCATTGTTGGCGGCAAGTCCGGCGTTTAATCCCAACAACGCAGCCAAATGGGCTACCGCAGCCAACTACGCTGCCGAAGTACTCAACCTCAAAGGCGGGCTTAGTGCCATTACTTCTAATGTAGCCAGTGGTCTTACATGGTATGCCAATACAAGTGAAATAGCCAACCTCAAAGATGGTGCAAACCCACCTGAAATACTTTGGCGTAACAACTGGGGCGAAAACAGGGATTTAGAACAAGCCAATTTTCCGCCTACGTTGTTTGGCAATGGTCGTATCAATCCTACGCAAAACTTGGTGGATGCTTTTCCTACCCTGAATGGTTATCCAATCACTAACCCTTCTAGTGGTTATGACCAAGCAAATCCTTACAACAACCGAGACCCTCGTCTGAAAATGTTTATTTTGGTTAATGGCGGTACAGCAGGGGTAAACAATACGGCAATCAATACCACAGCCGATGGAACAACCAACGATGGACTCAATAAAGTAGCAACTTCTACCCGAACAGGCTATTATATGCGTAAACTTTTACGACAAGATGTAAACCTTAACCCTACATCGGCAACCAACCAACGGCATTATAAACCCCACGTTCGTTACACAGAAATAGCCCTTACGTATGCCGAAGCCGCCAACGAAGCTTGGGGACCTACTGGGACAGGAACAAACAGTTTTTCTGCCTACGACATCGTGAGAGTCATTCGCCAACGGGCGGGTATTGGCGTAAGCAATGGCGATGCCTATCTCGAAAGTGTGAAAAACGACAAAGACCTCATGCGTCAATTGATTCGTAACGAACGCCGCTTAGAGCTTTGTTTTGAAGGATTCCGTTTTTGGGATTTACGTCGCTGGGATGCCGACCTTACCGAAACAGCCAAAGGAATGAGCATCAGAAGTGGGGCTTATTCGGTGTTGCCTAGCGTAGAATCACGGGTGTATCAGCCTTATATGAAATATGGCCCTATTCCGTATTCAGAAGTATTGAAGTTTACGGCATTAGAGCAGAACCAAGGATGGAATTAGAAAAGCAAATTTTTAGCATTACTACAAAATAATTCCTTGATAGTGAGTATGATACTCGGACGATAACTAAAGGAAAACTTGTACGAAAGTACTTAAATTTATCTTATTCATGAAGAAACTATTTTTTATGTTGGTAGGAAGTATTATAGGATTACTTTCCTGTAATGCAGAAAAGGAATTTCCTGATTACAAATACCAAACGGTATATTTTGCGTATCAATATCCCGTCAGAACTATTACTTTAGGCGAAGATACTTACGTGAATACCGACCTTGATAACCAGCATAAATTTCAGATTTATGCTGCTACAGGAGGCGTTTATTACAGCAAAAATGATGTATCTATTGCAGTAAATGTCGATAACTCACTTTTAGGCAGTGGCTTACGCTTTGGCTCAGGAAAAGACGAAATATTGCCCATGCCGAGCAATTATTACAGCTTGGCATCCAATAACATTGTGATTCCGAAAGGAACACTTGCGGGAGGCGTGGACGTACAATTGACAGATGCGTTTTTCGCAGACCCCAAAGCCATCAAAAATACCTACGTCATTCCCCTAAACATGACCAAAGTAACCGATGCAGATTCTATTTTATATGGAAAACACTTTGTTTTATATGCCGTAAAATTTGTGAATCCTTGGCATGGCAATTATCTCAGAAGGGGCAAGGATGTCGTAACGGGTTCGGTAAACCAAACCATTGTACGTCATGCACAGTATGTAGAAAAAGACGAAGTAAACAAACTTTCAACCAAATCTTTGAGCGAGTTGGAGTTTCCTGTAGTCGTGAAAGACAAAGACGGCAAAAACATCAATGTCACCTTGCTGCTCAAATTTGACAACGAAGGCAAATGTACCATTAGCTCTAGTACAAGCGGTTTTACAGCCACGGGTTCAGGTGTATTTGTAAAAAAAGGAGAGAAAAATAGTTGGGGAAACAAAGACAGAGATGCCTTGTATTTGAAATATGAGATAGACTTGACAAGCATGAAAGTTGCCACAACCGATACGCTTGTAATGCGTGACCGTGCCGTAGCGATGGAAACTTTTACGCCAGTTGCCAAGTGATATGTTTAAACTAGACCATTGTAACATGAAGAAATTACATACCCTCATGGCAGGAATCATGACGCTTGCGTTTGCTTCCTGTACTAAATTTGAAGCCCTCGATTTTGCGGCCAACAAGCCCGAAAGCATTGCTTTACAAGAAGACATAGATGCGTATCCTGCACTCAAAACGTACATCAACCGAACGGCTCACCCCAATTTTAAATTTGGCGTAGCCCTTTCACTCAGCGACTACGTAAACAAAGGCGTGATGTATCGTTTGGCCAATAAAAACTTCGACGAAATTGCCCTTGGCTACGAAATGAAACACGGGGCAGTAGTACAAGCCAACGGAACATTAGCCCTTGATAATGTTGGCAAATTGTTGGCAACAGCCAAAGAAAGTGGCATTACGGTGTATGGGCATACCTTATGCTGGCACGCCAATCAAAATGCTACTTATCTCAAAGGCTTGATTGCTCCCGATATTCTTTCGTCAACTGGGCCCGGTTGGGACTTAATCACAGCCGCTGATTTTGAAACCGATGCAGCCACTAATTTTCAATCCAATGCCAATGCCGTAGTGTCTTATACGGCTGTGGGCGAAGGAGCGAAAGGTGTTGGCAGAGCTTTGAAAATCAATAATGCGAGTGTTCGGGCTAATGATTGGGAAGCTCAGTTTTTCTTGAAATTTTCGCCCGCCGCAGTTTTAGGAGAAAAATATATCCTTAAAATGGATGTGAAAGCAGATGTTGCGGCATCGTACCCAACCCAGGCACACGTAACCCCAGGGGCATACAAACACTGGGACTTCTTTGGAACTATTGCGGCTACGCCCACTTGGACGACCTATACCAAAGAGATTACAATTACCGCCGACATGGCTACCTGTGGGGCAATTGCTTTTAACCTTGGTAAAACGGCCACTAATTATTATTTCGACAATATCACTTTGACAAAATACAATGCCACAGGAAGCGTACAAACAAGAGAAAAAACGCCTGAGCAAAAGAATACGCTCATTACCAATGCTTTGGATAAATGGATGTCGGGTATGTTGGACGTAAGTAAAAATTATGTAAAAGCATGGGACGTTGTAAACGAACCCATGGACGACGGCAAGCCGTATGAACTTAAAACGGGGGTTGGCAAAACGTTGGCAAGCGATGAATTTTACTGGCAAGATTACATGGGCAAAGACTACGCCGTAACAGCTTTCCAATTGGCAAGAAAGTATGGCAATGCCACAGACATTCTTTTTATCAATGATTATAATTTAGAATATAATTTGGATAAATGTAAAGGTATCATTGCCTATGTCAATTACATCGAATCGAAAGGAGCGAAAGTAGATGGCATCGGTACGCAAATGCACATCGACATCAACAGCGATAAAACCAAAATTGCGGATATGTTTAAGCTTTTAGCTGCTTCTGGAAAATTGATAAAAATCTCTGAGTTGGACATTGGTTTAGGCGGTGTAAAAACAGCCAACGCTACCCAAGAGCATTACCAAGCCCAAGCAGAAATGTACAAATACGTGATTGATAAATACTTTGAATTAATCCCTGCTGCCCAACGCTACGGTATTACCCTGTGGAGTCCACTTGATAGCCCTGCCAATTCGAGTTGGCGTGCTGGCGAGCCTATCGGTATCTGGAACTTACAGTATGTGAGAAAGTTAGCATATTCGTATGTTGCCGAAGCCATTAAAACCAATATGAAATAAGTTGCTTACGAAAGAAACGCAGTATTTTGAACAATCAAAATACTGCATTTCTTTTGAACCACTAATGTATCAGTACCACTGTAAAATTGTATAAATTTGCTTGTTTTTTGTATTCATCAAAGCAAACGCTATAATCCATTGAGCTATGAAGAGGTGTTTTCTATTGTATTGTTTGTTATTCGTTTTCTACACTTATGGGCAACAGCCCAAAGAGTATAAGTTTATTAATTTTAGTAATAAAAATGGCTTATCGTCCAATTCCATCAATGCCATTATCAAAGATAAAAATGGCTTTATGTGGTTTGCGACAGAAGATGGATTAAATAAATTTGATGGACAAAACTTCATAGCGTATCGACACAAAGCTTACGATAGTACAAGTATTGGAAGAGGGGCTGTAATTGCCATGACCCAAGATAAACATAAGCAATTATGGTTGGCTGCCAATTTTACCTTGTCGTTGTACAACCAAAATCAAGATGCGTTTTTCAATTATGATTTTAGTAAATATGGCTGGATAACAAGCCTTTGTGCCGACTCGTTTGGTAAAATATGGGTAGGTACGTATAGTGGATTGTTTGTCTTTGACCCTCATACGCATAACGTTACATCTTTTAAAGCCAACACAGGACCACAAGCCAACACCATCAACTGTATTACAGAAGATTCAAGACATAATATTTGGATAGGGAGTACGAATGGGCTACACCTATTTCACAGAAAATCAGCTACTTTCAAGCGTTATAGTCATGACCCTGCCAACCCCAATAGCCTTTCGAGCAATCTTATACGCTGTATCACAGAAGATACACACGGACAACTTTGGATTGGCACAGACACCGGTGGCATCAATGTGATGAATCCTAGCAATGGTTTTTGCAAAATTTATCGTGCTAATATAGCCGACAATACAAGCCTTTCGAGTAATAATATCTTTAAACTTGCCTTTGATAAGGCTGGGCAATTGTGGGTAGGAACAGACGTTGGCCCTAATATTTTACACCCTCAAACCAATCAAGTAGAACGCATCAAATGTTCTTTGTTGGGACAAGACGGGCATATAGCCCGCATCGCAGGCCGTTCGGTAAGAGATATTTATATCGACGAAGCAGGTATTTATTGGATTGCCATTCACCAAGGTGGCGTAAACAAATACGATACCAATTTGACGGTTTTTAACCACAAACCTTTTCACCTTTTCGACCCTAACGGATTGACGGGTAGCTCCGTTATGACTTTTGCCGAAGATATTTCTGGAGAAATATTTGTAGGTTTAGAAGGTACAGGCATCAATAAATTCAATCCTAAAACAGGTACTATAAAACCCTATACCCTCAAAGAAGATAAAATTAACCACGCCTCTGTGATAGCACTGGCATCGCAAAACCATAACCTTTGGATTGCCACGTACCAATTTGGTCTATACCGTGTTAATACACAAACAGGTGCTGTTAATTATTTTGCCCTACCTACCAGTAAAAATAATTTGAACGACGTACCTGTCAATTGTATAAGCATAGACAAAAACGGTCTTCCGTGGTTTGGCACAAACGGTGGCGGGGTGTATTTGTACCATGCGAGTAAGAATACCTTGGTTTCATTGCAAGATTTTTTTGAATTACCCTCATCCAACAAACTGCCTTTGAATGGCTATATCACCAGTATTATAGAAGACCTCCAAGGCAATGTTTGGATTGGTTCTAATGGCACTGGCATAGCCGTTTTTTCGCCTTATACTAAAAAATTTCAGGTATTCAACCACGGTAATAGCAATCTGCCGATAGACAAAGTACAAAGTGTTTTATGCGATAAATCAGGAAAAATATGGATTGGCTTGTCGGGCGGTGGGCTTTGTTTGTATAAACCTGAAAAAAATAATTTCGATATTTTCGACGAACGAGCTTCATTGTCTAATGAGGTGATTTATAGTATTTTAGAAGACAATAGAGGGCAACTATGGCTGAGTACCAACAAAGGTATCAGTACTTTCGACCCTCGTAAAAAAATATTCCGAAACTTCTCCCATTATAATGGCATTCAACAAAGCACTTTCAACGTAGGGGCAGGACTTAAAACCTCTGACGGACAATTATTTTTTGGGGGCTTAGACGGGTTTAATTATTTTAACCCTGACAACATTATTCAGAAAAAAATTATTCCCCCACTTTTTATTACAAGCCTGAAAGTCAATAATAAATTGGTTAGTCCAGCCGAAAATGCGGAAATAACCGAGCATATTTCTGTGGCTAAAGAAATTACACTGAACTACAAGCAAAACTTTTCCTTAGACTTTATGGCACTCAATTATACCGTGCCACACGAAAACCGCTATGCTTATCGCTTAGATGGCTTCGACAAAGAATGGAACCAAGCCAACACAGCAGTTTATACCAATTTGGACCCGGGTGTTTATACTTTTCGCCTGAAAGCTTATAGCGAAAATGGGGCTTGGACAACCCCCGAAAAGGTCATCAAAGTAACCGTAAAACCTCCTTTCTGGCGAACTTACTATGCTTATATTAGCTATGTATTAATCGTGGTGTTTATCTTTTGGGCATTGCGGAGAAGTTCTATTCAAAAATTAAAAAATGAATTTGCCCGAGAACAAGAACGCCTAGAAGTCAAGCATTTAATAGAAAAAGAACGCCACGAAGCAGAGAAAATGATGGAGTTGGAAAAAATTAAAATTAAATTTTTAACCAACTTGAGTCATGAGCTAAAAACGCCTTTAACGCTGGTACTCAATCCAATTGAAAACTTGATGTTTCAGGAAAATAGTACCGAAAAACTGGAAATGCTCAACCTCATTAGTCGCAATGCCAAAAGGTTGTTGAACTTGGTCAATCAGTTGCTCGATTTCCGTAGCATCGAAACCCACGAACTAACCCTGCACACAACAGAGGTCGATTTAGTGCCATTTACCCAAGAAATTGTCGATTCGTTCAAATACATTGCTACTCGTAAAAATATATCCTTGCATTTTCTCAGTACATACTGTACTTTTTATACTCATTTCGACAAAGACAAAGTAGAACGCATCTTAATCAATATTCTTTCAAATGCCATCAAATTCACCAACGAAGGAGGCAATGTAAGTGTACAACTCGCCAACGACAACAATACAGGTATCAAGCTGATTATCAGAGATACAGGTATCGGATTGCCCCCTGATTTAGTAGATAAAATTTTTGAAAGATTTTTTCAAGTCAATCATCATGACACCATCCTCAACCAAGGCAGTGGCATAGGGCTATCTATTGCCCAAGAATTTGTAAAACTGCATGGCGGCACCATCAATGTAGAAAGCGAAGAAGGACTAGGTACAACCTTTGTGATTAGCCTGCCGCTCTTGCCTATTATTTTTGAAGAAGCCTCTGCTCCAAGCATTGCTACTCCCGAAAATTTATCTATTGCTAGTTTTGCCAAACATCAACCGCCCAAAATAGACTTGCCTACTATTTTAATTGTCGATGACGACGACGATTTGAGAACCTATTTGGTAGAAAGCCTCAAGACAAAGTATAAAGTCATAGAGGCAACCGACGGCCGAAAAGGTTGGCAAAAAGCTTTGTCGGCTCATCCGCAAATCATTATTACCGATGTAAATATGCCAGGAGTCGATGGGGTAGAAATGGTAAGGAAAATCAAAAGTGACAACCGCACCAAGCATATTCCTGTAATTATGCTCACGGTATTATCGGAAGAAAGTAACCAACTCAAAGGGCTAGAAGCAGGCGCCAGCGATTATCTCACCAAGCCTTTTAGTTTTCATTTACTGAGCATAAAAATAGATAACCTTTTGAGCCTGAATAATTTACTGAAAGATACTTATAGCCGAAAAATTCAGCTAGAAACACCAGTCTTTGAGGCCGTTTCAGAAGATGAAAAGTTTTTGCTTAAATTCTCTCATTATGTAGAAGAACACATAGAAGACACCAACCTTTCTATAGAAGAACTTAGCAAAAATATGTGCGTAAGCAGGGGCACACTTTACAGCAAAATACTAAACCTCACAGGCGAATCGCCCGTAGAATATGTGCGGTCGATAAAGTTGAAAAAAGCCCTTTTGCTACTTGAAAAAAGTGATATGAAGATTTCACAAATCGCTTATGCTGTTGGGTTCTCGAATCCTAATTATTTTACAAGGGCATTCAGGGCAAAATACAGTGTATCGCCATCAGAATATGTGTCGCATCATAAAAATGTGGGGCATGAAGTTATCGAAGAAGAATCTTAACGATAAATATTGCATCTGTTAATGGCTTTTTGCCTGTATGTATTTGATTTATGTATCTGCTCGAAGTAATCATGGCTTATTTAGTACAGATGAATTAGCGTTTGTTTTGAAGTTATATCCTGAATGGATTGTCAGCCTTACGATTGCAGTGCTTTAATATATTACGGTATCTTAAAAAACCACTTAACTGGCGCAAAAACAGTCAGTTAAGTGGTTTGAAAAATTACAAAAATATCATTTTACGACTTCGACATTTCGCTGGAGAAGGGTTGATTATAAAAACGCTTGCCTGTGCTTTTGTACAAAGCATTGGCAACAGCACCAAAAACAGGAGGAAAAGGCGGCTCGCCAAGGCCCGTTGGGTCGATGTTGTTTTGCACAAAGTGAACGTCTATTTCTTTGGGTGCTTCGTTATGACGAATGATGCGGTAATTATGGAAATTACTTTGTTCGGCTGCTCCGTTTTTGTGGGTCAATGCCCCATAAAAAGCATTACCGATGCCGTCCACGACTGCCCCTTGCACCATATTTTTGGCAGCATCGGGGTTTACGACAATACCGCAATCAATGGCACTGGTTACTTTTTCAACATAAGGCTGACCGTCACGCATGACTATATCCACCACATGACCAGCGTAAGAAGCATGGCAAAAATAAGCGGCTACACCACGTTTTTTACCTTTATTTTCGGGTTTATCCCAACCCGATTTTTCTTTGAGTAATTCCAATACGCCAGCGTAGCGGTCGGCATCATATTCGTTGTTTTTGCCTACTGGATTTTCTTTGGCACGTTTCAACAAATCAAGTCGGAAAGCGATTGGGTCTTTGCCCATTGCTTCGGCTACTTCGTCTAAAAATGATTGTTCGGCCGCAGCATTGAAGTTTGAACGAGGTGCTCGGAAAGCTCCAATCGTGATATTAGAAGGAATTTCCCAAGCCTCAGCCAAGTAATTATCCACCGCACCAGCAGGGAAACGATTGGCATGGATTGGGTTTTCAGGGATACCGCCACCTTTTACATGAAATGCAATCAGGTTTTTGTTTGCGTCTAAAGCCGCACGATAAGTAGCCGTGTACATCGGGCGATAGATGCCGTAAGTCATGTCGTCTTCACGGGTATAAATCAATTTGATAGGTGCTTTCAAGCGTTGAGAGATGCGAGCCGCTTCATACACATATTGCCCGTAAGCCCTACGACCAAAACCACCGCCCATACGAGTCATTTGAATCTCGATTTTATCGGCAGGTAAATTCAAGATTTTCGCAAGCGTAGGTTCTATCCAGCCCGGTGCTTGTAAGGGACCAGCTACCAAAGCTTTATCTTCAGAAACATGGGCGAAGAAGTTCATCGGCTCCATGGTATTATGGGCCAAAAATGGAGCATTATAAGTACGTTCAATCACCAGAGTGGCATTCTTGAAAGCCGTTTCAGGGTCGCCATCTTTTCTTAATTGCTGTGCAGGTCTTTTTGCATAATCCGCCATCAGGGCCAATTGGTCAGCAGTGGTTTCT
>JACCDR011042173.1_pt1 | contig 15618 bp, 7 predicted proteins | sample 7446431 | NCBI WGS metagenome assembly JACCDR01 (sample SAMN15323443, study PRJNA562643) | freshwater metagenome | isolation source: river surface water | place: USA:Blue River Watershed | collected 2017-08-17 | reverse complement strand
GTCCTAATCAGTTTATAATTGAAAAATCAAATGTAATTTTATTTAATGAATTTTTAAATATGATTAAGAATAAAAATATAAAATTTGGATTTAATCAAGAAGATTCAGGTGAATTATTAGTATTATTATTAGATGTAATAAATGATAATTATATTTACAGTTTATTTTATAATAAATATAAAACCGATATTTATCGTAGAAATTGTAAAAAAATAACTAATATTAAAGACGATATATCTATTCAATTTGAATTAAATATTGACACAATAAATACTAATTATTTACAATCAGATATACATAAAGATCTTCAAGTAATGAATCAATTTTTAAAAAATAATTATTCTGAATGTGATGATTATAAATGTTTAAATTGTAATACTTCTGGATTATGTCTTAAGATAAATAGATTATTATTAATGCCTACAATTATTGTAATTAATTTTAATAAATATTCGGAAAAAAAAAATTATAACTATCCACTTGAATTATTCTTTATAAGCAAAAGTGAAAATAAAAAATATAATTATAAAATAGTATCTTCAATTAATCATTCTGGTACAATAAATTATGGCCATTATGTTTCTAAGGCATTAAGAAAAGATATAGATATTAATACGGTATTAAAAACTTATGTATTAAATGATTCTTCATATGAACTTTCATCATTTAAACCAGAAGCTAATTCTTATATTATATTTTATCATTTTGTAAATGTAGTTGAATATTATACAGCATAATATAAAATAAAACAATATATGAAAGCTACATAATATTGAGTAAAATGATATAATTAATTAATATTAGAATTATTTTTTTCTTCTTCGATTTGTTGTTTTTGTTTTAATTCATTAGTTCTATTAGTATATAATGGTAAGAAAAATGAATACCAAGTTTTATCGTAAACTTCTCTATTTTGCGTTTTATATTTAACATCGTTAGATTTAATTAAGGTTGGTCTTATTCGCCGACCTTTAGTTGAACAATAATCATTAGCAAATCCAAATATACGCCAGTATACTCCTGGATATGGATGATTTGAATGAGAATATAATGCAGGATATACAATTAAATTATTATCTATAAAATTACATTTTTCAAATGGAAAATATTTTCCTTCTTGTTGATGCGCCGAAAAGAATACATATTCAGGTTTTCCTGTATCAAAGTTATATAATATCTTAACTGCCTCTTTATCTTTTTCGTGATATCCAAAATTTTTATTATTAGGAAACCAAGAATTCATACCAATAGAATGATTTATTTTATAATAAATAAAATATGTAACTGAATAATATTTTTTACCATAATATAGATATATATCATCTATATTATAATACACTGGATGTATATACTTATTATCTGAATTAATTAGATCATTATATTCATTAGAGCATGGAAAATCTAATTCATCTGGATGAAATCTTAATTCTAAATTATAAATTTGAATATTGAGAGACATGATTATATCTATATTATTAGTCATACATTTTGTTTATAATTAAATTATATCCAGATTTATATGAAGTAGTTCCATTAATATCATTTAGAACATCTGATGTATCTTTAAATATATAATATTTGCTATACCCACTAAGATTTACTCTTATCCCAATTAAATCACTTAAATTTGTATATTTAAATTTTAAATCAAATTTAGTATTATTATTAATAGTAAATGTAAATATATCTTTATTTACATCTTGTTTATTAATTATATTTTGACTCCTTTTAGAATTATATAATCTAATCATATTTAGTTTAAATCTTTCTAAATCTTCTACATTATCGATAGTAGCTTTTATTTTTTTTTCATTAATAGAAACAATATAACATGAAGTATTAAAAAACATTGTAAAATTTATTGCAAAAAAATATTATATTAGAATAACTATATAATATTTAAATTATTTATACAATTTGTATTTTAAATATTTATAATGTTAAATATTCAAAATCATCATCTTGATAAGTTGGATTTGCAGGAGTGTATTTAGTAACTCTATCATTAATAATACCAATATCAGTAACAATTTTAGTATCAATACGTTCAACTTCTTTCTTAATCTTAAACATAATTACACGTTGTAAATTTACTAAGAACATAATATTACGTATAAATTTATTATTTAAACGCGGAGTATCTCTTACTGGTCCTGCAGGACCAGGTGGAACTACTGCATTTGATACAATTACCATATCAGATAAAAATTTAGCTGTTCCTAATTTATCTACTGAATTAGTAAAAGTGTTAGTTAATAATGTATTTATATTATTAGCCACATAATAAGGATCAACTAAAAGATATGTCATCATTTCATTAATATTAGCAGGTCTATGATTAGTTTCAGGACCATAATTACCAAATTCAGCTTTAATAATATTATCATAAGTAAATGCATAATTATAAATATTAATTAATGGAATTTCACGCATTAAAGCATGGACATTGATAGGAATAATATTTAGATCAATAATATTTAATAATCTGGCATTAGCACGATTTAAATTAAATGAATTAGAAATAGTACTACTAGCAATAACTTCTTTAGAAATACGAAGTTTACTATTTTCAAGTGAACTATTTTCAATTACACTAATAGTATCAATCATAGATTTATTATTAAGAGTATGAAAAGTGTTAACAATATCAGTTTCAACATTAAGATTATAATTTAAAACATTATTCATTGCATTATTAAATGTTCTATTAAATAATCTATTAAATTGAATCATATTCCATAAACCTCTACTTAAAATATTATTATATTGTAAATAATCACCTAATTTAGAAATATCAATTCTATTAACAGATACAATACTATTATTATATGATTTAATTGCATCTTTTAACCATAAATAATTATTAATATCATTATCTAAATTTTTATTTTGTAAAACACAATTAGAACCATATAAGAATTTATTATGTTGTTCTAAAATAGTATTAGAAGGAAATAATAATTCATACATTTGAATACCAGCAGGTAAACTATTATTTAAAGTTGCACTTAAGGTAGACATAGGCATTAATGGTAATTTGTTAGTATTATTATAAAAATTCTTAATAAAGTTTTCTTTTAATTCAAAGAATTGTGGTTTTTTTCCAATTTCATTAAGAACATTATTAGCATCATTAATTAATGCACGAGTAGCTTCAATTAAATTAGTTAATACATTATTAAAACGAGTATTATTTTGTTGAGAACCATTAATCCATCTACCGATTAATGTTTGATTTTCACCTACAAAGTCAGATAAAATATTAACATTATTACTATTAGCAATATCATTTACTGGAGTAAGACCATTAATAATAGAAGGCTCCGTAGTATCTAATATTTTTTTATAAATAATACATTTATTAATTAATGATTCAAATAAATTGATAAATATAGGTAAGAAAGTTTTATATTTTTCAACCATATTAGGAGATACTTCAGATAAATTAGTTAGTAAATGATATTTAGTTGGCATTTGAACATTAACAACACGATTAATTAAAGTTTTAATCATAATACCTAAAGATTCGGCAAGAACATGATCATTTTTATCAAAGGATGGTAATAAACGTAAATTTGGTTCAGTACCTGCAATAAATATATCAGCAATACCATTATTTCCGAATACTGCTGCATTTTGTGATTTATTAGCAAATTCGTTAAATAATCCATTATATATTTTTTTAGTAGATCCATCATAAAATACATCAAGATATTTATAAACAAGATAATTAAATTTAGATAATAAACGTTTATCAGTACCATTACCATTAATATAAATACATTCTTTAATACTAAAATCTATAGGAGCAGGCCCAGCACCTCCTGGTGCTGCCGTATCATGTGTTCTCCAAGTTCTTTGTTGTGCATCATATACTCTAAATATATCATTAAATAATTTATTAGTTTTTAAAACACTTAAAGGATTAGTATTACGATCATTATTATTAAACATAATTGTACGATATAGATCAGTTGATAAATTAACATGACGAGTTCCGTTAATAATTTCTCCAAATGTATTATTTATTAATTCAAAATTACATGCACTAAATACATCATCGTCAGTAGTATCTTGATTAGTTAAAACTTTTAAGAAAAGTTTATCTTCAATTTCTAAAAGAATTTGTTCATATCTAGCTATAATAGTTTTATCAAAATTATTTCTAAATTTAGAAATCATATATTTAGTATTTTCAACTGTTTTTTCAACTACTTCTTGTAATTTAGTATAATTAATAATAAATTTATATACAGATACAAATTTTAATTCTACTAAATTAGTATCAGACATAAATTCTTGTAATAAATTAACTAAAGTAACTTTATTTAATTTAAATGCATTAAAATTACCTAATGCTGCTGTTCTAAGTGGGATAACATCTAAATTATTTTTTAAATTCCAACACATTTTTTTATATGTAGTAGTAGCATCAGCTGCAGTAGGTACATCAATTGTTGCTTTTGTATATGCCGCATCAACTACTTTAATAGTTTCAGTTAATGCAGGATTTTCATTTATGAATGAAGCTAAGACTTGTTTAATTTTACTTCTATTTACAAACAAATTAGCAGCATCTAATGTTAAATTACGAGTAACTTCCACTATTTTAGTATTAATTGCTGTTCCAAATGCAGTTGCTTCTGGAATTGCTACTGCTCCTGGAGGTGTTAAAGCAATTCCAGCTAACGTAGCATTTACAACACCAATTCCGCTATTTATATTAGCAGATGCATCAAATGCTGTTATAAATTCATTAACAATAAAATTTAAGTTAGTTGCATATGCAATAGTTTCAGCTACTGTATGAGGAATATTTAAATAATCATTAATCATAGTAGTAATTTTATTAGGATTTTTAATATTAGTAGTCATTTCAGATTTAAGAGTTGCTACATCAGCAGGAACTGCAGCTACAGCTGCATTAAAATAATTTACATTTTCATCATTATCTAATTGAATATTATGATACATTGAATACATTCTAGGAATATATATTTGTAAAAATCCATATACTAATTTATTTAATATTTGTAAGTTTTTCATTGGGTATATAACTAATTCATGAAACATAATATTAATATCTGTATTATGAGAATTAATATTAGAAGATTCATCAATTGCTTTAATAATCATATCAACTTTAGATTCATTATTTTTAGTGCTGGAAATTTCATTTTTATAAAATTTAATTTTTTCAACGAATGATTTTTTAGATAATTCTTTAAGTTCTGTTTCTTTACTAAATAATTCATTATGTATTTTATCACGGAAATCTTTAACAATGTTAATATCATTTTGTAAAGTCTTAGTTGCTTGTAGATTTTTATTAAACACATTTTCAGTAAATTGACTACTAGGGCCAGCATCTTCATATTCATTAGTATCATCTAGAATATCAAAGTTAACATCATTAACAAGAGTCATATCATTAACATTTTTGGTATATTTTTTCTTAATTTGATAAAATTCATTAATATCTTTACGACGTAAAACACCATATCTACGATTAATTTCTGCTACTAAATCTAAAACAACAGTTCGTACTAATTTAGTTTTATCAACATTAGTATAATGTTTAAAGATATTATTAACTTCTATAATAATACGATTCATATTTTCAACTCCATAAATACCATTATTAATATATTTAGATTCATCAAAGATACATTGAATTAAACCACTCCATTTAGATCCTACTTCAGGAATAAATGCAATAGTTTCAGTTTCATCATTTTCAAATTTATTACGTTTATATTTATCATTACCATTTTCAAAAATATTTTTATAAAATTCAACTAATAAAGGTAAACGAATATATAATTCTACGGCTTCATCTTTTACTTCAGGAGTTTTGCCACCAATAATTGTACGAATTGGATTGATAATCATATTTGTAACATTATTTGGTTGTCTAAGTAAATTAGAAGATGCAATTACAGTTAAAATTTTAGCAGTAATACCTTTTAGAGCTAAAATAAAGTATTTATCTTCATTAACAAATATATCATTTCTAATTGATTTTTCTAATTCATAAGCATTAGCATATTTTACAAAATTAATAATATATGCATTATTAGGATCAGCTAATGCCGCAGCATTAAAACCATAAACTGTATTTATACATTGTACATATGCTTTTATATAATTAGCTCCTAATGGAATATCTGTAGTTTGTGAAGTTTTAATTGCATTAACTAGATCAGCTTCTGATAAAATAGGTAAATTAACACTCGGAGGACGAGCTACTGCACCTCCAGCAGCTTCTAATGCTAAAATAACATTTAATGCATCACGTTTTGTATTTTTAAGAGTTTCTCTTAAAGTATTTTCTTGTTTTTTAAGAATATCTAATGATGTAGTTAAAGTTACTGGTTTAACATGGAAGAAAGATGCAATATCTCCCTTTTCAATTTCATATCCAGCTTTATCTTTTTTAGTTGAATTAATATTAGCTGTAATATCACCTCCAGCAGTTCCATAACCCATAGTAAATGCACTAACCCAAATATATTTAACTAGATTTTTATACATAATATTAGGAGACATGTACATTTCACTAGATAAAGTTTTATTTCCAAATTTATCACCAATATGTATAAACATAGAAATAATATTTTTAAGTACCGCAATAGAATCAATAGATTTTTTACATGCTTCTAATACCTTTTTAATAGTAGTACCTGTAATAAATGGATTAACTCCTAATACCATATGTGTATCAAATGTAGCTGCATTTGCGGGCAATAATATATTTGATAAATCTTGATCAAGCATAGCAAGTAATTCATCCATATTAGCTCCACTTTTTTTATCAAACCATTTAGAAATAATTTCAGTTTGTTTTAACATAGTATTTAATTCTTTAACGGCTTCAATATTACCAGATAAATTTTCTGTGAAATCCATTAGATAAATATCTATAGCTTCCACAGTTTTATAAAGACCAACTTTAGCATCATATTGTAATTTATAAATAGTTTCAATCAAACCACGAGGAATTTTTTGATCTTGTGGTTTATTAGCATTATATGTTTCTAAAAGCCAACCACGTCCTCGTTCTTTATCATTAAGACGATCAGTTTGTTCTACATATTCACGATTTAATTCACTTAATTTAATACCAATAGATTTACCAAGAATTTTAGTATAATCAGTTTGATATTCAACATGTTCTTTTGTCATACGATGAAGATTATCTTTAATCATAGATACATTACCATAAAATTTAAGTTTAACAATAGTTTCACGAATAATTTTAGCTGTATTAATAGGCATTGTTGGATCTACAAGTTTATCGGTCCAAATAAAATCTGCACTTCCTTTTTTAACTTCTTCAGCGTTTTTAATACCTAACACAGTATCAGAATATGTATCGATATTTGATTTAGTTTCTTCTAATTGTTTTTTAATATCAGCTAAATAACGATGACTCTTTAGAACATTTAATGACTCAATAAGACGATTAAGATTATCAGTAAAACGTTGTTTAACTTCACGACCAGCTAAACTAACATCTAAACCAATTAAAGCATAAAATAATTTTTCATTTTCAATATCTTGACTAAATCCTTCAAAGATACTAATAAATAATTTAATATCATCATTGTAAGGAATTTCATCTCCAAGTTGATCAGCAACAACTTCAACATCTTTACGAATATCACTAAAGTTAAGTGTTAATTGGGATAAAAAGTTTTTAAATAATTCTTTTAAAGTTTTTTCATATGTTTTAATACGAGTAGTTAACGCACTTTTACGAGCAACATTTTTAACACGACCAATACCTGTAGTATAATCACCACCATTAAAATCTTGATCTACTCCAGGTTCCATTGAACCTTCTAGTGAACTTTCAATTGAACCTCCTATACATTTTTTATCTTTCATACATTCTACAATATCATCATGTTGATGTTGATGTTTTCCTAAGATTTCCATTGCCTTAACTAATTTAGCCAATTGATCAGTAGATTGACTATCTTTAATTTTATCTAGAGATTCAGTAAGAGTAGATTTTAATTTATTTAAATTTTTTATGCTCTTATATTTATCCAGAGATATTTTTAATGTAATTAAAGAATCTTTTACTTGACGAGAAATTAATCCAAGTTGCGATAAATTAGTATACGCTAAAGCTAATCTATCACTAGCTTCAGTATCATTATAGGCTACTCCTAATTTTTCAGCAAGAGCAGTAAATGAAGCTGTATTTTTAAGTAAATCAGATAAATCTTTTTGTTGTGGTTTAATTTTAAGATTAAGAATATTTTCTAAAGCTTTTAATTGTTTTTCAAATTCATCATCTAAAGCTTTTTGTACTTCTTTAATTACACTAGCTGTACTTTTATTAGCTTCATTATCACTTATTTTAACTAATTCATATAATCGATCAAATCCTTTATTCATAACTGATTTAATACTAAGAATATTTTGCATTCTAGTAGTTACTGAATCTGAAACTCCAATTAATTTTTTATGAATTTTTTTTCCTGCTCCTTCCATTTTCATTAATGCATGAACTTCAGTAGAACCTCCTTCAATACCACCAGAAATATCACCTCCAATATATTGTGCTAATCCAGATTCTAAAGAAGAATGAACACCACCATCAGTAGAAAAAGTTCCACCTACTAATTCTAAAGATCCATCTACACTTGCTTCTACTCGAGATTCTGGATTAGGAATTTCATTAAATCCAGTTTTTTCAATTTCTTCTCCTAAACCATCAATAGTAGTTGCTAAAGTATCTATACTTTCATTTAAAGAAACTAATTTATTTTCTGGAGGTGAAGACATGATTTAATATCTTTTTTAAATATAATTTCTACCTTTAAAATCTTTATATATTAATAAGGAATATAATTTTTCAATTAATAATATTTTTTAATAAAATATTATATAATTATTTTTTTTATAGAAATTTATATCATTGCTATAATATAAAAAAATTTATGATATTATAAATAATAATATTGAAAAGTATATAACTAATAATTAATTTATAATTTTTATTATATAATAATTATATACAATAATATAGTAAAATATAAAAATATAAAACAATGGCGAAGGATAAAACGTTTTGTTCTTTATACACTTTTGTTAAAGAACACAATCCAAAACTATATGAGTTACTAGAAGATATGTGCGCAGTTGGTCTTTTTCGACCACGATTTCCAACTACTTTTCTAAATCCAGGTTCTGATTTAGTTAAAAAACTTAATGATTTAATAAATGAAGGAGAAAGTGAAAAAGCATTTCATCAACTTCAAAAGTTATTTATTCATGGTAAACATACTAGTTTAAAAGGTGAATTAGTTACTAATGGTAGAAATGTTGTTAGTGATGATTTATCTTCTTTAAAGCAAGATGGAAATTTTAAACATTGGGAAAGTAGAGATAATACAATTGTATATGTTTATAATGAAAAAGAATTTCCAAAAGTAGGGAAAGAAACTGTACCAATTCCAAAAACAGAACGTAAAGCTAAAGGTAAAGGAGAAACTGATGGTGGATTTTTATTTGGTTCTTCATCAACTACTAAATGTAAAGCAACTGATGAATTATTTAAAAATAATAAAAATGATTTACAAAAAGAAGCAGCATTTAGATTAAATTCATTATTAACTTGGTTACAAAATAATGGACAAGAGGATTTATCTAATAAATTAAAAAATAAATTAGATCCTAATTTAGCTCTTAGTTGGTATTTAATTGTACAACCAAAAAATAATAATAATCCATATATAAGTAAAGATATTTTTGAACAATGGTATCCCACATATAGTAGAGATATTATTTCTGCTAATTTAATTACTAATACTTTTTCAAATATTAATAATAGTGATGACTTAAGAAGAATTCAAGAAACACGTAAAAATTTAGTTGATACTGGATTTACTAATTATGTTAATGATATTAAAAATGCATATGAAGGTGATAATCTTAGATTATTAGAAGATGAATTACGTTTTAGATATTCTGATGAAGAAATAGATCAAGGAGTAAAAAAAGAATTAGATTCTATTAATTGGGATGATCCATCTAAATCATTAATTTTAGTTCGACCTTTAGTAAGTTCTTCATGTTCTTTATATCAATCATATTTATTTAAATTAATGAAAGAATTTGTTAATTCAAGTGCATTCTTATATACTATTTTAAATGATAAATTAATTGAAAAATTTAATAAATTTGGCGAAATTGGTGGCGCAGGTAATGTAAAAATGATTAGTATTCTTGGTAGTAATTATAGAAGTTTTATTGGTGGTTTACAAAAAATAGATCCTAATGAATCTTTAACTGCTTTTATTGGTGGATTAAATTCAGAACAAAAAAATATACTTAAAAGTTTATTAAATTAATTAATTATTTTTGATAATAATATATTTTTTTATTATTTAATTATTAATTGATGAATATAATAATGAATCAAAATTAACATTAGTAATTAAAGTTCTTCTACAACAATAACGTTCTATATTTAATAGATCAAATACTTCATTTAATTTAATATTAACTAAACTATCAATTTCAATTTGAGATGGGTTATAATTATCTTTATATAATTTTTTTAATTCTTCTTCATAGATATAATTTTTCAATAATTCATATAATTCTATAAATTCACCTACTGAATTATTACAAGAGCTGCAACGAATCAAGGGATACATTATGGTGCTTTAATATACATATATAAAGATATATTTTCAATTTTAAATTTATTAATATTTAACTAATTTTAATCTAGAATTATAGTCTATATATACAATATGCATATTTTAAGCATATAAGTTTATATTATTAATCAAAAAAAAATTGATTTTTAATTTGAACTTATATATAATATAGTAGTATAATAGAAACTAATCATAATCAATTTACAATATGAGTCAATCAATTTTAAAACCTGAAGATATTTTTGCTTCTTATGCAAAATATGGCAAGAACTTTTTAGTTCCTGTTTTAGATGAAAATAGTGTTAAAAAAAATGCATCTGGAACAGTTAAATATGGTAATATTAAAATTAAAAAAGTAGATGGCACAGAAGTAATTCCTATTATTAAATATGTAAATTTAACAACCGCTAGTAAAATTAAAGCACCAGTTGATCGTGATTATGAACAACTAAAACTTGCATTAAGAATTAATGATATTACAAATACGGATTCAAAATTTGGTAAAGCAATGGAATTAATTTATGATACTTATATTGAATTAGTAAAAGAATTAGTAAAAGAAGGTAAAATTAGTGATGATGAAGATAATGAAAATAATAAACCTGGATGTTTAATTGTTAAAACTTGTAAACCTCAAACACCTTTACAAAGAAAAGCAAAAAATAAAGAAGGTAAATCGGTTGTTTTAGATAATCCTATGATTTGGCTTGGTTTAAATTTTAAAAGATATTCTAAAGATGAAGAAAAAGATTTAGAAAAATTAGACTTTAATTATAAAAAAGATGGTAAACCATTTTTAGTTAAAGAATTTGATATTAATATTTATGATTTAGAAAAGGTTTATAATAAAAAACCACAACTTGCTACTATTGATGGTAAAAAGATTGATAATACTAATGTACATAAATTTATTACAGGAAATAGTTTAATTTCTGGAACAATTTATATGCAAGTAATTATGTCTGGACAATCATTTAATTTAAATACAAGAGTTTCTAAAAATTTATATGTACGTTCTAATAAAAATCCATCTGGAAATATTCATATGTTTGATGATGATGAATTTGAATGTATGATTGAAGATTCAAAAAAGAAATTAGGAGAAGTATCTATTCAAGAAGAAGAAACTAAAGAAGAAGATGAAGAAGAAATTGATGATTATGATCAACATGATGATAATTTAAGAGATAAAATTGCTAATTTAAACTTTAGTTAAAACTAATCTAAATTTTATATTAACTAAAAATTAATTAAATAAATATAATGTTTATTTTTTTGATTTAGATCTAAAGATTAATTTTCTAAATTCTACCATATCTTCATCTAAAATTTTATGAGTTGCAAAATATTTATAAGGTTTACCTTGAAGTCTACTCCATATATAATATAAAGCATAAGCTCCACAATTAGCTGTATCATCGCGTTGATGTTGTATATCAGTAACTTGAACCCATTTACAATTTTTTATATGTCTATCTCTAGTTATGTCATCAACAATATTGTCAAAATAATTTTTAAAATTATTATTTTCTATATCGTAACCAGAACTATTAAAATATTCAATAGTAACTAAATCAGACTGAAAATCTATAAATATACTAAACCAATGTAAACCATGACCTTTAGATGTATCAGTATTTATTACTATGCCATAATTTTTTAATTCTCCATTATACGTTAATACATTATTTACTTTTTTTAATTCATTGACAAAATTAATATCTTTAATACATTTAACTTTATAATTCATATGTTCAGTAGTATTAGGATTAAACATTACTAAATCTATCATATGTATATTAGAATAATAATATCCTTCATTTTCTAAAGCTAATTGGTATTGTACCGAATCTATTTCTGTATTGTTAATCCAATAATTTTTATTAAAACTTTTAGTTACTGGTTTAAAATGATGTAATAATATTTTTTTTGATTCGTCATCATTTAATTTTTCTAAAATACATACTTCTTTTTCTTGTATAGTTTCTCCGTTACATTCTTGTTTTTCTGCTAGTAATTCTATTGTATTATTTTTATCTGATTTTGAATCTTTATTTAATATTTTAAATTCGATTTTTTTAATAATTTTTTCTGGTAAACAACTTTCTTGTTCTTTATTTAATATACAAATACTCATATTGATATTTTTTTCTTTGGTAAATTTAAAATATTTATACTATTTAATATATAATATATAATAAACTATCTATATTATAAAATGGAGGAAACTAATTCCACTAATTATCCAGATATATTAATAAATAAATTAAAAGAATTAGCTAATGATGAATCTAATACTACATTATTTGATTATCAAAAAAATGTATATAATTATATGACTAAGATGGATAAAAGAGGTATATTATTATATCATTCTGTAGGTAGTGGAAAATGTATGGATAAAAATAGTCCTATACTTATGTATAATGGAGAGATTAAATTAATAAAAGATATAGTAATAAATGATATTATAATGGGAGATGATAGTACACCTAGAAAAATATTAAGTTTAGCTAGAGGAAATGATAAAATGTATGATATTATTTATAATAATACTATAAATAATTTCTTTGATTGTAATAAATCAAAATATACAGTAAATGGAGATCATATTTTAGTTTTAAAAATTCCTAGTTATCCATCAATTGAATGTGATGATAAATCTTTTCAATATTGTATTAATCATATTAAATTTAATAAATTAGCTAAAACATATTTTAATAATAAAATTGATGCATATGGTTATTATAATTCTTTAGATAAACAAAATCAAATAATTGAAATATCTGTTATTGATTATTTAAATTTACCAAGTAATTTAAAAAATCTATTAAAAGGATTTAAAAAAGAAATATCATTTTTTAAAAAAGATATAGTATTAAATGCATATTTATTAGGATCCTGGCTTGGAAATAATACACTAAAAATAAAAAATACTATCTTTTTCGAAGAATTAAAAAATTTAAATTTAATTGATAATAAGCATATACCATATGCTTATAAATGTAATATTAAAAAAACAAGATTAGAATTATTAGCTGGATTATTAGATTCATGTGGTACTAGTAATCATGAAGGATTTCAATTACATTTAGATCCTAAATTAGCAAATGATGTAATATATCTTTGTAATAGTTTAGGTATCTTATGTAGATCATATAATTTATATTATAAAATAAGATTATATATATATGGTATTGAATCTAAACAAATTCCAATTTTAAAACTTAAATATGCATATATAGGAATAGATACATTTAATAATGGATATGATATACAAGTTAAATATAGTAAATTTGATTTTTATTATGGATTTACAATAAATGGCAATAATAGATATGTTTTAGGTGATTTTACTATTACACATAACACTATGACATCTATTTCAATTGCTGAATATTTTAAAAAAATGAATAAAGAAATTATAATTTTATCATCAAAATCATTACAAGCTAACTATAGAAAAGAAATATTAAATTATAATAAATTAGTTAAAGGAGGTGATGAATCATTAGATCAAGAACCAGATATTATTGATGATGAATCTACAGAAATTATAGATAACACATTAATAGATGTATTAAGTGGATATAAATTTGTAACTTCTAATGCTCGAAATATGATTAATGTTTTACAAAATAAATCAACTAAACGTGATATATCAGGAATAGAAAATATATTAGAAAATATAAATAAAACTAGTTTAGAAGGTAAAGTTATTATTATTGATGAAGCTCATAATTTATTTAATTCTATCTCTAATGGATCTAAATTAGCAAATGAATTTTATGATATGATTATGAATACTAAAGATATTAAATTAATATTTTTAACTGGCACCCCTATTATTAATGATCCATTTGAAATTTCTATATGTTTTAATATGTTATATGGTCCAATTTATAAACAAAATAATAAATCTAAAAAAAAGAATTATATTACTATTATGCCTGAATATTATACAGATTTTAAAAAATTCTTTATAGATCCTGATAATAAAATTAAAAATGAAGACAAATTTAAAAATAGAATATTTGGTCTTGTTAGTTATTATGGAGATATGTATTTTGAAAAACAATTAAATATTGCAGATGATTTAAAAAAAACTATGGTTAAAGAAAATTATCCTGATAGATTACCTATCAAATTTGAAATTGTTGAAATGTCACAATTACAAAATATTGAATATGCTAAGGCTAGAGATAAAGAAAAACATGAAAGTGCTTTTAGAGGTAGTAATGAAGTTAATACTGATTATTTTAGTGGTGGAGCTATTGTTAAAGATAAAAATTTGGCATCTACATCATATAGAATTAAATCCAGACAATTGAGTAATATTTATTTAGATCCTACTATAAAATTAGAAAAATTTAATATTAATAAATATTCACCTAAATTAGATGCTATATATAAAAATATAGATAAAAATCATAAAAATATGATTAGTGTAGTTTATTCAACATTTTTAGAATATGGTATTATAGCATTTACTAAAATATTAGAATTAAATGGGTATAAATTATATAATGAAGAAGGAGAAGAATTTAAGAAATATGCTATATATAGCGGTAGTCAAACTCCTGAAGAAAGAGAAGAAATATTAAAAATAATAAATGATGAAGATAATAAATATGGAAAAAATATTAGTGTATTATTAATATCTAAATCCGGAACTGAAGGGCTTGATATTAAGTGCGTTAGATCAGTACATATTATGGAACCTTATTGGAATTTTTCATTATTACAGCAAATTATTGCACGAGGTGTTAGATATAAATCTCATGTATCATTAAAAGAAAATGAAAAAAATGTACAAACTTATATTTATCTAAGTGATTATAATAAAGATTATCTTCAAAATGAAAAAAATAAAATTAAAGAAAGAAATAAGAAAAAAAAAGAAACTATAGAATTAACTACAGATATTAATATGTTT
>JACCDR010477641.1_pt1 | contig 15627 bp, 16 predicted proteins | sample 7446431 | NCBI WGS metagenome assembly JACCDR01 (sample SAMN15323443, study PRJNA562643) | freshwater metagenome | isolation source: river surface water | place: USA:Blue River Watershed | collected 2017-08-17 | reverse complement strand
GGTGCGCTGAGCCGCCTTTCGCAAAAATTTGCCAAAACCGCCTAGACCGGACCCTTATAACCTGAGGTTGTTTAGAACCAAGTCCTGGTTATAAAGGACATAGGGTGGCTAATAGTGAAAAAGTTGGCCAGGTGGTGGCGTGCGCGTGTCAGCCACGGTGGTCGTTCGATGTGTTGCGAAAAAGCTACTTGTCCCGGTTGTCCCGGAAAAAGGGCTGTTTCACCTTCTGCCTACGGTGAAATTTTTTTCTGAAAATTTTTTGAAATCCTCCAAGGTTGAACAGGGGGTTATCCGGGACAACCGGGACAGAGGATCTAATAGACATGTAATACACAACGCTTAGTGAAAAGTTTTCACTTTAAGTTACATGTCGTGTCTAGCACACAACGCTAAGTTAGGAACCACTAACTTAGGGCGCTCCAACTTTTTCACATCCTGTTGAAGGCCCAAAAACCATGGCCGAAAACGCCGTTTCAGGTTGTAAACGCAAGGCGAAAAAAAAAGCCACCCGAAGGTGGCTATTAGTTGCTGCTGTTGATCAGAGTTCTTCTGCGTCCCAAGGGTCTTCAACGGTCGGTCGCTTCAACTTGCGAGTCTTCAAGAACTTGTCGATTTTGCTTCGGTCGAAGTACGGATTCCCAAGTTGATCGTGTGAGATGAAGTCGTCAGCAGTCTTTGAGTAAAGCCTCGATCTGTCGCTATTAACCACAGCTCTGATTCGACCCAGGTACTCGTAGCCGTCCCGCTCAAGCATGGACGTGAGCGCCTTCGGACCTGGCCACTCGATACCACGCCCAGCCATCTCTTCTGCCAAGGCTTCAAGCTCCACCAGTTCACGGCAGATGAACGGATTCCCATCCTCAGCGATGATCTCGTCCAACACCTGGATGAACTCAGGCTTGCTCTTGCTGATCATGATCCTGCGGGCCTTGGTTTCCGGTGCGTCACCCAGCGGGTTGAAGTCCTCGCTCTGCTCGTGCTCCAGCAACCACTTGCGCAGCGCCCCAGCGCACTCACCGAGCGTCTCGTACAAGCGCTGGTAGTACATCGGATTGGCCGTCTTGAACTGCATCAACGACTCCCGGTGCTGCCACCTGGAGAAGAGGATCAAGTAGCGACGGCTGTTTTCATCCAGCGGCAGCGCATCCTTGTAGTTCGAGAACAGCAGGTAGCTGGTGGTGTTGATGACGTTGAAGACTGGCTTGCCCTTGGGGTGTATCTCAATGACGTTGTTGGTCACGAATGGCTTGATCCGATTGATGGTTTCCCATTTGTCGGAGCCACGCTTGCCCACGATCCGCACCTCTTCCAGGCAGGCAACACACTGGCCGTAGGCCCAGTCAGTGAAATCACTGTGGACGATGTGTGCGTTGAGCATCGTGACATTGTTGACCCCCATCACAGCTCGCAGCATCTCAGCGAAGAATGACTTGCCGTCACCCTCAACCCCCTGAATCAGCACTGCATAGTTCGCGTGCTTGCCGGGGTTCTGCACCACCCATGAAAGCCAGTCCAAGAGCATCGTCTGCTCTTCAGTGTTCGACAGCAGGTGGACGATATGGCCGCGAACACGGTCAATTGCCTTCAGATCCTTGGGCAAGAGCTTCTCGGGAACCTCTGGAATCTCATGCTCTGGGTAGGTGTTGGCGAATGTCCCGTCAACCTCGTGGAAGATTGAGTCTCTGCCGGGCATGTAGCGCTGGCCGTTCACCGTTGGAATGCGGTAAACCGTCAGAGCCAAGTCAGATGCGGACAGCGTTGACTTGTCTTTTCCGTCGAGAACCTCCTTCTTGGTCATTGCCTTGCGGTCGTACATCGCGTCAAAGCCCATCTTGCTCACGCTGTACTTCTGCTTGGTGTGAAAGAAGCGGTCTTCACCCACGTCAAACACCCAATCTTCGACCCAATCAGGCGTTTCCTCGGTTGCTTTCGGGTGATACGAGATGGCTTTGCGGATGTCACCCAGCGGGGTCTTCGTCCCGGTGATGTTGTCGTGGGATGTCTTGGCAATTGACGCAATGGACGAACGTGTCAGCCCGTCAATCTCCGCTTCACGAGCCATTTCCTTGGCCTTGACCCAATCTTCCATGGTCTTGGCTGCAGCAAACGCATCGCGAATCTTGACACCCAGCTCAAGGGTCGTCTTTTGGACGGCTTCCTTGGCCAACCGCATGATGAAGCGTGCTGTGAGCGGTGCTCGCCCCTTGCCGCTGACATCGAATGACTTCCAGTGCCGGTCAAGAGAGTCCCGGTCATAGTTGTCAGCGGTCTCGCTCCACTCATTCCACAGATCGAAGCCAACCTCGTCACCGTCATATTGGTGGTACAGAGCCATGCCCACCTGGAACCAAGTGTCATAGTCCTCAGCACCAGTCACCAGCATCAATCGCTGACGCAGTTCTTCGTCGCTGATGTCAATTGGTCGGCTGTCTTCCACCCACGGGTTGTCGTCATCACCGTTTGTGGAGGCCCCCGGCGTGTGACGAGAGACCTTCTTCAGATCCCAGTTGTGCTTCTTGGCGTACTGCTCGAACTCGCTGATGAGTTCGTCCATCTGCGCAAGCGTTACCTCTGAAAGATCGCTTGCACGAACATTCAAAGGTGACTTGCCGTCTACCCAGGTGTAGGGCTTGTTGGTGTCAGGGTGGATGTGGAACGCGACAAACTGCTGACCGTCACCCAGGCATTCGATCTGGTTCTTCGCACCCCAGTCATCGAGCCATTCGGACGACTTGCGCTTCTTGAACGGTTCTGCGGCACGATAGAGCAGCAGCCTCTTGGGCGGCATGCCGATGCGCACAGGCGCTGGCCCAAGACGCTCAATGCAGAGTTTCTCGAATGCAAGCGCAGCCTCTTCATCGCGGCAGTCGATGTCAATCGCACATGTGTGCTTGGTCAGGATGCCAACGCCGGCATTCTTGAACCCGCTGTCCAACCAGGCTCGAACTTCTTCCTTTCGCCCCTTGCTTTTCTGCCATCCGTCAAAGCCTGGGGCTTTCTTCCCGGGCTGGATCGGTACAACAACGTAACCCTGTTCAATCAGACTCTCGCCATGCTGACGCAGGAAGTCACGCCGAATGATTTCTTCGGGCATAGTGACTCCAGTGTCAGGCGCTGAGTGGGTCCATCAGGTGTTCGTGGTTCACGAGCTGTCGCCCGAGCTTGGCCTCGATCTTGTGTGCCATCTCGTAGGACATGCGGCCCCGCTGCAGGGCGCAGGACAAGGTAGAGTGGTCGAAGCCCACGTCACGAGCCAAGTAGCTCAGGCGGGTGTCACCGCTGTGCTCAAGAAGGGCGTGCATGAGCATGTAGCGCAGTCGAGCACTTGACTGAGCCTGCGGATCGCGGATGCGCCTGATCCAATGTGGAAAAGTGAAAGCCATGGGATGATCTCCAAGAGCTGCTGGAAAGGTCGCAACTTTAGCATCCACTTTGAGTTGACACGCGACTTTTTTGTTGCATAATGGGTCTCGTTGCGGCGCCACAGAGCGCATCGACAATGAACCACCACCTAGAGGTAATCATGGAAACACCGAGCACCCAGCATCCCAGCTACAGAAGGCTTGACCCCAGCAACGCTTTTCAACTCAACGTCTGGGCCTTCATGAAGAAGGCCGGCCAGACCTGCCACCGCTTCAACCCAGCCCAGGCCAGCCTGTACACCGGCCTGCAATGTGAAGAACTGGCCGAAAAGCTATCCGCCATCAGCGAGGGTTGTCTCACATCTGATCTGCGAGACAACCTCAAAGCGATGGCCAAGTGTCTTGACAACTTGGGTGACCAGTTCAAGCAAGGCATGTTTCAAGGTGCCATCGGTCGTGCGGATCACGCTGAGCTGATCGACGCTGACTGCGATCTCGCATGGGTGTCAATCGGTGCCCTATACAGCACTGCAGGGGACGGCCCATCTGCTCTGCGCCACGTGGCCTACACCAACCACGACAAGTTTCGCAACGGTGTCATCAAGGACGCCAACGGCAAGATCCAGAAGCCTGCCGACTGGACCCCGCCCGACTTCACCCCGTTCGTTGATACGAACGCAAAAGATTGATTCCACAGACGGTGGTACTGGCCACACGACCGTCATTCCTGAACCCGGCCAAACCAAGGAACCAAGATGTCCATCGAGACCAAAATCGACGAACTGATCGCAGCTCTGAACGCCAACACTGCCGCCCTGAAGGGCGGCGCCGCCGCACCGGCAGCCACCGCCGAGAAGGCGGAAACGAAGACCGAAGCCAAGGCCGAAAAGAAGGCCGAAGCCAAGGCCGAGAAGAAGGTGCCGGCCTACACGCCGAAGCACACGATGGAAGAGCTGCAGGCCCTCGGCGCCGAAGTGCGCAGCAAACTGGGCATGGAGAAGGCCAAGGCCCTGCGTTCCGAGCATGCCGGCGAGGTGGCCAAGCTCAGCGAGATCACCGATCCCAAGAAGATCGACGCTGTGTACGAAGCCTTCGCTGCGGCCCTGGAAGCCGCCGACGGTGACGAGGAAGTCTGATGAACCAGACGCTTGACGAGTGGTTGTTCCGCCTGTTTGGCGGCAACAACGGCTGATGTGAGCGAGTGGCCGGCTTATGGTCGGCCATTTTGAGTACCACCTGATTCTCGGACCCACGTTTCATTCAGAGTGTTGGTGGGATCGGCCCCGGGTTTCGGGTGGTACTCAAAATGACTGAACTCGTTTCTCTCGAACAGCTCGCGAAGATCAAGGATGGCAGCGGCCATAGCATCTTCGGCCCAAGCAGCAGCCACATGTGGCTGGCATGCCCCGGGAGCCTGATCCCCAACATCATGCTGCCCGACGCGGGCAACCCTGACAGTGCTTACGGCACTGTGGCCCACGCTCTCACCGAGCAGTGGTTGAAGACAGGCAAGGCTCCCGAGCACCTGCTGCACACCACTCAAACCGTCGATGGCTTTGAGATCGAGATTGACGAGTCAATGATGTACTACGTCGAACTCGCAGTTGATCGGTGCGAGTGGGAGCCAGGTGAGCACATCGTTGAGCGCAAGGTGTGGTTCTCGCATCTGACGCCTATCCCGAGGCAGGGTGGCACGCTTGACTTTGCTGCCTTGCGCAAGCGTGTTGGCATTTTCACTGACCACAAGTTCGGCAAGAGCCCTGACAACATGGTCGTGGCTGAAGATAACTCCCAGGGAATGCTGTACGCCATCGGGGCAATGAATGATTCTGACTTCACCAAGTACGATCTTCAGGACTTCGTGATCAGGATCACTCAGCCCAGGCTTGATCATTACGACGAGTGGCACACCACGCGCAAGCACCTGATTGAGTTCAGCCACTACGTCAAAGAGCGTGCAGCCATCGCGTGGTCATTCGATGCACCACGTGTTCCTGGTCCCAAGCAATGCCGCTTCTGCAAGATCCGTGGCTCTTGCTCAGCCAATGCCAAGTTCCAGGAAGACCTGATGAACGCGGTCTTCGAGGACGAGAGCGAGACGGCAGCACAGTTTGAACAGCGCCTGGAGCAAGACGACTTTGATCTGCGCTTTTCGGACGTGAAGCTGTTGACTGTTGAGCAGAAGGCCAAGCTGCTGCCCTACCGCAAGATGGCTGAAGCCTGGTGGGCTAAGCTGCAGTCAGACCTCGAAGAGCATGCGGCCAACGGTGAAGTGGTCCCAGGTCACAAGATCGTTGAGGGCCGATCCAAGCGGAAGTTTCGCAATGAGAAGGCGGCTCAGTCGTTCTTGCTGCAGCAGGGCTTGTCGCAGGACGACGTGATTACCCAAAAACTGGCCACGCCAGCGCAAGTCGAGAAGATCCTTGCGAGCAAACTCAAGATTCGGCATGCAAATGCCAAACGCTTGTTGGAAGAGCTTGTCTACAAGCCTCCCGGCAAAGCCTCATTGGTTCCGCTGAGTGACAAGCGGCCAGCCATTGAGGATCTTTCGTCCGTCGCTTTTGAGGACGAATCTGAAACCAGTGATGACGAGGAACTTTGAAAATGGCACACATGGAACTCATTCAATCGGGCAAGAACTTCAAGCTGTACAAGTCTGGCGAGCAGAAGTTGATCAAGATTGAGAACGTTCGGTTCTCGTACCCTCATTTCGGTGAGGCTCGCGAGGAAGAGCGTGACGACGGGTCGAAGAAGAAAGCATGGGCAGGTGTTGCCATGCTGCCGAAGTCAACCCACGGGGCTGCCAAGGAGGCCTTCAGCAAGCTCATGCAGGAGCTGATGGACGCCAACAAGGTGAAGATCCCGAGCGAGTACCGTTGCTTGAAGGACGGTGACGAGAAGGAAGACGAGGAAATGAACGGCCACTGGCTGATCAGCTTCTCTGAATCCGGCAAGCATCGGCCTGCGGCCCGCACGGTCAAGAACGAAGTGCTCAGTGACGCCGAAGAGATCGACAACCTCTTCTACGGTGGCTGCTGGGGCTCTGTGATGCTGCGTCCCTGGTTCTTCAACGGCAAGTCCAAGAACTCCAGCAAGACCTATCCAAAGCGTATCTGCGCCGGCTACACCGGAGTGCAGTTCCTTCGTGATGACAAGCCGTTCGGCAATGGCCGCGTGGACGACAGTGACGCCTGGGGCAGCGAGTCGAGCGGTGACGATGGTGATGAAGGTGGCGATGACGATCTGTGATCGCTTGACCTGATCTCCACAAACGCTTGACATGAGGACAGTCGGTGGAGACGCCGGCTGTTTTTTTATGCCTCTGTACGAAGAACAACGATCATTGTGCGTGAGCGATTCTGAGTGTTATCCCGACTACTGGTGCATCGGGTTCAAGACGCTCGATGGTCAGCGGGTGAAGACATTCGAGCTACACGATGATTGCGAACTGGACAAGCGCTCCATAGCGTCGATCTTTCGCAAGTGGCGGGTCGTCGGTTTCAACTATCTGAACTACGACGTGCCAATGATCCTGTACGCAATGAGTGGTGCGTCAAACTCGGATCTCAAGCGACTCAATGACGATCTGATCGTGCATCAGGTTCCACCGTGGGTGGCAATGGATCGGCTCGACTTGCGGCGCCCCGACTTCATGGACGTGATCGACTTGATCAACGTCTCGCCTGGTGCTGCTGCAAAACCCTCGCTGAAGCTCTACGCGGGCCGTCTGCACTCCAAGCGCATGCAGGAACTGCCATACGATCCAGACGAGCCCTTGGGGCCTCTGAAGCGTCAGCGTGTGCTCGACTACATGGTCAACGACCTGGACGACACGATTGATCTGTACAACGACTTGGTGCCACAGATCGAGCTGCGTGTTGAGATGAGCAAGCAGTACGGTGTGGATCTGCGCAGCAAGTCTGATGCTCAGATTGCTGAGGCTGTGATCAAGGCTGAAGCGGAGAAGCTGCTTCGTCGCCCAGTCTTCAAGCCCGAGATCAAGGCCCACTTCTTCAACTACCAAGTGCCGACCTATATGTGCTTTGAGACCCCTGCTATGCAGGAGGTGCTTGAGTTCATTCGCAACGTGCGCTTCAAGGTCAACGCTGCCGGCGTGGTCGAGTGTCCAGATCGCATGCAGGGCATGGACGTGACCATTGGTGCGACCGTCTATCGCATGGGCATCGGTGGGCTCCACAGCAAGGAGAAAAAGGCCTCGCACTACAGCGATGACACCTACGTGCTCAAGGACCGGGATGTCACCAGCTACTACCCGTCTTCAATCCTCAACCAGGGCATGTACCCACCATCCATTGGTCCGAAGTTCCTGGATGTGTACCGATCAATCTTCGAGCGCCGATTGGCTGCCAAGAAGGACGCTAAGCGTTATGGCTCTGAGTTGGCGTCAGTCAATGCTCGAATAGCGGAAATCGAATCTCGTATCAAGGAGTTGTCAGATGGCGAATAGAACCTATCACACGAGAGATGTGCCTATTCATGGCTTTAAGGCGCGTGAGCACCCTTTGTACTTCACTTGGTCAAACATGCTTGCTCGTTGCTCCAATCCCAAATCAGTTGGCTACGTGAACTATGGTCTTAGAGGGATTACCGTTGATCGTCATTGGTTTCATTTCGAGAACTTTGCCAATGACATGTATCCCAAGCCGAACGGGCAATCAACAATCGAGAGAGTGGATAACAACAAAGGCTACTCAAAGCAAAACTGCAGATGGGCTTCTAGGACAGAGCAGTGTCTGAACAGACGATTGTTCAAGAACAACACGTCAGGATTTACAGGCGTTGTTGAGATTGAAGGACGGTTCGAGGCTCGGTTCGATTTTGAGCACGTTCGCTACAAGATCGGAAGGTACTCAACGGCCTCAGACGCTGCCGAAGCTCGTGAAAAGTTCATCAATCTTTTCTACGAAGACATGGACGCAGCAGTCACTTCAATCTCGTCTCCGACTACGCGCTATGACTCAAAGACGAAGCAAAGAGGGGTGACGCCGACTCAGGATGGAAAGTTCATTGTCAGGGTCACTTCCAAAGGTGTGCGTCACTACTTGGGCGTGTTTTCGTCAATCTCGGAGGCTGTCGATGTCAGAGATCGATTCATTGCAAGCGGAGCTTGAGAGACTTAAGTCAAAGCGTGATGCTTTGAAAGTCGCAGTTCTGAAGGCAAAGACAGACGCCGAAGCACTTAAGGTGTCGCTCAACGGCTCGTTTGGGAAGTTAGGCAGTCCGTACAGCGTTCTGTACGCACCCAACCTGATGATTCAAACGACGCTCACAGGCCAGCTCGCGATCCTGATGCTGATCGAGAGGCTCGAACTGGCCGGCATCACCGTGGTCAGCGGCAACACGGACGGCATTGTGAGCAAGGTTCCGAGAGCGCTGATCTCGACGTTCAACGAAGTCATCGCATCCTGGGAGAGCGACACGAGCTATGGAACTGAAGAAACGGAGTACATCTCCATTCATTCGGCCAGCGTGAACAGCTACTGCGCCTTCTATCGTGAGGACGGGAAGGTCAAGGTCAAGCGCAAGGGTGACTTCGCTGTGTGCGGTCCAGGCCAGCCTGCAGCATCTGGTCAGAAGAAGAACCCGATGAATGAGGTTTGCTATGACGCAGTGATCGCATACCTCAAGGACAAGATACCCATTGAAGACTACATCGAGTGGGAGTTTGACCCGAGGAAGTTCATCACCGTCAAGCGTGTGAACGGTGGTGCAGAGAAGGACGGCAAGCGCTTGGGTAAGGCCTTGCGCTGGTACTACGCTCAGGGTGTCTCGGGTGGCTTCCACTACTGCACAAATGGAAACCTCGTGCCTGACAGCATGGGTGCCAAGCTCATGATGGAGTTGCCAAGGTGCCTGCCGCCTGACGTTGATCATGATTGGTACGTCAGAGAGGCCTACGCCATCCTGGACGACGTGGGTGCTCAGTTTGAAGAGCCTGACGACGGGCGCAGTGGCTTAGCCCTGGCGAGACTACCTGATGCCAAGAACATTCACACGGTTGATCTACAGACCAAGCGTGCGTTGTGCGGCACGGTTACAAAGAGTCGTAGAGACCCTTGGGTAGAGTATGAAGAGATGCCTGAGGGGCATCGCGAATGCAGTAAGTGCAAGAAAGCGAGAACGGTGTGGTCTTCTTTGAAATGAATGAACTTGAGTCTGATCTTCAGGCAGACATCATTGACTTTGCGCACATGCGCAGATGGTTCTGCCAGAAGACAGAGTTCCGTGGCAGAACAGGCGGTCCCGATCTTGTGTGCATCCGCAACGGGCGCACTGTCTGGATTGAAGTCAAGCGTGCAGGTGAAGAGGCTCGACGTAAGCAGGAACTTGTCATGAGAGACATGAAGGCGCACGGGGCCGAGGTGTACTTGGTCGATTCGCTCGAACAGGCCAGGGCTATCCTGAAATGACACTTGCTGAAAGAATCATTCAGGCTCGCTTTGCGGCTGTCGAACGTGGACGTGAGTCGCTTCACAACTACCAGTCCATGGCGATTGAGTTCTCCAGAGCAAATCCTTTTTCGCTCTGGCTCATTGACATGGGCTTGGGCAAAACGGTGTCTGCGCTGACCGTCGCTTCAGACATCCTCATTGATTCTGATTTCCAGAAGGCGCCTATTCTGGTGATCGGGCCACTGAAGGTGGCCTGCAACGTGTGGCCGAACGAAATCGGCTTGTGGCGCCATACCGCTTGGATGAACCACACGTTGATTCGTGTACCTGATGACCACCCACTGCTTCGGGCGGCAGCTCGGCGAGACAGTGCAGAAGAGAAGGAGCGTGATGCGAAGCGAAGGGCCTTGATTGCCAGCGGCATGGACAACAAGGAAGTCGCAAAGGCATTAGGGCCAACGCATGTGACCACCCAGCGTCATGCAATCATGGCCAAGCTGGCTCGATCTTCTTCATTGATTCACATCATTAACAGGGAGCAAGTCGAGTGGTTGGTCAACCTGCATGGCCCCAAGTGGCCCTACAGGACGGTCATCGTGGACGAGTCAGACTCATTCAAGGATCACCAGTCAGATCGCTTCAAGGCGCTGGCAAAGGTGCGTAGAACTACAGGCCTGATCGAGCAAATGATTCTGATGACTGCTACTCCAGCCTCGGAGAGCTTTCTTGAACTGTGGGCACAGGTTTACCTGCTTGATCTTGGTGAACGTCTTGGCAAGAGCATCACTCGCTACAGGGATCAATGGTTCATTGCGAACAAGTACAACCACACCTACAAGATCAAGCCTGGTGCAGATGAAGCGATCCTTGAGCGAATTGCCGACATCACCGTTGTGCTGAAGCGTGAAGATCATTTGCCAACAGACAAGCCTACATTCATTCCTCGCTACGTAGACCTGAGCGAGCGTGAATTGACCATGATCAAGTCTCTTGAACGCGATCTGGTTTTGGACTTGCCCGATGACGTTGAGCTTGAAGCAAAGACTGCGGGGCACTTGGCCAACATGCTCTTGCAGTTGGCGTCAGGTGCGCTTTACCAGACATCCTGGGAAGAGCAGGAAGACACGGACGACTTGAAGAAGGTCAAGCGAACACACTTCATTCACGACCACAAGATTCAAGCGCTGAAGGAGCTGTACGAGTCACACCGATACAGCGGGCAGAACCTATTGGTGGCATACCACTTCAAGTCGTCACTCGCTCGGCTCGTGAAGGCTTTCCCGAAGGCCAAGGTGATGAGCCGCGATGGCCGCGAAGAGAAGGACTGGAACAAGGGCAAGATCCCGATGATGTTCATTCACCCGCAGTCGGCAGGGCACGGCCTCAATCTCCAGGCAGGTGGGTCAACGCTCGTGTTCTTCGACATGGTGTCTGCGCTGAGGTACTTCCAGCAGACGGTGGGTCGAATCGACAGACAGGGCCAGACCAAGCCGGTAGTGATCTACCTGCTCCTGGCCAAGGGTTCGCGGGACGAGCTGGCCTGGGAGAAGCTGCGGAACAAGGAAGACGCCCAGGATGCCTTCTACAAGTTGTTCAAGAAGTTGATCAAGCAGTTGAAGAAGCAAAAAGAAGCGGAACTCGACAGTTAGAGGTTCTGGCTTCCACCTCATGTTGATTGTGTGCTAATGTTGGTAAACATTACTGCTCGGAGACTGAGTTGGGTTCCACGTTGGAGTTCAGAAAGGCGTTTGTCCAGAGGTTGAAGCAGGCTTGTGATGAGTCCCCGGTTGTGCCACCGCCGCACAAGGGGCGACAGCAGTACATCTCTCAGCAGCTTGGTGTTGCACCGGAAGCCGTCAGCAAGTGGTTCAAGGCGGTGTCGATGCCCAGGCCTGACAAGATGGTCAGGCTGTCCGAGCTGCTGCAGGTGGAGCAAACCTGGCTGGCCTTCGGTGTTTCACCGGAGATGGACCGACAGGAGCGCAAGGCTCACGCCAGAGAAGTGGACGGGGCTGTGCACTACGTGATGGGCTTGACAATGCTCGCAGGTGGTCACTGTGGCCTGCCGTCAAGCCGTGACCCCAGATCCAGCTTCGTTGACTTCTACGCGACGGTCAGGGGTTCGGTGTACATGATTCATGTCTGCCTCGCTCGTGAGATGTCCGAGGGTCGATACGAAGTGCTGGTGCCCAAAGAGTTCAATGACGTGAACATCGTGACGGTCATTCCGGTGTCCAAAGGCAAGCACCATTTGATTGAGATGCCTGCTGACGCTATTGAAGAGCACAAGGTTCGCAAGAGCGGCAGCTACTCGATCATCGTGGATCACAACCCTCAGAACAGGTACACAACTGGCCATTCAATCTGGCCTCGCATTCGCTATTTCGGAGAGACGAAATGAAGACTGAGACCCCGTGGGTAGATGTCAAAGAGGTTTGCCACCTCTACGGTCTCACATACCCCAGTGCGAAGAACAAGATTGCTGCTGGCAACTTTCCAGTTCTGACCTACAAAGTCGGAAAGAAACACGTCATTGACAGGCGTGTTCACGAGCAATACTTCGAGTCGCATCGAGCGCAGGGTCTTGCGGCTTTGGCGTCCACAGAAAGGTGAGATAACACCCTCAAGTGGTAGACTGCAAAGGCCGACGACGTGTCGGTGATTGTCTCTATCTCGGTGGTTTGCGTTCCTTGTTAGAGCGCAGGGTGTGCGGCAGATGCAGTTGCCAAATGCTTGTCTGTCCTGTCTTGCTGCACACCCTTCTTTTTGAGCAGTAGCTGCTCTTTCTCCACCAGGCTGTGCGCTTTGACATGGGTGTAGCGAGCCAAGTCTTTCCAGTCCCGGTGGCCGGAAATGAGAGCTACTTCCTGAATCGCAAACCCCATCTCGAACAGCCGGCTGATCCCCTCGTGGCGCAGATCGTGCAGGACCAGATCGTTCAGGCCTGCTTTCACAACGGCCCGGTGGAATAGCTTGCTGATGTAGATGGGGCAGTGCGGGAAGATCCGCTCGTCTCGCACAGGCTGCTTGGCAACCAGATTGAACGCCGACGACAACAGTGGAACACAGCAATGATTGCCGTACTTCTTTCGAGGGTGCTTCCTGTCTCGAATGATTACCGTTTTGGCGTCTCGATTCAGGTCTGACCACGAGATCCTGCACACCTCGCCGATCCGCATGGCCGATGCAATGCAGAAGTCAATGATGTCGTCCATTGGGACGCTCACTGTCGGGCTCATGGAGGCCTTCAGGGCTGCGATCTCCAGATCGCTGACACGACGATCACGTTCGACCGGCAGCGTCACCAGCCCCATGTCCTTGAGCTTCTTCCTGGCCAGTGCGATGTCTTCCCATGGCACGGAGATGTCCCAGTAGGTTTCGCACTGGCGCAGCACGCCACACAGGCGCGAGATGTGCCACCCAATGGTCGAGCTGGACACGTCTGAGTTGCGCAGAGCCCAGTCGATCAAGCCTCGACCCTCAAGGTCTCGCATGTGCAGGCCCACGATGCGTTTGCGCATTTGCGGGATGTCATGGCCGAGGTGGCTCGGCGCCATGGAGCGCCTGGGTGCGATCTCCCGGCAGTAGCGATCAACCAGGAACTCGATTGAAGGGTTGTCGCTGTCTACCCGCCGCGTGGCAAGAGTCAGCTCGACACCTGCAGCCCACTCCTTGGCCTCCCTGTGCGTGTCGAACGACTTGCTCTGTGAAGCGTGTCCGGTCACGCGCACCAGTGCTCTGTACTTCCGACCCCGCTTGACGATGCTTGCCATCTCTCACCTCATTCGGAGCGCCAAGGTAGCACGTGGCGTAGAAATGGCGTAACGCGCAAAGTGACGGCAAGAAGTGCTCAATGAAATCAGTCACTTGCAAGTTGCGTTGAATGTTTGATCATGCTGCAGATTCAACAAGCCGAGTTCATAGAAATCAACGGCTTGGAACGTGAATCCACAAATGACGCTGTAATGACCGATCCGTTGCACCCTCAATGGAATCAGTCACTTAGGGTGGTTTGACACAAAAGCTGCCACAAATTTTGGGTCACTTTTCCACATGATGTGGAAGTGATGACAACGGGTACTGCGGGGCATACTTTGAAGCTCTACGGGGGAAGGGCGATGAGCAGCGATCCGAAGTTCAACAGGTACGAGGAAGCCAACAAGGCGTTCCACAGTGAGAGCATCCTGAAGGCCGACGACGACACCCTCTTGCGGCATCTGTACGGTCTATCGAACTACCCGGTGCGGAACGAGATGCTGCATCCAGGGCTGGTCGTCCGTGGCCTGACCATCAATCACGTTCTGCTGCAGCGGCACATCGAGAAGCTAGACAGGCGAGCCACGGTCTTGCAGTGGATCGTCATCACCCTGACTGCGCTGGCAGTGCTGGTCGGCGGGGTGCAGATTTGGGTGGCGTTCAACCCGCCGAAGCAAGAGTCCGCTGCGCAGGCTCAGAGTTCGTCGGCTTCGGCTACCCGTGAGCAGGCCACGCCGAAGTAGTCGGGGTCACGCTCGATGCCAAGGAAGCGCCTGCCCGTGTTGAGGCAGGCGACGCCAGTGGTGCCGCTCCCCATCGTGTTGTCTAGCACCGTGTCACCACGATTGGTGTAAGTGCGGATCAGGTACTCCATGAGGGCGACTGGCTTCTGAGTCGGGTGGACCGTGCCTTGGGCATTGGCAAACTTGATCACTGTTTTCGGCATGGACTTGTTGGGGGGACACTTGTGAACGTCGAGCTTGTGGTTCCCGTAGTTCCCACTGGTCTTCGTCCTTGAAGTGACTGGTCGCTGGTTCTCCAACGGCTTGTCCATGAGGATCGGAAAGTAGGGGGTCGATCCTCTACAGAACACCAACACGTCCTCGTGCGCAGCCATTGGCCGCCGCCAAGCGTTAAGGTGCCCAACCGCCTGCGTCTTCTCCCACACCCATGAATACTTGAACTCACGCACGTTGCTCATTGCCAGCGCGCTGGTGAACGGCTGGGCAGCGGTAAGTACGATTGCGCTGTCTGGCTTCACCACTCGCCGGTATTGCTCCCACAGAGCACCAAACGGGATCACAGAATCCCACTTGTTCTGCGTCGTGCCATAGGGCAGGTCGCACAGCACCATGTCGATGCTGGCGTCTGGAATCTTCGCCATCGCTTCAAGGCAATCCCCTAGAACGAGAGTTGCCCAGCCGATCCGCTCGGTCTTGAACTTTTCATCCAGCCCGTCGAAGCGGGGGTAAGTCTTCAATCCACTCATCTACTCCTTCTCTTTCTGCGGCCATCGTTCTCGCCGCTTTCCAATGAACCGAGGCTTCCGCGCTAGCTCGCGCCTAAGCCACTCATCACCACCGCGCTCGTCGTATGCCGCTTTCTCGGCTTTCGTCGCTCGCATTCGGATCAACTCGCTTCGCACATCTTCAGGTGCTAAAGGTGGTCGTCCTCGTTGCGGTGGTGGCCCGTTGATCTTCTTAGCCATCAGTGTAGGTCTCCACTGCCTGTTGCGACAACTTTATTGTGCCACAGAAAATGGTCCTAAGTGGTGGACACATCCACTTGATGTGATGAACCAGTTCACCGTGGCACAAAAGTGGCGTAGACCGCTTTGAGTGATGCAAAGAGGTCGTTACGAATCAAGGGCTTAGAAGTGGTGTGACGCACCGTGTTGATGCTGTCGGAGGGCCTAAAAAGCACTGACGAATCAGGTGCTTAGGTTACTTATCCACAGATATTTGGGGCATGACCGAATTTTTGCGCTAAGCGAAGTACCTCGGGATTTGCAGAATCAGAACAAGCACTTGCTCGGAATCATTCTCGGCAGTGGCGTAGTTCTTGGTTCAAATCGTCTGCCACCCTTCGTCACCGCT
>JACCDR010870589.1_pt1 | contig 15630 bp, 40 predicted proteins | sample 7446431 | NCBI WGS metagenome assembly JACCDR01 (sample SAMN15323443, study PRJNA562643) | freshwater metagenome | isolation source: river surface water | place: USA:Blue River Watershed | collected 2017-08-17 | reverse complement strand
GCGAAGACGCCTGGGAGTGGGGCGCAGCGCGCGCGGAGCACGAGTGGCAGCCCCCGCGCCTGCCAGGCAAGCCCGCCGATCCGGGCGAGCAGCTGGAGGCCGATCGCGCCGTGCACCGCACCCCTGAGCGCCCGCTGCCCCCTGGCGTGATCCGCCGCAACCCCCGGTAAAACAGGCCCCACCAGGCCCCCCACGAGGCCCCGCCACGTGCCACCACCCAGGCACGCGGCGGGGCCTTTGTCGTGCCCCAGGTCGGAAACTGTATTGCACTTACGTGGTTTGGCTGCCATGACTGGGATCACCTGGCGCCGCGGTGGCGGCAGGCGAAGCAAGGCCCCTGCGGTGGGGCCGCCTGGAGAGCAGCCATGACCATGCAGACGATCACGCCCAGCACGCGCACCACCACCACCACCAGCCAGCGCGAGCAGCGGCGCCGGGCGGCCACCAGCGCGCGGCCGATCAGCACGGAGAGCCCGGAGCACGCGCCCTTGGAGGTGCTGGAGGATCAGCGGCAGCTGTGGCTGGCGCACGGCAAGGAGCCGGTGGCGTTTGAGCGCGCCATGGAGCTGGTGCTGGCGGAGCGCGCGGCGGACGGCGAGCGGCACGATCACCTGGCGGACCTGCGGCTGTTCGGCTTCGGCGCCGTGCAGGGTGTGGCCGCGATCCAGCAGAAGGCGGGGCTGGATCTGGGCGGCAGCCCGGAGCCGATCCGGCTGCGCCGCCGCGCCTTCCACGCGCTGTGCGAGCACGTGGGGGTCAGCGCCAAGCTGATCGGCACGTTCCCGGCGAAGCTGCAGGCGGTGAACATGAACTGGCTCATGCAGTACGGCGCGCGCGATTCCGGGGCGCTGCTGCTGCGCCGCGCAGGCGGGGACCTGCGCAGCATCCACAGCGATCGCTACGCCACCTTCGACGACGATCAGCTTTTGGAGATCGTGGACGGCGTGCTGCAGAAGGCGGGGTACCGGCAGGACGCCATGGTGCGCGCCAGCTGCGTGGGGCCGCAGCTGACCTTACGCCTTACGATCCCGAACGAGGGCGTGGAGGTGCGCCAGGGCGACGTGATCGAGTGGGGCCTGGACATCGGCAACAGCGAGGTGGGGCTGCGCAGCATCCAAGTCACGCCCAGCACGTACCGCTTGATCTGCACCAACGGCATGCGCAGCGCCGAGCACGGGGCGCGCACGCGCATCCGCCACGTGGGCAACCACCGGGAGATCCGCGAGGACCTGGCGGTGGCGAGCCCTGCCGCGTTTGCCGAAGCGCGCGGCGACATGGACCGCTGGCGCAAGGCGGTGGACACCATGGTGTTCGACGCGCTCGATGACCTGGAGGGCCTGCGCGGCTTCGGGCTGGAGCAGGGCGAGGTGCGCGCGATCGGCCGCACGCTGATCGAGGCCGAGCCCGACATGCCCAACGTGCAGCTGGCCGAGGCGCTGCGGCACCGCCGCACCACCGTGTACGACCTGGCCAACGCGATCACGCAGACGGCCCGCGATCGCAGCGACGTGGCGGCGCGGCTGGAGCTGGAGGAGACGGCGCACCGCTACCTGGCACGCCGCACCGCCTGAAGCCCCGCCCTGGCTGCTGGTGGGGGCCTTCGGGCAGCCCGCGCTGCGCGCCCACAAGGCGCAGCACGCGCTGCCCGAGCGCCCCACAACGCGCGCTCGAGCCGAAAGGAGACGACACCCCATGGAACAGGCAACGTTCATCCGGTACGACGATCCACCCCCGCCGCTGCCCCAGGAGCCCGAGCGGCAGGCGCTGCGCGCGGCGTGCGCGGTGCTGGTGGAGGCGCGCGGCGCGCTGCAGGTGCAGCTGCGGCGGGCGGAGGAGGAGGCGGACGTGGCGGCGCGCGAGCGGCGGTTTGCCGACTACGTGCACGGCAGCCCCGCGCACCTGCGCCGGCGCATCCACGACATGACGCACGTGATCGACTGGCTGGGGTACCGGGCGGATATGCGGGAGGTGTGGTGATGGAGCAGGTGCGAGCGCGCGGGCAGGTGGCGGTGGCCATGCACGTGGAGCGCAGCGTGTGGCGCAACGCCATGCTGGAGCTGGCGCAGCGGCTGGAGAACGCGGGCAGCGGCGCGGCAGGGGCTGCGCTGCGGGCTGAGGTGGCAAGGCTGTGCGGCGAGCCCGCACGCGTGAAGGAGGTGGCGTGATGGAACTGGTGAACAAGCGACGCGCGCTGCAGGCGTGCACGGACGGCGAGCTGGACGTGGCGCTGATCGCGTACGCGCACGCGATCGATGTGCCGGTGCTGGACCACGAGGCGGCGCTGCGCGCGGCGGTGGACAAGGTGCTGGAGCTGCGGCGGTGGGCGCGGCGCGAGGAGCGGCAGGCTGCCGCCGCGCAGGCGGCCGAGCAGGTGGCGCCGGCTGCGGCCGAGCAGGAGGTGGTGTGATGGGCAAGGTGAAGGCGTTGCTGCCGGCGGAGCCCTGCGCGGCGGCGGACATGCTGCACGACGAGCCGGACGCGGAGCTGGAGGCGCTGCAGCGCGCGCTGCGCCCGCACCTGGATGAGGCGGAGCGCAGGCTGCGGCTGCTGCGCGGGCAGTGGGAGGGCGTGCTGAACGCCGAGCGGGTGCACGGGGCGCCGGGCAAGTGGGACCTGGACCTGGCGCGGCTGCATGCGGCCAAGCTGACGGAGGCGCTGCGGCGCGCCTTCGCCGCGCGCGCGGCGCACGACGCGCAGGTGTTCCGCGCCGACGGCGAGGAGGGGCGGCCATGGTGATCGATCGGCAGGTGCCGGTGCACCTGGACCAGGACGAGCTGCAGATCGCCATGGACGCGCTGAAGGGCGCGGCGGCGGCGTACGAGGAGCTGGAGGCGCAGCACGCATGCGCCGGCCACACGGCGCAAAAGCACGTGGCGCGCGCGCACGCGGCGGGCTGCCGCGCGCTGCGCGCCAAGCTGCAGCACTACCACCAGCGCGCCGCCGCGCTGCGGCTGGTGACGCCATGACGCCCGCGAGCTTCGAGGCCACCGAGTACACCAGCCCCTGCGGCACCGTGCGCGTGCGGCGCGAAGATCGGATCTGGTACGCCCAGGTGCGGGATGAGCTGGCGGACGGCACGCACCGCTGGGGCGCGCTGCTGGCGCTGCGCACGCAGGGCGACACCGTGCCGGTCTCGGCCTGGACCAGCATGGATGCGATCGTGGCGGCGCTGATCGAGCTGGGCGCGTACGACCCCCAGCCGCCGCCTGCAGATCGGCCCGAGGACGACTGCGGCTTCTGACCCGCGCCGCCGGGCAACCTGCGCGCAAACGGAGTACACTTTGCCGGCCATGGCCCACGATGAACTGCATGAGAACGGGCGCCCTACCAAGGGCGTCCGGCGCACCACCCGCGGCTTCTGCGTGCGCTTCAGCGAGGATGAGCGCGCACGCCTGGCCGCCGCCGTCGCCGAGCGCCAGCACGAGCAGTCCGCCGCCGAGCTGATCCGCGAAGCCTGCGCAGCCTTCGGGCTGATCTAACCAGCGCTTGCGACCCAACCCTGGGTCGCCGCGCTTCCCAAGCTGCTCGGCGGTACAAACCGCGGTGCAGTTGCGGAAGCTTGCGCGCATCACTGCGTGGCGGCTATGAGACGGAGCGCAGGGGCATGGCGCAACGGTGCGCCGCCTGCGCAGTCAGATCACTGCTGTAGATAGCCGAACGCCCCGGACCCCTTGCTGTGGAAGGCGAGGACCGAGGCGCTGTGGAGACAACCCAATGGGCTCTCAACGCGCTGAACCTATCAGCGCCGATCGCGATCGTCCAGTGCTTCGCCTCAATGAAGCCAGCGACCAGCAGGTATTTGAGCACTTGCGGCAGCAGCTGCCTGGCGTGCCGCCCAACGCGGTGCGCCTGCTGGTACTGCTGATGAAGGGCTGCAGCCCGCGCACGTTCGTGGAGCGCGGCGACGGCGTGTACGCGTACTGGCTGGGCTGCGGCCTGCGCACCGTGTACCGCTACCGCAAGCTGCTGGAGGCAGCGAAGGCGATCCGGTGCGAGGACCGCCAGGAGTTCCACCGCATTTACCCTGCCTGGCAGCGGCTGGGGGTGGCGCGTGGCTGATCCGGCGCAACTGCAGTGCACTGCGCTGCCGGCGGTGGAGACGTGCTTACCGCGCATGGAGGCGCCGCCGCTGCCCGCGGAGTGGGAGCTGCTGCAGCACTTCAAGATCGCCCTAGGCATGGCCAACCGCAGCGAGCGCGCGCTGCTGGTCAAGGTCTGCATGCTCGCGCGCAACACCGGCTACTGCTGGATGGCGCAGCAGGAGCTGGCAGCGCAGGCGGACGTCTCGCACCGCACCGTAAGCCGGTGGATCGCCAAGTGGCGCAAGGCGGGCCTCGTGCGCACGGTCGATCGCCAGTCCACGCACCACACGTACCCGCAGTGGGAAGCGCTGCGTTTGCCGATGCTTAGGGCGGTAGTGGCGAGTCCGCCGCGCGCCAAAGTGGCGAGTCCGGATCGCCCCGGTGGCGAGTCCCGCCTTTTAACCGAGAAGGAACGTGAAGCAGCAGCAGAGGAGCCGCGCGCGGCTGCTGCTGCTCCTTCGGCTACGCCACCCCCTGCAGCAGCGCAGAGCGCGGCGCCGGTGGTGCGCGTAGGCAAGCGCGCCCAGGCGGCCGACAAGGCGCCCGCAGCGCCCGCCCTGGCGCCCAACGTCGTGGCGACGCTGCAGCGGGTGCCAGGCGGCGCCAGCGCCCTGCAGCTGCTCCAGCGGCACCGCCTCACCGAGCCCGAGCAGCAACGCGTGCTGCAGCGCGTGCTGGAAGTAAAGCCCGCTCACGCCGGCAAGTTCGTGCACGGCCCGATCGACGACGTGCTGGCGGATCGCGATCTGGGCGCGGAGGCGCAAGCGGTGCTTGAGCATGAGTGGGTGCCGGACGGTGGGCCGGTGCCGCCGCACCTGAAGCCGCACGCGGACCGGGACGTGCTGAAGCCGCGCAAGGTGCCGAAGCCGCCGATCGACCCGCGCGTGGCGCGGCTGGAGGGCGAGCGGGGGCGCCTGGCGATCATGCCGGCCAAGCACCCGCGCCGCGCCGCGCAGGAGGCGCTGGTAGCCGCGCTGGAGGCCGAGCTTGCTGCGCCCCCGCCGCCCAACCGTGGGGGGCTGCGCCTGGTGAAGTGACCAGAGTTTGACCACGCTGGTGCTGGTCTGCTACCACGCCAGCACCAATGATCATTCTCTTCGGCTGCACGAAGGGCGGGCCTGGCAAGACCACGCACGCGATCAACGCAGCAGCGCACCTGACCATCGAGGGCCGGCGCGTGTGCCTGGTGGACGCGGACGAGCAGCAGCATGCCAACGACTGGGCGACGGACCGGCTTGCGCAGGGCAAGCTGGTGCCTCGTGTCGACTGCCGCGTGGTGCGCGGCAAGGTGCGCGAGCCCGTGCTGGCGCTGGCGCCCGAGTTTGATGACATCGTGATCGATGCTGGCGGGTACGACGCGCAGGAGCTGCGCTCGGCTATGCGCTGCGCAGACGTGATCGTGATGCCGTTCGAGGCGGGCCAGTTCGAGATGAAGGCCGTCGAGAAGATGGATGAGCTGCTGCAGGTGGCGCGCGAGTACAACCCGCGGCTGCAGGCGCTGGCCTTCATCAACAAGGCCGAGACGAACTGGGTGCGCACGCGGCGCGCGCGCGAAGCGCTGGCCTTCATCGCCAGCTTCGACTCCATGCGCCAGGCGGCGACCATCGTTCACTGGCGCCCGGCGCAGTTCCGCAACGCCTCGGACGTGGGGCGCAGCGTGTTTGAGATCCGCGGCAAGCTGGCCGAGCGCTGCGCGGATGAAGTGGCCTCGCTGCTGCGTGAAGCAGTGCAGCTCGTGAAGGGACCCCATGACGTTCAAGCGGCGTAAGCAGACAGCAGATCAGTGGGAGGACGAGGGCGCGAAGAAGGCGCCCGTGCCGGTGGAGCTGCCCTCGCGCCAGCTGCACGTGCGCCTGACCGAGGACGAGCGCCTGCAGCTGGAGCGCGCTGCGGCCGAGCACGACACCAGCATGGTGCGCCTCGCGCGGCGTGCGATCCGCATCGGCCTGGCCCACCTAGCTCAGCACCAGAGTGGTGCTAAGGGTTGACCACAATGGCACCACGCAAGCGAACCCCCATGGCCGACGCAGAGCGGTGCAAGCACCCGCGCTTGAGGCCGGTGCGCCTGGACTGCGCGGTCTACGGTTTCAGCCGCGAGTACCGCGCGCTGTTCGATGCGGACAGCTGCCTGGTGTGCGGCGCGGACGTGTTCAGGCCCGGCACAGACACGCGCGTGACGGCGCGCGCAGCGGCAGTGCGTGCACGCGCTGCGCTGCCGCGTGGTGCTGTGGATGCGCGGGCACGCCGGCAGGAGGTGCGCATGGCGATCAACACGCTAGGCATGCCGCTGGTGCAGCTGGCGGACCACGTGGGTGTCAGCGTGCGCGAGCTCCGCGCTGCAGCAGACGGCGACTGTGGCGACGCGCTGTTCCAGCGGTTGATGACGGTGCTTATCGAGCGCGCCGAGTGGATCGACCCCGATCGGCTGGTGCAGATCCAGTGCAAGGCGGGCTGATGGCTGGCGCTGACGAAGAGGCGCTTACGGAGCTGGCGCGCGCGGCGTACCCGGACCTGGTGGACGTGCGCGCGCGGCGCAGCAGCAACCGCGGGCGCGTGGTGACGTGGACCGTGACGTACGAGTACGGCCCGGTGACGTACCGGCTGCTGGAGGTGGTGGGCACCGACAGCGCGCAAGTGGAAGCGGACTTCCGGGCGTGCCTGGTGGCGCTCGCAGCGAGCAGGAAGGTGTGAGCAATGCATAACCCCCCCGAGAACGAAGGCCCCAGCACGCTGCGCGCGGACCCGCCGCCGCCGCCTGCACAGCCGCGCGTGGTGCACGTGGAGGCGAGCTTGCGCCCGGTGGCGGCGGAGCTGCCCAGCACGCAGCGGCTGCGGGATTTGTGGCTGCGGGACATCGACGCGGCCGAGGGGCCGGCGCTGGTGGCGATCGCGGCGGAGCTGGGTTTGCAGCCCAACAGCAGCGACGCGTGGTCCGAGCGCATCCGCCTGGTCGCGTACGTGCAGCAGCTGCTGCGCCAGCGGGGCGAGAGCATCACGTACGCGGAGGGCCAGCAAAGGCTGCAGCCTGGCGCCGACGGGCCGCGCCGCACGGTGCAGGTGAGTGACGCATGGGCCAAGCGGCACCGACTGCGCTCGCTGTGGCTGCGGGAGATCGACGCCGCGTCTGGCGACGCGCTCAGTGCGATCGGCCGGGAGGTGGGCGCGCCCGATCGCGTCGGCGACGGCACCGACGCTGCTTACCGGCAGGCCCTGCATGCCAAGGTGCAGGAGCTGCTGGACGCAGGCGCCGAGGAGACGCCAGCAGACCGGCACACGCTGACTGGTGACCGCATGCGCAAGGCCATGGTGGACGACGTGCTGGCCGAGGCAGATCCGCCTGGCGTGGAGGAGATCGACCGCGAGCTGGACGCCATGCGCGAGTGCGCGCTGGCGCTCGAGACGCTCACGGCCCCGGAGCGCGAGCGCGTGGTGGGGTGGCTGATCGTGAAGTACGGCGCCGCCGGCATCGCGCCTGCGCGCATCGCGGGCAACGCGCCATGACCGTGCGGGTGCGGACGGGCATTGCGTACGTGAACGACCCGCTGACGGGGCAGGAGCGCTACCGGGCGGCGGTGCAGCTGACCGAGATGGATGCGGCGGGCGTGGAGGTGGAGGGCGAGCGCACGATCTTCAACACGCTGCACGCCACCAAGGCGGCGGCGCTGGCGGAGGCGCGCGAGGCGGCGGCGCTGGTGCTGGGCACGATGGACGAGCAGGGCATGCACGTGCGCTGCTACAAGTGCCGCCACGCGCATGCCCTGGGCGCAATCTGCCCGCTGTGCGGGTGCTGCGAGACGCTGGACGTGGAGGGCAGGGGAGGCATGCCGTCATGACCAGGCACGTGCTCAAGTCCTGGCCGCCGTACTTCGAGGCGACGCTGCAGGGCATCAAGACGTTCGTCTCCCACGTTGAAGCCGCCGCGGTCGTCGCTTCCACCGCGACGACGCCACCGGGCGGCGCACCGTGCTGCGCGTGGTGTTCGTGCTGCACGGGCGGGACGCAGAAGCGTTCGGCGTCAAGCGCGGCCACGTGGTGCTGGGGCTGGGGCCATGAGTGAGAGCCCCTTCTCCAACTTCACCAGCGGCAAGCCCTTCGTGGTGTCTGCTGCGCAGGCATCGGCAGCCTGGGGAGGCGCGCGGGGCGGCGCGCTGTTCCGCTGCGCATGGTGCGGCCACAAGTTCCGCGAGGGCGACACCGCCCGCTGGGTGTTTACCAACGGTGGCGGTGAAGAGACGCGCGGCATCGGGGGAAACCCCTTCGTCTGCGCTGCCTGCGATGCGCCGCGCGAAGAGCTGATCGGCCGCCTGCGCGAAATGCGGGCGCTGTTTGAAACGAAGTTCTGGTGGTTCACGAGGCACAGCCATGACCGACGATGACGTGGCGTGCGACCTGTGCGGCGACGACGACGGCGGCTACTGCAGCGCGGACGTGGGCGGCGTGGACGAGCACGGCCAGGACATGCAGATCCACGTGGACGCGTGCCGCCGGTGCGCGGGGCAGCTGCTTGCGGTGATCCTGGACAAGGTGCCCGACGGTTCGGCCGCCATCGTTCGCAAGCGTAAGGGCAAGCTGCTCCTCTCGTGGGCGCGCCCGCCGCTGCACCAGCAGGTGGTGGACGTGGCGGCGCACGCGCAGGAGCTGATCGGGCAACGGCTGCGGCGCGCACTGCGCCGGTGGCACAAAAGGGGGGCGCATGGTGGAAGCGCGGGATGAGGAGCGGCAGGATGTGCGGCCACGCGAGGGCGCGCAGCTGCAGGTGCGGACCGAGTACACGGTAGGCACGCCGGGGCGGCTGGATGGCTGGTGGGCGTTCATCGACGCCGACGGGCAGCAGTTCTACGAGGCCGGGCCGTTCCGCGCCGAGAGCGAGGCGCGCGAGAGCGCAGGCGCGCGCCTGCGCGTGTTCGCCGCGCTCTCGGGCGGCGGCAGCCAGGAGCTGCTGCGGGAGGAGAGTGTGCCGCCGGAGAGCAGCCGGCGATGAGCCCCTTTGCCTTCGGCGACGCCGTGCGGGTGCGGGGCACGCGGCAGCCCATGGTGGTGCTGCGGTGCGATGACGACGGCACGCGCTGCGCGTGGCTCGAGCGCGACCCAGCGGGGCGCACGGACGTGGTGCGCGATGCGGTGTTTCAGACGGGCGAGCTTGAGCTCGTGCCGTCCTCGGAGCTGCCTTGACGGGCGGGGCGGCATGGCTGGACCATCAGGCGTCGGCAGCGCTGCTCGCGTGGCGCACGCCCTCCTGCCGCCGCCCGCGCCCCTCCAACCGTGGCCGCGTGCGGCGGCGCTTGTGCACAAAGCCTGACCACATGGTCGCCATTGTGTGTTGCGACCACACAGTCAGTGCAACCAACCCGGCACCCCGCGCTAGGCGCCGTAGCCGGCTTGCGTTCAGGGGATTCACGGTCTCCTGTTCTGGCGTGCAGGGGATTTCAGGCGATCGTGATCCCCGCATGGTGCAACTGGCTCCACTGGCTCCACCGGGGGTGCGGCGTGGCTGAGGACGGCGCGGTGGAGTTTGGGCTGGCCAGCGTGGCGTGCGTGTGCGGGCGCGACCATGTGGTCCTGACGCCGCAGCGCTCGGTGGCGGCGTGGGAGCAGACGTGCCTGGTGGCGTGCCCGGATCGCGTGGACGAGGACGCACTTGAACCGTGCGCGCTGTGCTCGTTGTACTGGCGCCAGCGGCTGCGCAGGGCGGTGGCGCATGGCTGAGCGCGACGAGGCGGCGGTGCCGGAGGACGAAGTGGCGGCGGTGCTGGAGCGGGTGCTGGGTGCGCGCGCGGGGACGCTGGGGCTGCGCGTGCAGTTCACTGACCGCGTGGGGCGCAGCGAGAAGATCACGCTGCTGTTCCCGGAGGGCGGGACGATCGCGATCAGCGCGGGCACGCGCAAGGCGGGCGCCTCGCGGCGCGCGCTGATCGCGTTCCTCGAGCGCTGCGAGGCAATAGGGCACGAGGTGGTGGCCAAGCGGGAGGCGCAGCGTGGGCAAGGCTGAGCAGGCGGCGAGCGAGAGATACGAGGCGTGCGCGCAGGCGATGCGCGCGGCAGCAGTGGCGTACGCGCGGGCGCACCCGTTCGCCACGTACCGCTTCCGGTGGTGGGAGTTCGAGCGGGACATGGCGGCGCGCGCCGGCAGGGTGCTGCAGCCGGGTGAGAGCTGCGCGATCGTGGCGGCGCTGCCGGACTGCTACGCGGTGGCGGACAGCGCAGACGCGCGCGCGCTCTTGGAGGCCATGGAGGAGGCCAGCGGCGGGCAAGGCACGTACATGCAGGCCAAGGCGATCGTGATGATGCAGGTGGAGGCGCAGATCGAGCGCGTGACCAAGCAGATCACGGCGCCCGGGGACTGGCGGTGCATCAGCTGCGCGCAGCTGCTGGACGGCTACACGCCGCTGGACCTTGAGGACAAGGGGGCGCCGGGTGCGGGGGCGATGACGGTGTGCAGCGGGTGCGGGGCGCTGCAGCGGGTGCGCGCCAGCGCAGACGGGTACGAGCCGCTGCCGGTGCGGGATCTGAACCGGCTGCCCAAGTCGGTGCGCGTGCAGCTGTTGCACCTGCGCAACAACATCTTGCACCGCCTCGAGATGGGGCGGGCGCGATCATGAGTGAGCTGGAGGCGCTGCTGATCGGCATGGTGCTTTTGCTGCACCTGCTGGGCGCGTGCCTGGCGTTCATCGTCTGGCGCATGGGCGTGTGGACCAAGCAGCTGGCGGGGGCGCTGGCGAAGCTGACCGAGGTGGTGCACGCGGACCTTGTGCAGCGCAGTAAGGAGCGCGGATGAAGCAGGACGGGCGGCACCGGGGCGTGTCGGAGGGCGCGGTGGAGGCGGCGCTGCAGCGCTACGAGGAGGCGATCGAGAGCGGCGCGGAGCCGGCGTGGGCCATGCGGCTGGCGCTGGAGACGGGGCGGCAGATCGACGTCTCGGAGGACGTGCTGGGCATCCCGCCCATTGCGATCGATGACGAGCCGACGGCCATGGAGCACCTGATCGCGGCGGACGCGGAGAAGTGGCACTACGAGTGTGAGCGGCGCGGCACGCTGTTCGCGCAGACGGTGGGGGCCACGGTGCTGGGGGCGCTGGTGCGCGCGCGCGTGGCGGCGATCCGCGTGCTGATGCACGACATGCAGCTGCGGCTGCACGCGATCGAGCAGAGCGTCGAGCGCATCAGCAACCGCGTGGGGGCCAAGTAATGCCGCACCTGATCAAGCTTGCGCCGAGCGACGAGGTGACCAAGCCCATGCTGCGCCTCTGCAGCGCTGCGCGCCTGCGCGCCGCCTCCTTGCCGCCGTACACCGGGTACGGCACGGCGCAGGACAACGCCACGATCGCGCGCTGCCGGTGGGCGCACCAGTACGACCCGCACCTGTGGTGCTTGCTGATCTTCAGCCGCGACGCCGGCATGCACACAAGCGGCTGGTGGAAGAACCCGGACTACGAGCGGTGCCTGCACCTGTCGGTCAGCTTCGGCCACGGCCTGGCGTCAGGCGCCTACGTGCCCGCGCCCCAGGATCACGTGCGGGCGCGCGGCTGGTGCAAGGCGTTCTTCGGCGCGCACTGCCGCCTCTTGTGGATCGAGCCGCCGTACAGCGCGCAGGGCAAGCAGCGGGACGTGTACCACTACCGGCTGTTCGTGGCGCCTGACTGGCGCAGCCCGGTGCTGCCGCGGGGCGAGGTGTACACGCGGGACTTCACGGCAGCGGGCTGGCGCAGCTGGTCCGACGTGCACGCGCCCGAGGACTTCCCGGGGGACAGCCCGCCATGAGCAGCGAGCTGCCGCCCAGGCGCACGCGCGCCAGCAGCGCCGGTGGGCTTACGCCGGTGCGCGTGACGATCGACGACGACAGCCGGCACCCGCTGACGCAGCTGGGGGACTGGATGCTCACGCAGCAGCAGCGGCGCGCGCCGCGCGTGCGCGCCGTGATCATCCTGGTGGACGAGGCGGAGCCGGACCTGCCGAAGCTGGTAAGCAGCTGCGCGGCGGACGAGACGGTAAGCCTGTGCCGGGTGCTGGGGGACGGGCTGGCGAACGAGATCGCAGCGCGGCTCCTCGGGCCGCGCAAAGGGGGGCAGTGATGCGCACGTACGACTGGCTGGTGTGGTTGTTCCTCCTGGCGCTCGGGTGGGCCATGCCCACGCCCGTGACGACGCGGCAGCGCGTGGGCGCCGGCATCTGCCTCGCGCTCTTGTTCATCATGCTGGTGGCGCTGGCGCGCCCGGGGTGGCTGCCGTGAGTGGTGGGCCGGCGGTGCGGGTGCAGACGTACGCGGAGCAGGTGGTGCTGGATGACGGCGCAGCCAGCTGGCGCGCGCACATGGTGATCACGGTGCTGGGCGGCGGGGCGAAGCAGGAGGACGACTACACCTCGGAGCAAACGTTTGCTACCGAGGCGGCGGCGCTGGCCGATGCGCGTGCGCGTGCGGACCAGATCATGGACAGCGCGCGGCGCATGGGCGGGCGCGTGCTGTGCGCGCGCTGCAACCACCCGGCGCACCTGGATGCGTGCAGCTGCGGGTGCGCAGCAAGGCGGGCGCTGTGAAGCGGGTGATCGACGGCGTGGTGTTCAACGAGCCCGACGTGACGATCAACGGCGTGGCGCTGACGTTCGCGCAGGCCATGACGCTGCGGGTGATGATCGCCACAAGCGACCTGGCGCAGCACGACCCTGACTACGCGCCGCACGTGCGGGAGATCGTGAAGCTCATCCAGCGCACGGAGACGCGGACGTGAGCGGCGGGGGCGGCGGCAGCGTGACGGAGCGCCTGGTGTGGAGCGCGCGGCGGGCGCTGGCGGCGTACCACCACCAGGCGTTCACGCGCCCCGGCAGCGCGGAGCTGGCGGCGTCCATGCGGCAGCTGCAGGCGGATCTAGATGAGTACGACGCGCAGACGCGCCCCTTGCGCAACAGCGAGGTGGCGGAGCTGGAGCGGCGGCTGGGCAAGGTGAAGCGCGGGGAGCTGTGCATCACCGGCTGGCCGCACGAGATGGCGGGCGGCAGGTGCAGCGTGTGCGGCGCAGAGCCGCCCAAGGAGAAGCCATGACGCCGGAGGAGCGGCTGGTGCGCGGCGCCGAGCAGGCGCTGCGGGAGTACGACGAGACCAAGGCCAAGCTGGGCGCGCGCCCAGGCCCCGCGTGGCTCGAGCGCAGCATTGCGGAGATGCGGGAGTCGATCGCGGAGTACCGGCGCACGCACCCGCTGGTGGAGGAGACGCCCTCGATCACGTGCCCGCGCTGCTGGCGCACCAGCTACCACCCCAAGGACATCGACAACAGCTACTGCGCAAGCTGCGGCTTCTGGGGCGACGGGCCATGACGCGCCGGCACGTGTACATCAGCACGGTGCGCGATGCGGGGCTGCGCGGCGTGGTGCGCGACGCCGTGACGGGCGACATCCTGGCCATGAGCGAGAAGATCGACCCGCCGCACGTGGACGTGGCCAAGGCGCGCGCGGCGGAGCTGTACCGAGAGCACGCAGACCCAGGTGCGTGGCACCTGATCGACGAACCGCAGGGGGAACCATGATCGGGCTGAACATCAAGCTGTCGGACAAGGACGTGAACGCGTACCTGGAGGCGCACCAGCTGCGCGAGGACGTGAACGACCTGGAAGACGTGGTGCTGATCGCGGGCGGCACCGCGGAGGGGCTGCCGGCGGTGCTGCTGGTGGGCACGATCGACGGCAAAAAGCGCGTGCTGAAGACGACGCTGCGCCTCTTGGTCAGCGCCACGCAGGCGCTGAACGCGCGCACCGAGCAGGAGCTGGGCGCGGGCTGGAGGGGGCCGTGACGCCGGCGGATCTGCACGCGGCGATCCTTGCGGGCGGCGTGGCGGACGTGGAGGCGCTGCAGGCTGCGATTGCGGCGCTGACGCCCGAGGAGCGGTATGCGCAGCTGGTGGCGGAGCTGCGCGTGGCGGAGGAGCAGCTGCCGGCGCTGTGGGCGGCGGTGGAACAGGCGTTCCCCATCCCCACGCCGCACACCGGCTTCGCACTGCTCATGGCCTCCGCGCGCTTTGCCTGCATCCCCGGCGCCACCCTCGCCAAGTCCGCCTGGCTTACGCTCGCCGCCATGGTCTACGACGGCACCGTGGCGGGGCAGGCGGCTGACGCCGCGGAGCAAGCGTCGGGCGCGCAGGGAGCAGGCCGCAAGGAGAGCGCGTGATCGTGTACCCGAAGGCGGCGGAGGAGCTGCTGCGCCAGGTGCTGCGGGAGACCGTGGCGGCGGGCTGCGACAGCGCGGTGGACCGGGCGCTCGAGCGCAGCATGCAGGTGCTGCACGCGCTGGAGGCCGCGGGCATCCCGAGCGACCCCAACACCGTGGTGGCGCTGATCATCGCCTCGCGCGCGCTCAGCCGGATGCCAGGACCCTTATTCGTGGCGCTGGCTGAAGCCGCGCACCAGCGGCTGCGCGGCGCGCCCGACGACGACCCGGTGCACGGTGGCGTTTGAGCGGCGGGCAGAGATCACGGTGGGCCTGCGCCACGCGCGCAGCGTGATGCTGCATGGCGGCCCTGGCGAGGCGCCCGATCTGTGGGGGCTGTTGGGCGCGGGCTACGAGGAGACGGCGGAGCTGGACGACGCCATGGTGGCCACGTTTGAGCGCGCGCGGCGGCAGTACCCGGGCGCGCGCAAGGCGGTGCTGACGCGCGAGCGGCGCGGCCTCATCGTGAAGACGTGGTGGGTGCAGCTGTGGATCGACGGCGTGCTGAAGCTGGAGCGCCCGGAGCCGCTGGCGGAGCTGATCGGGGCGCTGGACAAGCTCTGGCGCAAGAGCCTGCCCGGCGGCTGACCGTCGATAGTAGTCATTAGCGACGGTCAGCCCGGTGGCTGCCCCCGTGCTTCCTTGTGGCTGCGCGCAAGCGAGAGCATCGCCGCCTCCAGCGCGATCAGCGCAGGCGCGTGCTCGCCCGTGCGCGGCTGCTGAAACTCGAACACCTGCACCGCCAGCTGCATCAGCGACAGGCGCCAGGTGTCGGTCGCCAGCGGCCACGCCTCACGCGCCAGCGGCATCAGCAACTGCAGCTCGCGCGCGATCACGCGGTCGTCCAGGTGCTCGTCGCGTAGCGCCACCCTGACAGTCTCTGCCCGACGCGCCCCCCGCGTCCAGCTGCGCGCCCGGCAGCTCCCACCGCTCAGGCCCCCGCCGCGGCGCCACCCCCAGCGCCCCGCACGCGGGGCACCACAGCACGCTGGTCGTCTCCCGCGCATCCACCAGCAGGATCGCCGCAAGGCGGCGGTGGAAGTGATCGCAGGGCGCGGCGCTAGAAGGGGATTTCGTCGTCCTAGGGCGGCGGCGCGCTGTAGACGCCGGCGCCGAACGACTGCTGGGCGCGGCCGCCGGGGGCGAAGTCGTCGCGGTGGTTGCCGCCAAAGCTGCTGCGCGCGGTGGTAGCCGCCGCCTTGCTGCTGCCCTGGCCGGTCCTCATCGCCCGTACGGTCCAGCAAGTACAGATCGCGGGCAACTACCTCGCGCTGCGTGCGCTCGCGCCCCTCCTTGTCCGTGTACGTGCGTTCGCTGTACGGCCCCTCCACCAGCACGTGGCTGCCCTTGCGCAGCAT
>JACCDR012185850.1_pt1 | contig 15631 bp, 15 predicted proteins | sample 7446431 | NCBI WGS metagenome assembly JACCDR01 (sample SAMN15323443, study PRJNA562643) | freshwater metagenome | isolation source: river surface water | place: USA:Blue River Watershed | collected 2017-08-17 | reverse complement strand
GAATCCATACTTGGAAACGTGGATAGACACGGCAAACACGGAACAAAATATGGAACTTTCATTGACACATGCATGACACGCTTCAAAGACACAAAAAAAAGACACGAACCTTAGTTAGTTCAGATATTAGAAGCTATCAACTTCGAAGTATCCATTCAAGAACACCGACAGCGACTCTTTGCAAATAGTGTATCGAGGACGGCCCTTAGAACATCTACCAGTGAAACCTTTCATTAGTGGCAATAGCTCATCTCTAATCTTGCTTTGCTTAACCATGGCCATTTCACCATGATACTCACAATATTGCTTGTAGTATCCCATTAGGGCTACCAAATTACAATCAAATCCATCTTCATTGATTGAAGGAACTCCTGGAGTGTCGCCCCCATTAATCTTCGTTTGGACCATACGAGCGTCAAGCTGTTCCTGATACATATCATACATGAATTTGATGAAGGATGGAGATGAACTAATCTTCTTCTCTAGCTTAGCATCTGTTTGAGGAACCTTGCGGACATTGAAGCCAGTGAGGTCCTTATTAACCAAGTAATGGAACACAGCCTTCCCAGCTTCGAAACTATAGAGAAGCTCGACAGCTTCTCTAAAGAAATCTTTATTCCCCTTGTACTTCTCACTAACAACGTTGTAATTAGCTACGCGCTCGTCTCGTTCAGAGAAGAGGCGATTGTAATCATTGTTGGTTGCAATGAAGAAGTTTAAGTTGCATGGCATTGAAACAATCTCAGAACCTTTCACCTCTACGTTGATAGATGGGCAACGGATCATACCCTTGAAGGTATTAACGCTATTAGCATCGGCTAAATCCACACCTTCTTCAAGCACAACCATTAGCTTGCCAGATAGATGAGAGTTAAACCTTGAGATCAATTGCTCTTTTGAGTAGATAGTGATGGACAAATGCTCACCAAAGACATACTTAGTTAGAAATTCTAATAGAACCGATTTGCCAATACCCTGACCGCCTTTGAAGATGGAGACGGCTTGGGACTTGATAGATGGATTCTGGACCATATGAGCAAGCTTATTGATTTCAAACTCAAATGACTCAGCATTACCAGCACATAAGATATCCTTGTACATTGCTAAGAACTTATCCAACGCAGCACCATCCGCACTCGACATGGTATAGTTGCTATCATAGTCATGCATGAAGCCGCCAAATAGGTTGAAACTATGACCATGAAGATTTGGAGGAGACGATCTTGGACCGTATGGATAAGATCCGTATTCCTTGTAGGTGTATGTCTTGCCCAATCGTGAATGCAGGTCGCTAAGCAAAGCAGTCTTGGAGATACGCACAACGGAGCCATCATCAAGCACAATATTTAGCATGATACGAGTACCACCCTTTGGTTCAATTGGAGTTTGGACAAAGTGTCTCTTAATAATGGTTTGGTTTGTCTTGTTGCAATAATAGATACTATTCTCTCTTGCTAAGATACGCACTACGCCAGCCCTGTGTAGTATCACCATGGTCTGATTAAGGAACTTAGCAAAATCGTTAATCTCAATTGAATTGTTATGCATCATAAGAATGTCGCTAAACACAGCCTCTGATTTGTCATGCATAGCAGATCCACCGAGGGCTACAATCTTAGATGCGAGAGTGTCAATTAGTTCAGCCTTGCTTTGCTCCTCTTCAGCCTTCATTTGACTCTTAGACATGTATCTTGGGTTTTCAAACTTAGCAACTACTGGCTGTTTCTTGTATTGGCTCTCCCACTCAGCAACGAGGTTAGCAGCTACATTCCTGCAGATACCGAGAACCTTACTGAATGGAAAGTCCATGTGAAGACCATAGTTGATAAGACCAGCACCCTTAGAAACAATTTCTTCGGAGTCTTGCAATGAGAATAGATCTAGAGCCTTTTCTCTGATAAGAGTAAGTATCACCGCTTTTGCCACGATTGGTTTGCACTTAGCCTCGTCTGTGTATAGAGATCCGACAAGAGCGCAAACGCTTTCCTTAGTGTAGAAATACTTGTATGGCAGCAATGTGTATAATGAATGGATACGCTTGAACTCATCTCTATCCTCATTGAGAATAGAGTAAGACGGTTCAAAGGAGTCCCAAGACTTATCGTACGACAAGTTAATATGCTTGCGGCACATACCTGAAGGATGTTCAGTAGAGAATTGGCAACCATCGCTGAGACACACGACCTTGGTGAAGATAGCAGTGTCTTGATGATACTGGCAACGAGTAGTACCTTCGACCGCCTCTGAGCGACAAGGACATCCATCGCGCTTGAACGCACGGCATTTGACTCTTGGAGTTGCTTGCACTTCAGCTTGAGTAGTTGCTTGCACTTCAGCTTGAGTAGCTATTGGTGCTTGTACTTGCTCGTACTTGATGAGTTCGGCATCGTAAATGTTTTTATAGTCTTTACCATCTTCGTATCCAAGGCTATTTAAGCACATCGGTTCCATATACTTAATAGCCCATTTTAATTGAAACCCAAGCTTATCAAACATATCTTCCAAGGATGATACCAATGAACCTTGCTTTGACTCAAACATTTCAAATGAAACCTTGTCAATCATAATTCCGTCAAAACAGAGCACACTCTTACAAGCATTCTCAAGACCAATGACATCAGCGATGTGTAGGAAAGTCTTGTAAAGACATTGATTCTCAATGTAGCAACAAATATGACTCATAGCACTACCTTCCTTGTTGTCGAAGGATCGCTTCTTGCTATCGTGGATACGATCTGAAAGCTTCTTGAAACCATCGAGCTTCTTGAAAATTGCAGACCTAATAGCAATCATCTCAGAGTTGTAGTCGCTAATGAAACTCACCAATCCAAGATTGCTAGAAGAGAACTCGCGGAGCGCTTTCTTACCATTGTTGTTGATAGTTAAGAAGAGATTCTTGAAGTCATCCTTGCTCTTGGAATCACCATAGAACTCATGGAGTTCCTTGAAGATTGCATTGCGTTCCTCAACGTACCTACGAACATGAATTGATTTGAAACCAATCCAGTCGCATAGATGGAGGATGAACACTGGGTGTGCATTGCAGATATCGATATCAACGAGAGTATCAAAGGCGATAAGATGACGAGCTTCACGGAGCATACCTTGGAAGCTGCAAGAGCCAACTGCCATGTATCTACCACATAGATCGACATTATTATTACCATAGTGATAAGTTGTTTGCTTCACTCCGTAGCCATCACCATCGACCACGGCTCCAGCATAGAACTTAGGAAGATCTACACTATCGCGCGCATTTGAGCGAGATGGAAACTTAGTGTTGTTGAGCAATATGAAAGCAAGCTTTTGGATGTTGAAGCGCTCCGTGAAGATACGTTCAGCGAACAATGGTGTTGTACAAGCAGGGTTAATGTTGCCATCTTTGAAGATATGATTCAAGAAACTGAACTTATTATCGGTTGGAGATGTTTCAGCTACTAATGGTTGCTCAATGACTTGCACTGGTTGCTCAATGACTTGCACTGGTTCCTCAATGACTTGCACTGGTTCCTCAATGATTGGAGTTGGATGTTCAGCTGGAAGCCCAGAAGCGCATCCGCTACATTGCTGATCCTCGTTGTCAAGGATAGCTTGTCGAAGGCATCCTTCTACGATACATGTATGCTCATAGCAATACCTGCTCTCCTCGTAGATTGAATCCAAACATTCAACAATCTTGCAATTATGAGTAGCGCAATAATCGTATTCAATGATTACACCATCGCCTTTAAACTTGCGTTTAGCAGCGAAACAAGGTTCATTATCATCGATCTTAAAGTGGCACATGGATGCGTTGTGGGGTTGAACGTATTCGGGATCATTCTTGCACATATCTTCAGCACAGAACAGGCCGGCCTTTGGAATTCGTAGGAAACATCTCGGGCATCCATGCTCGGTGCAGTACTTATATCTATCTTCGATCATATTTTTGCATCGTTTTTTGTCAGTTTGCTTCTTGCATTGGGTTGTTAAGTTGATTTGGGACATCGTTGTGGAAGATATGAGTTATGAAGTTGTGAAAACTTGAGAGCTTGAAAGATTAGTTAAAAATCTTAGATTTATATGAGGTGTTAGAAAATTATCAAGTTAAAATCAAATAATTATTAACTGAAGCGTTGGAACACGAGCTCGACATTTGGACCGGCCATTTGTGTGAAGTAAGTAGCATTACGCACTGGGTTGTTCTGCATGAATCTATGAAAATTCGTGATAGTGCGATAGTAGTTATGCCTATGCCCATGTTTATTGAGCCAGTCAATAGATTGCTTCTTACTCATGCGCTTATTGAATAGAATCGTTTGCAGGAACCATTTATCCGTAGGATAGCCGCGCTTAATAGCCTCTGCCCTGGAGATCGTGGGCATTAACACCATATGTATATTATGCTCTCATATTTTTTAGTGCTTGTTTCAAGATATCAATAGTAGGAGCTTTTGACTTGGATTTTCCAAGGAGACTTTTAACCTCACTATTGAATGTTTCAATTAAATGGCTGCTACGCTGTGTATTTTGATCAGTCTTTAATGTATTTATAATTGTCTTACGTACAGACGTGGCTTTGGTATTATTCCTTATATTAGACTCGGCCTTATCGATAAGCCTTTTTTTAATAGTATAATACGATTCTTTTTCTTCAATTTCTTCAGGTACAGTCGGAGCCTCGGATGAGATCGTATTAGATCGTGCTCTTTTCCCGGGCATTAGCACACTAGTTCCAATGTCCTTAGCAATCTTTTTAACGTCTGGATTTGCTACTTGAGTGAGTGTTTCATCTAGCAGTTTCTCTGCATTGTTAGCTCTATTAACAAGCTCGACGTTCTTAACCTTTAAAGCCTTTAGGAAGTCGCCATAGTTCTTTGCTACTTGGTCGATTGCTTTCTCGCGGGCAGTTTCAAAGTTGCGCAGCTTATTGACCTTACTACCTAGGATGAGATCATTTACGGCCTCATCTGCCCGCACATCACGGTAAGCCTTTTCGTGGGCTTTGAGATCTTTATAAAACAAACGGGGCATTGCTGTTATATTAATGGATCGCGCCAATAGACACAAAAAAAAATAATCAAATTGTTTATTCAAGCTTGGCTTCTTCATTGGTTTTATTAGATTCGCTAATCTCTTGGAGTAGCATAAGGTGTTTCTTTGTGCGGTTATGGTGGTATCTAATAGCTACTTTGACTGTCTTATCGCAGACTCCGCAATGGTAAGTCTCGTGTCGCTTGCTAGCGATCTCAGAAGGATCCGAGTTGAGTTTCCTGTGTGCTTGCAAGATGCGCCCGTAGAAGCGGCTATTATCGTAAAGCTCCATGAGGCGCTCGCGGCTAACATTGTACCGTGTTAGGATGTCGTCATTGATGCAATCTACAGCTCTTCGCTTAATTTCTGTAGCGTCGATGGTTGCCATTGTGATTGCTTATGTATATTATTTAGTTGAAAATTTCAAGATTTACTTACAAATTAATTTAAAATACATTAATTATTTATACTTGATCAAATAATTGCCTTATGAATATAGTAAGCAAATTCGCTAACAACAAGCTACACTAAAATGGAAGCATTTCTATCAGCAGCAAAGCCCAACCTTAGCAAAGCCCTCATTAAGAAGCGTGCGCGCTTCTTGGAAACCATTGGTGTGTCTCCCAGCAATTACAAGTCGCTTAAGAGCACGTCCAAGATCATGAAGGACAAGATACTTACAAGCACGGATCCCTCAACTCAGAGCACTAGATTGTTCCATATAATCGAGTTCCTCAAGATTGTCGGCGACGAACCACTTCTCTCTGCATACACGGAACTAATGAAGCCTATCAAGGCTGCGTCAGTGAAGAAGCAGATGGATACGAGCACAACGCACAAGGCTGAACGATATTCCTTCACTCTCAAGGAGTTGCAGGATAAGTTGAGCTCAAGCATGCCAGTAGAGGCCACCAAGGAGTTCCCAACCAAGAACGCGACCATTGACTCTATCAACACGCTGCAGCAGTATCTACTCTTGTATCTATACGTGATGAACCCGCCAGTGCGCAATGACTACTTCGATCTCAAGATTGTGTCCAAGGCATCGGATGTGTCTATCGGCAAGGGAGAGCCTAACTATCTATGCTTCAACAACAATCAAATATTCGTGCAACTCAACAGCTTCAAGAATGCTGGATCATTCGGGCCAGTGCGCATCGACTTCACAGCTCCGACCAAGTCTCTTATCCGCAAGCTATTCGGCATGTACAAGGCTCTCGGCGTAAAGCCGCCCAGTCTCTTCAACTCTATCAACGAGGCTACTATCGAACCTGTAGCTGAGGACGCAATCCGCAAGAGATTCGAGAAGGCAGCGAACCACTACTTCAATGGTATGCAAACGAGTGTAGAGCACGACATTCCACATAGCATCAACGACATGCGGCACATCTGGGTGATCGCGATGATGAGCGATCCTAGATACAGCAAATTGACCGAGTCTGAGAAACTTGAGCTGCATAACAAGATGCTCCATAGTCCATCTACAGCGGCCAAGTACAACCGCGTGTGAGGTGATCCTTACAATGATGCATTTTGTAGATAAATATTGATTTTTTTTTGTGCTGCGGATTGTGTCATTAATATAGCGTAAGCATCTCTAAATACGCAATGGATGACTTTAGGAAAGTAGTTGATGAGTACGAGAAGACTCTAAAAGCAGTGAGAAGGGCAAACCTTGACATGAAGAAGACTATGAAAACTAGAGATAAAGTGAATACAGCAAGAGTCTCTATTAGAGGTTTGCTTGTACTTTATTACCACACAGCTTTCTCTACACCCGAGAAGATGCTTGTGAAACCGGAATTCATCAAATTATTTTACAAGATTAACGATGGGGATCCATTTGATATATCTTTGTGGGAGGAGCTCAGCCAGAAAGAGAAGTCCTTCATGTACAGAATTACAAGCAGCTTAAAGCCGGATAATAGTAGAGAGCTAGCTGAAAGGCATTGTAAAGAGGCCAAGCAATTCTACAACAAGGTCTATATCAACGAGAACCAAGCGCGATTGGGCAATGATTCACCAGAAGTCTATCAGGAGCTCAAGGACTCTATTAAAGAGCTAATCGACCGGCATATGATCACGAGAAGAGTAGGAAACAATGTGATCCGCCAATATGAATCTGCCTTGGGAAAAATAAAGAGCGCTAATAATATATAAGTATGTTCGCTAAGCGCAAGGGCCGACGTAGCAATCTAAGCGTGCTATCAAGCGCACTTAAGGAAGTGATTGAAGACGATAGTAAGAAAGCAGAGCCACCAAGACTCAATGAGACGACACCATCGACGGCGCAACAAAAAACAAAGCCCTCGAAGAGAGAAGTCCCCATAGAAGGAAACGGCGTTGTCGAAAAGGCAATTGGAAAAAAAGGCCCCAAGTTCATATCGTTCAAGAATCTACTCACAGGTTAGGTTCCTCAAATAAGTTGAAGAATCTATCTATCTCATCTGCCTTGCTATATGCGAGGAATAGAACACTATATTGACCGCACCGCCCGAAGTTGAAGTCTTGCACTCTCAAGCTATTGTACTGGTAATCACGCGGAATGACACTAGGAGGCGCCGCACCAAGCGGGTCAAAATACATCTTTTTTTGGTTATCCACGGCAACCCAGTGGGTGCCTCCCATGATCAATGGATGCCCGAGATTTAGTATCATCCTTGGGATGCTCTTATCGAAGTTATACGACCAGTCTATCTTGGCGTCATCTAAACCTGCTTCATGTAATAATTTTTTAAGATCTTCCATTGTAGTTCTTGGCTTGTTTAAGAGGCCCATAATTATTTTTAAAAAAATCTGTAGAGCGCAAGGGGGTTATATATAAGGCGAAAGATTATACAAGCTATGTCGAGTCAAAGCGATCAATATGTAGTTGAGTCGGCTCTTGAGCCACAGAACAATGAAGCATTATTTAAATCTAAACGCATGGTTTATGCTGTTGATAGTAATTCTAGCGGTGGTCAATTTGGTACCGAAGTACAATTCGATCTGGGCACTCTGGGCAGTCAAGGAGACTGGACTTTCTTAGAGGAAGCCCTTGTAGCAGTCCCTGTTTATACAACCATTCAGTCGAATAATACAGCCACTATTGCGTCTGGTTCTGGTACTATCAACAAGGATTTAACCGTTCTTAAGAATGGATCCCACCATTTTGTGGCTTCTGCTGCTCTTTCTATCAATGGCCGTATGCTCCAGGATCATCAGCAAAATCTTAACGTCTCTACGCATGCAGATATTATGACAACGTGGAGCCAGGAGGAAATTAATAAGTATAGCTCTACTCTTAGTATGGCTAAAACTCCAGACGATTATACAGATCTAGAAAATGCTGATCAAACTGTTGTTTTCACTTCCAATGGCTTCTCAAATTCATCTGTAGCACTTACAACTCCTAATCCTAGTATTTTGGAGCGTAAAAACAATCAATGCAATTCCTCAACTGGCCTTGGTAGCACTATCGGATCTGCCCCCGCAGCTGGCCGTAGCATTGTTCAAACATTACCAGCAGGTGCTATTAGTTTCGTCACTGGCGATAGATTTGCTTACGTAAAATGCGATACTGTTATTGTACGTCTTAAGGATATTTGCCCATGTGTTAAGAGCTTGCCACCGCTTAAAAATATTAAAGGTTATCTTTACATCAAGCTAAATGCTATTGAATGTAAATTTACAACAGCTGGATCTCTTCTCGGTGCTATTGCTATCACTCAAGTTTCTAACACAGCTGGTAATTCATGCCCAGTTCAATTAACAAGTATGAATTTACTCTCTGCTGGTGCAACTACACTTGCTGGAGACTTTACTTTAACTTGTGGGCCACGTGGGGTGAATCCATCTACAAATCTAAGCACTCCTTTGCCAGCTCATGTTAATGCACGTCTCATTGCGCCTAAGTATGAGGGCAATGCCGCTACTGATGCTGCTTTCTCTATGAAGAAGACTTTCACTGTGTGGGAACGCCGTAATAGTCAAGTATCGCTTGATCCAAGCCAAGGCAATACATTTAATATCAATTCTGGTATTCCAAACCCACGTTTCGTACGGGTTTACCCTTTCATCACAGGAAAGGGTACTTCTTCTATTACAAACCTCCCAGCTACGTATAATCCTTTAATGTCTATCGTTTCTACTGAGGGAGCCACTACTAGTCCAATGGCGCAACTTACCAACTTTAACGTTTATGTTGGCAACAAGAGCTGCTTCCAAGATTCAATGATGTACGATTACGAGAACTTCTTGTACGAAACTTCTAAGTTGGGGCTTGATGGTGGCATGAACTCGTTGCAATCAAGCGGTCTTATTAACTCCATCCTATGGGAGCGTCTATATCGATACTATTGTTGCGATGTGTCTCGCCGATTGCCCTCCGAAGATGGTAATCTTAAATCCATTCAAGTGCAAGCTACAAATGCTACCAAGTGTAAGATGAACTTGATTGTTGATGTGTTTAGTGAGCGCGAATACACTGTAGATACCGCTTTGTGCCAATTCGTGTAAATATTTAATAAAAAAAGCAGATATCATGCTGCTGCCTAAATATATACTCTGGAATAGTCTATTAAAGATGTACAAGCCAGCAACGTTAGATTTAACACCAAAGCAAATTAAGCAATTGGCTAAGTCCAAACCAATTAGATTAACACATGGGCAGATCGGGAAGGGTAAGCACGTAGCCATGTTGCATCCAGAAAATCATATCAAATTGTCTAAAAGTATGCTTGCGGGGAAAGGCTGCAACCTATGCATGGCTCCTGGCGAGATCCAAGCCACACACGAATCTACCATGGATGGTACTGGTTTCTTTGGAGATCTATGGGATGGTATTAAAAAAGCGGGAACATGGCTAAAAGACTCTGGAGTAGCATCCGCAGTTGCCGACGCTCTACAACCAGTTGCAGCTACCGTCATCGGTCCTAAAGGTGCGGAACTAGCCAGAAAGGTCTTAAAAGGCACGACGGGTATCGGTATCCAACCAAAGAGAAAACGAGTTAGTCGTAAGGCTAATGCATTGCATGGAGGAAGCTTCCTAATGCCACATGAATAATATTGCGCACAAATGCAAAAAAAAACTTTTTTTTGTGCTTGAATAGCTCATGGGGTCTCCACGTAGATGAGCACAATGATGTTAATATCTGGGTCCTTGAGTGCTAAAGGACGACCAAGTTGATCTGTAAATTCGAATAGAAGACCTTCCCGTGATCCCTGTTGGCAATCGATGAATGAAACCTCATTGGGGCTACTATCAATGAGTTGCCCACTGCCAGCAGATTTACTAGTAAAACTATGGATAACATTACTCGTAGTCGAAAAAGTATTCATAACAGCGTCGCAAGTAAGATTGACGCTTTGGACGGGAGAGATGATAGGAACATTATCGCTTTGCTTAGTGTAGATCGTTGATTGTTGCACTGTTGGATAAGTGCCTGCGTTATAACCAGTAATGCTACGGAATCCATTAGCATTGATAATGATCTGGGGACCTCTTACCGTAGTTGGCCATGTGATACCTGCATTAGTATATCCAGCTGGCGTTGAGACGGGCAACGGGAATGATACGAAATCAACACTGTAAGCTGTTCCATTTGCTTGAAACTGGGCATAGACAGTGATATCTTGCGTGGTGTTGTTAGTGATGTAGAGATTTTGGCTAATGAACCAGTTGCGTAGGTAGTTATTCAAGTCCGAGATGGTGTAGATGCCAGCAGCGATTGTGATGTTGTAAGTTGTATTGCCTACACCATTTGGAAAGATGATAGAGAAGGTTTGGTTATCATATTGAGGATCGATGTTATTCCAAGAATTGTAGATAGAAACGCTCTTCAAGCCAATTCTAGCATCCGACATGTCTCTTGTCCCAGGAAACCTGAAATAGAATCGGTTCTTCGAGTACGCATCTTGATGAGTACTATTGATTGAAATGATGGATGTAGGCATGATTGCTTTATATTATTAATTGTTATTCTTTGGCAAAGTATTAATAAAATTAATACGTATCTCATTGCGTAGCGTATCGACTAGCATGATGTTCCCTGGTTCCTTGGTAATCTCCTTGTACTTAGAAATCACATAATCCTTGTCGTATCCAAGAGAGAATTCGCTTAGGATCAGATTTAGATCTCTATCCAGCAGCCCTTTGGCTAGTATAAAGTACTGGCAATTCTTACGCACATCAGTTGGCGTATTGAAGTAGCTCTGACTAATGTAGCACATAGTGTAGAAACTCTTGCGCCCGTAGATGTAGTAATTCTTTATCTCCTTTTGATTCTCATATAGTAGATCGTCAAACACGATCATCTTCATGAATGGTACTTTTTTTTTACCTTTTCCTTTGATATCCTTAATCTCAGCATTCCTGGGCGGGACTTCGCCGTCTTCATACACAGCGATCATCTCTTCTGGGACAGCGCTTATCAGGTGATCGTATAATGGTTCGTCGGCAGACTTAACACATAGTATCAGCTTGTTGATAGTCTTATCGCCAAGTAGCACAAGTAGATTCAATAGCGAGTTTGTCTTCATGCTGCCTGATGGGCCTGCTATGAGTATCCGCGCTGGTAGCTCTATCTTGTGCGTCTCGTAATTTGGATTAGGTATGTCGTAGCTTTTCTTAACCAAGTTATAGAAATTAAACATAGTTATTAGATGCTTTATATAAGTCTATATAAAGCGTTAGTCTCTAATAAAAAATGAGCTCATTCGAGGAGCCACTATATTTTAGCGATGTATTCAACTCTAAGCTATTTGACTATGATGTAAGTAATACGCTTACCATATACGATGCTGATAGGCGGTACTTGGCGATATCTGGCGGTACTATGATTGGGCAGACTATTTTTAACAATCAGATAACAGTCAATGCAACTTCAATCTTCACTGGGACCGTTTCCATGAGCGCGGCAGTGTCTCTTACAGCAGCTCTTACAACCACTAATACGATAACAACCAATAACATAAACGATGCTATCAACATCAACCATTCGGGCACAAGCGGTCGTAGCAATATCAAATTCACCAATGACGTGAGTGATTTCCTGGAATCAGGTATTCGTGGCTCTCTAGCTGCAAATCCGCGGACACACTACTGGTACTCCAACGGTTCTTATAAGCTATTAATGGACTTAGCTTCTGGAGATATTAAAATCCAAAGTTCTACTCAAACGAGTAGCTACTCAACTGGCTGTTTGCAACTTGCAGGAGGGCTAGCATGTAGTAAGCTAATATATGCCGACAGCCTTAAGATAAACTCAACAACAAACTCAACTAGTATCTCTACTGGATCTATTATCACGGCAGGCGGCATTGGGTGCGCTAAGGATATCCGAACTGCTGGAAACATAACATTGAATTTTGGTTATATGGATCAAATAACATCGATATTCTTAGCCCAAGATGTTTCATCTTCAGGCCTCTTGACTTACAAATCAAGTGATCGTAGTTGCTACATGCAATCTGGTTCTGTTGCGGGAGTTTATGGATACTATAATTTTGGTGCTAATGGTCTTTTCATTAATCGAAGCAACTTTAACCCAATTGGCTCATGCGCGGCTAATAGCCTCTTGGATTTCGGAACAGAAAGCCATCCATTTCAAATCAATCTTTACGATGGTTCTTATGGTATTACAGCTGCTGACAATGCTCTGCAATTACTTAGCGGAGGAACCAATGGTATTTACTTTGGAAGAGGTTCTGGATACACTGCAAGCAGCTATGATATGCAACTTACTCAAAATGGTTCTTTAACAGTAGGTTCAAGCATACGCGCATCTGGTTTCAATGTAGCTGGCTTCAGTGGGGCCGGTCTGGAATTGCATTATAGCTCATATGGACAAATTTATGCTTATAACCGGAGTACTCTACTATTTCGAGGCCTCTACCTTGGTAATGAAATCTATCTCAGCGGTGGAAATACATCGATTGGCATCGGAGCAGTTGCTAGTAGTTGGAGACTAGAGGTGGGTACCTCGAACCAAAATGTGAGTAGTTATGGTTATCTTAACAGTGGAGGTGGTGTTGGAACCAGTGGTAGCAGTGGGAGTGTTGCATTTAGTGCTTATTTCCAGGGACGTATAGCTGTGCAAGGAGAAGTGGATGTTTTAAGTGATTGCCGTGTCAAGGAAGGTGTTAGAGATATTAGTGAAGATGAAGCTACGCGATTTATCACTAGATGCATGCCTAAGCACTACTGCTTCAAAACCGAGTCTAATAATGAATTGCAATATGGATACCTTGCGCAGGATGTTGCTAAGGCTGGCTTAGATACACTCGTCGTTTGCCGTGAGGAAAAAGGACTCCAAGAATTAATAGATGAAGATGGATTTGTTAGTCCTAGAGATACTATCATGACTATCAGCTATCAAAAAATACCTGCATTACTCCATAAGTATATCCTCATGCAAGATGCCCGCATTAAGCGACTAGAGGAACAATTGGAGTTGCTATTAAGCCGCCCCGTTGTCAGAAACTGGATTGAGAAACAAAAAAATAAGGAGTAAGTAGTTAAAGGTACTCTTGCCTCATAATCTCTGCTTGAATGCAGCTAAGCTGATCGTTAATTGAGTCAGCTATCATTTGCATATCATCCGCATCTATGCCGAGTTTTTTTACATCGATACCCATCGTCTCTTCAATAATGGAATCCCACTTCGGGCTAAATCGCGTTGTTGAAGTAAGGGTATGCTTAACGTTGGCGAGCACCATGTAGAGATAACACTTCTCAAACTTATTGTAGATCTCTTCAGTTATGTGGGGAGGCAGCCGCATGGATGCTAGTATATATAGCCAAATATATGATAAGAGATGGATTACATATTCTTAGCATCTGGGCCAAAGGAACTTGTGGATGAGACGATCGAATGGGAAGATTGGTGGCTCGTTGAGTATGTTGATTAATCATAGTTTTTTTTATATTCATGAATATAACTAATCGCAACAAAAAAAATATGGAACAAATAGTTCTCCAGCCTAGAATAGAAGGTACGAATCTCATTTATGATCTACGAGATGCAGCTGATGCAAGTGGCTTTATAGATCTCAATAACGTTTATATAAATATTCCATCTATACCAGATCAAATCCGTTCCAATGAATCTAGTGAATCTAGTGAATCTAGTGAATCTATCGTAAAAGATATATTCCCATTGCCATCTGAAATTGAAATCAATAAGTGGAGGAAAATAATGCAATCAATTAAGGAAGAAATTCCTCATGATGAATTGAATGAATATATTGGTTCAAATGAATTCAAACCATATGGAGCGTTAAAACCATGTTATCAAGGAGAAGATTATTATTTCTTTTATGATAAACGTTGTCAAAACAAACCTTGTAAAGGTAGAATTGTCAAGCATTATGACGATATTTATCTTCTTTTTGACTACGTGATTCGCTTTGGGAAATGGGATGACGGCATAGGTCGCCATGTGATATATCGAGATTTAAATCTATTTACACCGGAGGATGATGACGAGTGGATTGATACCGCAGCTGGTATCGTTTTATTCACCAGGCCTTATGATAAAGATAAGCCTTTAATTAAAAGATACTTTACGATAAAATACAAAGAAAGTTGGAGAGAAACTTACCCGGATGATGATGAGCTGCCATGGACATATTTATATAACTTTGAAGAATTGGCTAATACTAAACGAGACTTACATGGGGATTTGATAGCTGAATTGCATCATCCAAGGCGAATCCAAAAATGGATCGAATCTGGTGAAGAAGTAGAAGACTATCTACATTAATATATTTACGTAGCTTTAATCTTTGTATCCAAATATATACTATGAGATGCGCACCAGCAAGCTACCAACTTAGAGCAAAGTTTCAGTCATGATCCTCATAGATTAGTATTATATCCATAAAGAGCTTCGTCGGATCGCCTCATTCAATTACCACCTTTTTTTATGATTAATTAATTTACTATTCGATTACTCAATAATTAACTAAATATACAATTATGCGAGGATCTTACTACGAGAGCGACAGCGAAAGCGACTTTGATCTGGGCGAGGATGAGTACCGATATGGCGACTTTCCTGGGTACGTTGTAAGAATGAACTACGACGATCTCGATTTGGAAGACATGTACGCTACAGCCCTAGATGAGTACAATAATCGCACAGAAGAAGCTAGTTCAGCACCTATTATGATGGACTATTATGATCCCAATAACCCGGCTCTGTCTGAGCACCTCTATAATCGTAGCATTCGACCGCTTGGTTTCAGCGACCCACACTCTGAGTCTTATGAAGGTGCCTTGCATGCTTCTGACCTGTGCTTATTAGCTACTAACGTAGCAAGTTTATTCTATAAATCCAATGTGTATGCAATATACGACTACCAATATGACTTTATGAAGGTATCTAAGCTGTGGCTCCATAGAGAGATGCTCGGCCGCTCCAAGGTTGCTTTGGAGCGCGAGCTTATAGAGGCTGTCTATCACCCAAGGAAGATGCTTGCATGGGTCATGGCTGGCAATGACCCAGAGACATATCTGAACTAACTAAGGTTCGTGTCTTTTTTTTGTGTCTTTGAAGCGTGTCATGCATGTGTCAATGAAAGTTCCATATTTTGTTCCGTGTTTGCCGTGTCTATCCACGTTTCCAAGTATGGATTC
>JACCDR010883736.1_pt1 | contig 15635 bp, 16 predicted proteins | sample 7446431 | NCBI WGS metagenome assembly JACCDR01 (sample SAMN15323443, study PRJNA562643) | freshwater metagenome | isolation source: river surface water | place: USA:Blue River Watershed | collected 2017-08-17 | reverse complement strand
GGCATTGGCAAAGAAGCATTTTTTCGCATCGTGAATCCTCTCATCACTCAAGAAAATGACGACCGCGTACGTCATCTCATTCGAGAAGAGCTTTCTCGTGCGTCTCCTCAAGAATCTAAGCCGATACTTAAAAAGGCCAGTCTTTTAAGATCTCCGTTACCCTTGGCTTTGATTGGCGGTTTCTCAGATTATCTGCAGAAAACTGCTCAACTCACACTGTCGAGTGTGGCTCCTAAACCGACCATTTCTACTCAAGTCACATCTCGCATGCCACGGAATACGTTGTCTGCAAAGACTCCTCAATACTCGCAAGTCAATCCGGCTTCTACACCAGGCCCCGCACAGACACTTCAACCCGTACTGAGCCCTCCACCAGTGCGTGGGTAATCAGGAGACCAGAGATGAACAAGCTAGCCTCTAGACTACCTATTCAACAAATGATCGCGAGCGTTATAAACTCGGCCACTGAAAAAGTTGCTGAGGACCGTAACACTCGCGGTCAAAAAGTAAAAGAACTGCTTTCTTACGAAAAGAAGGAGCATGGGCATATTCCAACTCCTACTGAGGAAGAAGCAGAAAAAACTAAACAGGCCTCGGCGCCAGATTATGTAGAGAAGCTTGCTTCGGCCGTTGAGTTTATAGCCGGAAATCTTAACTCGATTGAATTCCCCGATAAAGGAATTCTACAAAAAGCAGCCGAGAACGCCGGATCTCCACAAGGTGCCGGGAAGGGAGAAGGGGCATTAAAAGTCCTGGAATCCATCGGTGGAACCCAGAACTACAATATGGGTCACGCCCATAACACGGAAGCTTCTAGCTCCAAGGCTCACACCTCGTTATCTGGCGCTCGTGATGGCGACGGCAAGACTCAATTAGATAACAATATGCATAACGCTCCGGGTGGAGGAAGTCTCGCACCTACAGCGAAATATCCTGCAAAGGGACCGTTAGTATCTGGACCAACCGCCAAGCACGCAGCATCTATTCAAGACATTTATCAGAGTGCTGTTATCCCTTCAAAAGATAAAGCAGCTTCTGCAATTCGCCAAGCCGTGTTGAAGAAACTAGCTGGTGAAGATGTAATGAGAGCAAATATAGAAGCCGAGCGTTCCGCAAATCCATTGGCTGGAATGGGTCAGCTCGAGTCGTTTGATGCCACTCAAGCAGCTCCGCACCAATCTGGAGACGCTTCCGGTGGCGGATTCGGTAATCAAGGTCGCCGACTAATTGCATCAAATCAGGCGGCTATCGATGCCACCAAGGGTGATGCAAAGGGTCCGGTGAAGACACAACTATCAGAAGTTTTGGACGAACCGGCGCTCACTTCGAGCACAGATTCTGTCCTAGAGAATAACCTGCAGAACACCGGCAAAGCCGGGGTGAAGATTGCAGCAGCACGTGCGAATCTGGAGAAAGTCGCGCAGCAGGGATGCACGTGCACAACAGTCCACGGAGAGTGTGCTTTCGACCTTTTGGTGAAAGCAGCTGCAGCGACTCAGAGCAAACGAGGTAACTCCAAGACTGCTAATGCCATGATGGGATATGGAGGAGGCGGTGGAATGTCCAGCGTACCTTCTTCTCCCACGATGGGTAGTGGTGGCAACGGAATGATGTCCATGGCCGATGCTGGAGCAGGCGCAGACGGATGCATTTGCGGTGGAACCGGAGAATGCAGAGTCTGTAAGCTAAAGGCAGCATTAGCTGCCGCGAAAGCACAAGGCGGTGGAGGCGCTATGCCTAATAATCCTTCCGTTGGTGGAGATACCTCAGGTGCCGCACCTGTAGGCACATACTGAAAGACCAGAGGAGAAAACGACCATGAACAAGCTTTCGAGCACCAAGGTGGCCGAGGTTCTCGCCCAGGTCCCAGTCGCTCTGCGAGCCCTCTCGCAAGAGAACCAAGGGCTCAGGGAGAAACTCGCCCATTATGAAAAAATGGACCGAGCCACCAAGATCGCATCCGCAATGCAGACCAAGAATCTGAGCCCGGATACATCTTACGACGAGAAGGTCGAGCTCTTAATGGGCCGCGATGACCTAGACGTCTATGAAAAAGCGATCGATCTCTCGGCGCCTCAAATCAAGTTGGCGTCACTCTCCGACCATCCAGGTAATGCAGCAAACGCGGAAGATGCATTTGTTGCTGGCCTGATGGACTAACCTACTGCTGACTATCTAAGGAGACATTTAAAATGTCAACCGCCCCATTTTTGACTCTAGTTACTGAAGTACTTCCACTCAATCGTCGAGATTTTGTCCTAGCTAACCCGGCGCTACTCAATCCGAACAACGCTAACCCGTTGTTGGATGGAGAATGGCTACAAATCGATTCCAACTACAAAGCTGCTCGCGGAGCTGATGGATCTGGTACCCATGAAGCCATCGTTCCATCGTGGCAGCTTTTCGCTGAGAAAGGCCGCTACGACACGCAGGCGGTCCAGAAAGCACCCGTACTCTTCATCGGTGGCTATGAAGCCGAATGTAAGATCTGCGATTTAACCGGCGCCACTGTGGGTAACGCTCTGGTCGTACAGGACGTCACTTTTCAGTCGCTAACTCGGAGAGGACTTAAGGTTCTCGGTGCTGGAACCGGAGAGCATCTAATTTTCGGTTATGTTACGCGTGTCTTCACTGACCGCCTCCGCTACTGGTGCCCAAATGCTCCAGCATGGAAGCACGTCTAATCTCTGGGACGATCCCAGTACTATCCAACCAAGATAAGAGAGAAATACATGAGCGTCCCAGCTAGTGTGCTCAATAACCTATTCTCAGCCAAACTCGATACAAACGAGGGCAAAGAGAAGGTGGCGAGCATGGGTGCAACCTATATCCGTGATCGTCTTCGCGAAGTATGCTTCGTGGATAAGATCCTTCCCCCAGAACCAGTTACCAGAGCTGACTGTCAGGTATCGGTAAATCACGATACCCTGGTAAAGATCGTCGAAATCGAGCCACAATCTCGAGCGATGACACTGACTTTTCGCGGGTCGCCAACTGCTCGGTTCATCCGAGCGGCTCGTGTAGAGGTTCCGTTCTATACGATTTCTTCTGAGAAATTCGAGAAGAACGAACAAGAACTTTTAGCTTATCAAATGCCTGTCACCAAGATCATCGAGGACAACTCGGTGAAAGACATGCAAGAGATCAAGGATCGCGAGTTCCTTCGGCACTCGGAATCTGCGGTACAAGCTCTGCAAGTCGAGGCGAATGGTGGGTCGGCCACTGCTCTCAAGGCATCGACTTACGCTTCTGTCGTTAAGAAGTCGATCATCAAGGGAATCGGCGCTCAGAACGCCGCAGCCGATGACTTCAATGTCTATCCGATTCTGCGTCCTGACTTCGTTAACATGTTCAAGCTACTTGACGGAAATCGTCTTCGGGCAGAGCGGTTTATCATGACCGAGCCAGACTATGACGATATTCTGGCTTGGACATTGAACGATACTGGCGACAAGATGCAGTCGGAGACTTTGGTCGATGGTTACAAGTACAACGTCATTCTTGGACGTAAGCTAATCCGGACGATCAAGACTGATATCTTGCGCATCGGCAATATTTACTGCTTCACGGCACCGGAGTTCCTCGGTAAGAACTTCATCCTAAACAATACGAAGTTCTACATCGATAAAGTTGCTAACATGATCACGTGGCAATCCTGGATGGACATCGCGATCAACATCAGCAACGTGGCGTCTATCGTCAAACTCGAACTCTACTCTGCATCGGTAACGCCAGGCCAAGAAACTTCTGGATTCGCTGCCAAACTTCCTCTGGACGAAGACCAACTTGGCGCTGTTAATAACAGAGTTGATTCTGGTCTTAAGTACCCGGATGTTTCGCAGTTCTAAGCGATGATCTCACGTTTGGGTGTTTACACCCTTTAGAGTTCATGAGTAAGGGGGAGTGAGAGCTCCCCCTTTTTCGTGATTACGTCGGAGAATAACATGTATCGTATCAAGAATACCGCTGATGATCGCACCAAGCATTTACAACATCGAACAGCTACTAAGTTCGAACTGGAACCTAGTTTAGGAGGGCATAGAATAAGATTAGGAACTCATTATGATATTAGTGATGAACACTATATCAGAGTGAAACTTACTATCGATGAGTGGGTAAAAAAAGGAATGGTAGATGCTTTCCCGGTTCTTCCGGACGGAACAGATGTTCGGAAAATAGCTCAGGAACCAGAATTTAATAGCGACGGTCTTCGATTAAAGGGTCCTATTATCGAAGACTGGTTGGCAGCTGGTTACCAAGCTGACGACTATCCACCAGAAGGGTATGCGGAAGTCTTTTCTCCTGGATTAGTTGCGTTTAGAAGAGCTCAAGAGGAAGCTCAAGAAGCGGCCAAGAAAGCCGATGAAGCTATTAGGGACGCTCTTTCTTTGCAAGTTGCAGTGGAGCAGTCTCTTCCTGTTGTATCAGAAGAACCGCCACCACCAACTCAGCCAGCACCCGTAGTAGAAATGAATCCACCCGTAACGCAACAGGCACCATCTGTAACCATACCACCGGCACCAACTGTTAAGCCGTCGAATAGAAATAACAGACTTCGTTAAGGAGGTTGTCCTGTGGTTGTACTAATAACTAATATCACCGATATACCGGGGAAGAATCCAACCCAGGTTGATATCTACAACAAGACTTTGGCTCCTGGTAGTTCTTTTACTATTCCTGCAGATCTAGTTAATCAAAAACTACGCGCTATCGAGGGACAGGGGCTAATAGCTATCGGTAATCTTCCTCCGTGGTATGTTACGGCAAAACGACACAGTAAGTCGTTATCAAAAGAAGAAAAACAGAAGCGTCAAGTCGTTCCTTTGCCGGAACCTATTCCTTTGCGAGCAGAGAGACCAGAGAAAAAAGACCGCGAACCAATTGCTAAGAAGGGGTGATTTGTGCCAGCCGCATCCGACGACCTTGGATTCAGTCCGACAAATAATATTGCTTTACAGCAATTTGTGGGTCTGATTCGGGAATACATGCGAGATCATGCGGAGCTCAATCGAACATGCCAGGGAGAAGAGCACTCCGATCGTCTCATTGCGTTCGCGATCATCGATGCCATGGAGGATTTTAATACAACGCCTCCAATGACTAATTATCAATTGCATAATTTCCCATCCAAAAGTTTGTTGCGTATGGGGACCATCATCAACTTGCTAGAGTCTATTGGCTTGTTGATGACCAGAAATCATATCACTTTTTCCGATGGAGGTGTGCAAGTTGGAGTTAACGATAAAACACCTCTAATTCAGTCTTGGATTCAATTGTTCACTAACAAATATGAAACCAAAAAAGATAGGCTTAAAGTCGCTCTTAATATAGAAGGTGGTTGGGGTGGAGGAATGCATAGCGAGTATTTGTTTACTAGCGGATTTTATGGCGGGTACTAAGACTTCCCACGTAAACAAATAATAAGGAGAATTGCTAATGGCCGTAGCTAAATTCAAAATGAAGATATTTACCGATCCTAAAAGTCTAGCCGACTTCGTGGCATCGGATTCTACTGTTGCGTCAGTCGTCGCTATCACAACTGATATCGATGGAAAACATGTTTTGTACTATCTAACCCCGTGAGACATATATGGACGAACTTGATTTTCTACGAGGGATAGAAGGCGAATCTCAAAATGGGCAAGATTTGGTGGCTGGCGCCGAGCATTTTATTCGTCTAAAAAAGCAAGTTGGATTTTCTCGTCCGGCTGAGCACGGATTGGAGTTAGAGAAAGACGCAGGAGAATTGGCAGAATCTTTAGCTACGCCTGCTACCTGTAAAGGTTGTGGAAAAGTTAAAACGTCGTGCATGTGTAAAACAGCTGGACTCAAAGAGATTTTGCAGGGCGCTAGATCCGGTTTAAAATACCAAAGTATGGGGGTAGGGGCAGGACTTAAAGGTCTCAAAATGCCAGGCGCGAAAAGTAGATCCGCCGGTATGCTCGCCGGTATGGCTGCCCCGGTAGCAGCTGCTGGGGGTGTTGGTTATCTAGCTGGAAAGGCCACAAATGAGAAAGAAAAAACCGCTCAGAGCCTCTATTCTTGTCTTAATGCAAGACTAGAAGAAATGCGAGAAAAAACAGCTAATTCTGTATTGGAGAGATTAAAAGATGTTAACCCCGGACTAGTCTCTGCAACTGGTTTGGGAGCCCTGGCTGGAGGGTTAGGAACTTATTTGTCATCTCGTCCTCAAAAAGATTCTGGCAAAAGTAAAGCCGAGGAAGATTTGGAGGGTCGAGTAAAGGCACAAGAAAATCAACCAGAGAGAGGTCTACTGGGGAAAATACATCATCGCAATACCGAGTTAGAGCATGGATACGCGAAAGCCTTTCGCGAACATCCCGGTAAAGCATCTATTATCGGAGCCATTACTGGGGCGATGGGAGGCTATGGAATTGGACAATTGGCCGGCGCAGCAGCCAGAATGCGTAGAGGGCAATGAGTAATTGGTTGATTGAGTTATCTTCTCGTCCACCAACGGATGAAGAAATCCTTAGATCTACATTTGAGGACATGTCTGTATCAGAATTGACAAAGTTGGCTTCTGATATTGATCCGTCGTCTGTTTTAACGAATGCTGAAAAACTGCACGAAAAATTAGCTGCTGCAGAAAAGAGCGGTAGAGAACTAGCACATGAAAATAGTGCATTACAAAAGATCGCTTTTGTTCCTGCTCTATTGGCAGGAGCAGCTCGGTTAGCTCCAATGGCTGGCCGTGCCGTAGGAGCTTTAGGTGGCGCAAAAGGTATTATTGGTGGAGTTGCCAAAGACATGGCAATAGGGACAGCTGCCAGTAAAGCCATTGGTGCACTTAAGCCGGCTGCTCCGGCAGCTTCTGCGGCTGGAGAAATAGCTGGAGGATTCAAATATGCTTTTGCCGGAGGGTTGTTACAAAGAGCCGCTGGCTACGTAGCTCGTAATCCAGGTACTGCCGCAACTGCCGCTGGAGCATTGGGTGGAGCTCTCTTAGCACCTCGAGACGCTCAAACCGGGCAAAAGCAATATTTACGTGGTGCTGTAATGGGAGGTGTTGGAGTTGCGGGAGTGAATGCGTTATCTAACGGAGCTCTAGCTAATAAAATGAGATCTTCCGTTATGAATAGACAAAACCCTCTTCTTGGCCAAGGCACCAGACAATATCTTATGGATTCCGCGGCTGCTGGAAAAGGGAAATCCCCGATTTCAAGTTCTTTAAGATCTAAACAAACGCAATATTCTACTACACCGGCTCCGACAGCAGTTCCGGTAGCGGCGCCATCAACTCCGATAGCCCCATCTAGTACTCCCTACACCGGAGGGCCGACGATGGGAACTGCCAAGCTTGCTGGGCAGCGATTCATCCAAATGACCCCCGCGGAGCAAATATTGTTTGTTGCTCTCGAGAAAAGAGCAAATCAGGCGCTTGTATACGAACCAGCCACTAGAACTTTTGTGAGACCAAAACATCCGATGTCCACGAATAGTTCAGGAAACATAGAACCATCGGTAGCCGGTCCGGAATCCGCTCCTGGAAAGTAATGCTAACCGTCACCAAGTTTTACGCTCGCAGTTTTGATCTCGATCACATGGATGTGTTTTGGGAGATCGGTAATTTTACTGGGAACATTCGTCAGTTCGAGTTCACTATTTTGCGGTCTGAATCTTCTGGTGGACCGTGGGATTCTTTGACTCCTCCATTTGAAGATCAGTACTACTTTCGTGATGCTACTCCGCCAAAGATGCATAAATGGCGGACTTTGTTTTATCTGCTTAGAATACGCGATAAAATCACAAACGAAATATTAGATGTAGGTCCAACTTCTCAATCAGCCGAGCCTGACCTTATTGCTCTGGAAATAAACCGACAAGAAGATCTTCTTTTTCGAGAGTTTGTTGGTAGAGCCTGCTGGCTGTTCCCGATTAGAACATTCGGTGCTTACTGTGTTTGTTATGACAGAGTAAGTAGTCGAAGAACTAAGAGTGGATGTCTTAATTGTTACGACACTGGATTTCTTGGAGGGTTTTTATCCCCTATTCAGTGTTACGTACAATTTGATCCTAGTGGGCAACAAGCGACCCCAACTAGTTTTAGAGAGAAGCAAGATAATAGAACTACGGCTAGGCTAATTTCGTTCCCACAGGTGAAGCCTAAAGATATCCTTATCGAAGTCGAAAATACGCGATGGAGGGTCGATACCATGACCCCCACACAAAGACTTCGGTCGATAGTTCACCAGGAACTAACTCTTAAAGAGATAGACAAGGGAGATACGGAATATAAACTCCCTGTAAATATAGACGACCTAAGATCCTTACGACCAGCAGGAGAGAGAAACTTTACTAATTTTCAACACGCAGATGGCTTCTCAGACGTAGATTCAATACTCGCTGTGTACGGTTTTCAGCCGAGAGGCACTACTAGGTAATTCTTCATGATCTCGTACTCGGACGAAAGATTTGTTAAAAGAGCTGCTTTTCTAGACGAACTGATAAAAATTTCTGAGGAACGCCGTCAAACAGGAAGCTTCGGTAAAGCTCTACGTGCGATGGGAGTTGCTGCCACAGGCGGTGCAGCGGGGTACGGTGCGGCAGAACTAGCGGCTCGCAAGATGAAGTTTTTTACTCAGCCGAATGAAACTAGAGCTCATTTGGCCAGAATTATCCTTCCCATTCTATCGGGTGCCGCTATTACGCTAGCCGATAGATACAGACAGCGAATGAGCCAAGAATACGATCATAACGAGTCAAACAGATGAATGATCAGGTGACAAGTGGTTTAGTAGAACCGCAAGGGCTCGGAGAAGAGCCTTTGTATTACTGTACTCGTGTCTTCTTGACATTCTTACAAGGTCTGTTCGAACAATTTCCAGAAGGTAGTTACCGCTGGTCGGATGACGAAAAACTATCCGAGATAGCCATTACTGATCAAGCTCCTATTCCCAGAGCTAGGGTGGATGAAAAACCACAGATCGTTACGATGAGAGGACCAGCTCAGTTCGCTAATCTGTCTCTCGATCAGATGCGAAAACTGAGTCCTCACACGGGGGAAAAAGAACGAACAGATCTTGTATCTTGTACCATGACCATTAACGTCATCGCAAAAAATGGAGTCGAATGCCAGCGTATTGCATGGATAGCGGCTCGTCATTTAAGAACGTTCAAAACCTTGATCCAACGACATGGTTTACATCAGATCGGTGATCAACTATCTGTTGGTCCGGAGTCTCCTCCTGGTTCTTTTGTTACGGAACCAGACCCAGAATGGGTAATGGTTAGCGTATATGCACCTTTCCATTTTCAATGGACAGAGACTGTACGCCCATTAGATGCCCCTTTACTTCGGTCTATGGAATTGCGACTCCGATCTGCACGTCTTCCTCTAGCCGCCACGAGTACTGAAGGAAGTGTGGAGGCTCGTTCCTCTCTTAGAACTCCTAGCATTCGTGGCCGAATCATCAACCAGCCAAACGTGAATCGCCAAAACGTTGGGGCCGTCACTCTCACAGTGAAGACCTGAAGGATAAATCATGGCCGACATTGCCGAACTTCCAAGACCGGGCGTTGAAGTTATACAAGAATTTCGCGCTGCAACACCAACAATTGTGCGACCGACGTTGGTTCCATTTGTTTGTGGTGTGGCAAAAGAAATCGTAGAGGTCACCTCTGCTGACGGAACTTTGAACGCCGCAGCAAAGCTTCAATCGTCCTACGATCAGTTACCTCGTATCGTTTCTCAGACTTCTTTTCCATCTCCTCGCAATAATATTGCGGAGGTTGACGTCGAAGAAGCTAGTATCAAGACCTTCTTCCAGTTTGGCGGATCTCTCCGTAAGCTTGAAAGAGATCCCGGAGAATCTTTCCTGGTGAGCTTTAACAACGCCACCAGAGCCGCTCTCAGATCTACGTTTTTTGTCTCGTCGAGCGGACTAGACTTGAACGGCAAGATTTTGGTGTTGGCCGTAGATGTTACGGCTAGACTGAACGTAACCAAAGATATTACAGTTACGTTTATCTCGTCAGGCGGCAATCTCACACCAACCCAGATTTGCGATCAGATTAACGATGCTGTTGGTGATGATGTAGCCAGCGAAGTCGTAATTAGTTCTAACAGTAGAATTCAAGTGGCTTCTCTGAAATACGGAGCGGCTTCTTCCGTTACTGTTCGTGCTGGCGGTTCTGCGAATTCGACATTCGGATTTGCAAGTCCATCTGTGGAATATCGTGTTCAGGGTTCCGGTTTTAGAGCACAAGACCTAAACAATAATACGACGTTCTCCCCATGGATCGAATGGAGTAAAGGAACGTACCTAACCGATGGTACTTCTCAAAACTCCCTACCGACTTACGACGATACGGTACCGACGTCTGGAGCTGGGTTCGGCTTTATTGATTCTTCCGCGACATTCTCTCCATCTTTCGTTCAGGGATCTACTACTTTCACATCGGGTGGTCTCAATCTAAAGGTAGGAGATGAGTTCGTCGCAGATGGAACTCAGCCAAATAACACCGCTCTCATTATGAAAGTGGAAACGTCTCGTTTTAAGTTGGGCGTCATCGACGCAAAACTTTCGACGTTTGACACTGATGGCAATCCAGTATCTGCGGTATTTGATCAGAGCAACGTCAATACACTGTTTGCGGCTACACCGTTCGCTCCTCGATATGCTTGGTTCATGGCAAAGAACCTCGTACCGAACACAGTTGCTACGGCTGCTACCTTGACAGGATCGACTGTCGGAGCTGATGCAACTACTGCCACCATTGAGTCTCCTGCTGTGCCGGTTGGGTCGGCCCCATTTTCTCTTGCAGGTCTCACTTTAGATTTCGATGTCACTGTTGATGGCGTAGCTCAAGATACTCAGACCTTTACTTTTACTGGTGGTCCATTCGCAAACTTGGCCGCAATAGTTTCTGCTGTCGGAACCAACGTTGACGGGGTTTTTGCTCACACTGATCTAGGGGGCACCAAGATTGCGTTCTCAACAGATCTGACTGGGGCACAGCAAGTCTTGACTCTTAGAGATTCATCGACTGCTCTGGTAGCTCTAGGATTCTCAGCCGCTACAGAATACAGTGATACCGGCACCGACGTTGAGTTTGTCGATGTTCCAGCTGTTCTATTGGGTGGCACACAGACTTTTTCATTCACTGCCACCAACGGAGAAACTTTCATAGTTCAAATTTCGGCAGATGGCGGAGCCACTTTCCCGACGACCAAAACTTATACGTTCACTACTGGAACGTTAAGTTTCGCTAATATCGGTGCATTAGTAACAGAACTCAGTACGGCTACTCATTGGGCAGGAGGAGTCCTCCCCACTGAATTTGTCATCGCCGCAAGTGGTAGCAAATTGAAAATTACTTCGACTGCTACAGGTAGTCTCGTAGCATTGAGAATCGGGTCGTCGTCTACTGCTATAGGTGTTACTTCCAACTCAGATTTGTTGTTCACATCTCTTCAGAGTGATGTAGGAGAAGAGAATCTAGCTGCACAAGTTCTGAAGTTCAAGCTCAACAATCGAGAGAAAACTTACGCTGTCACTTTCGTCAGCAACTCGTTGGTTGACGCGGTGGCGTCCATTAATGAGGTGGTGGGGTGGCCAGTTGCTACCATTGGAGGTTCTGGGGACAACGAGTTGGTTCTTACCTCCACTTTGAAAGGCTATGCCTCGAGAGTGGAAGTCGTTGATGATTCAACATCGGCGAAAGCAAATGCAGCACTAGGATTCGGAACGGGCAATAGAATCGCCGTAGGAACAGGTAGACCGAACCCTGATTTCTCTATCGACGTCTCCGGTAATGTTGTTCTGGGAGCCGAGGTTCTCAGATCACAATTGACGGGTGCTCCTTTCGATCCGGGCACAGCTGATATTTACATTCAGTATACTGGGCTAAGAAAAGATGTTTCGCCTTTGGCTAGCGACCCAGGGATTCTTCGCGTATCTGATGTAACGACTCTTCAAACTATTTTATCTCCAATCACTGCGGCTAACCCGCTCGCTCTCGGCATGTTTATCATGTTGTTGAATGCCCCGGGATTAGAGTGTGCAGGAATGGGAGTCGATGACGCGAATGCGGCAGCTCCGTTTGGAACGTTGGAAGCTTTTACTAGAGTGGCCAATTTTCTAGAGTCAGAAGAAGTCTACGCTATAGCTCCTTTAACACATGATGTTCTCGTACATCAGATGTTTAAGACGCACGTAGAGTTCATGTCTGGTCCGGAGCAAAAAGGGGAACGCATTGTTTTCGTCAATGCCGAAGAACCCCTTCGTCACGTAGATGATATCATTGCATCTGGAGAATCATCTGAATCTACGGCCACTAGCAATCAGCTAGTAGTGGATACTAACCCGACTCCCGGGATCGTCGATCGCGGTTTAGATCCTCTTCTTTTAACTTTCGACGATCAGGTATTTGTGGAACTGACTGTGGATGGTCAACTTCGCAAGTATCTTGTGTCTTCGGTCAATGGAACATTGATTACTCTCACCACGACTTTCGCAACTGGAGATAATACAGATGCGTTCTTTACCACCACGCCTCTCACTGAAACGGTGGTAAATGCCGACTGGCATATTGCGGTTAGAGGAACTAAATTACTGATTCCTGGTTCTACTCTGCCAGATAAAAACGCTATTGCTGAGACGGTGGCTCTGAGTTCTAACGCATACAAAACGCGTCGTTTGTACAACGTCTTTCCGGACACTGCTGTCTCAACTATCAATGGTAATGACACCATCATACCAGGGTTTTATTTGTGTTCTGGTATTGTTGGAATGATTGCTCGCTTCCCTCCACAACAGGGATTTACCAATCTTCCGATGACCGGATTTACAGGAGTCGTTGGCTCAAATGATACATTCTCTGTAAAGCAGCTCAATCAGATGGCTGGTGGAGGAACCTACATCATAACCCAAGAAGGTCAAGGAGCGGCCTTAACGTGTAGATTCCAAGTTTCCACTGATCTTACGTCTATCGAAACCCGTGAACTATCTGTTACCAAAGTAGTAGATTACGTAGCGAAGTTTCTACGCATAGCGTTGCGTAATTTCATAGGAACGTTCAACATCACGCAGCCGTTTCTGGATACACTGAGTACAGTGATTCAAGCTATGTTGGCGTTCTTATCAGAGAACGGCATTATATTGGGTGGGGATCTAAATAATCTCATCCAATCAAAAGACTCGCCAGACACTGTTTTAGTAGACGTCACCTTGGACGTTCCTTTCCCCTGTAACTTCATCAGACTCACTCTTGCCATCTAAGGAGAGCATCCATGCCAGCAGTTTTTCCAACCGGAACTAATACACTCGCTCTTATCCGCAATTTAGCGCAGCGAGGAGACACTCATGCCCAAGCCATCATGGCGTTGATGGATAACACTTATTATCTGTCTATGACCGCAGCAGCAGAAGCTGGAAACTCGATCACAGTTACTGGACAGATAAAAGATCAAGATGGCAGTAATGTTGTCGGAGTCAAAAGCGTCTTGTTCCAATCCAAAGCCCCAACAGGTACCGGAAACCTATCAGATGGTGGTAACGGAACGGTCTCTGCCGGATCTGGTACGACGTCATGTTGGATGAAGACGGATGTTAATGGAAATGTTCAGGTCGCAATAGCAAACGCGAACGCCGAAGAAACACTTCTGATGGCCAACTTGGATAATGGCACTACAGAAATGATTGTTGTTACGTTCGCCTAATTCTTCTGGACCGTGAGAGAATTTTAGGGAGAGGCACTATGGGAAAAATAAGTGAATGGCGACCAAATGAAAGATTTGTTCAGGGAGGTCTGGTCGACGGCCAGTTCCTCTCGGCTGCTTTCACCATGGTAGCTGCTGGGCCTCCACGTCTGGCAAATATCGGAGGGGCTGCAGGAGCCGCAGCCACGCTGTCCTCTGGAGCCGGTAAAGATTGGGCACTTCCAATCGGTGTCGTTCAAAACATCGGCCTCTCTCATAACCGAAACTTCTCTCGGTTCTGGGAGCTCGGATCTGAACGTTCTTTCTTTATTTCTGGACGTACAACTGGCCAGCTACAGTTGAGTCGGATCATGTATCACGGTCCGTCTTTACTTCGAATGTTGTACGGATATTACCAGGATTTGATTCCTCCGACGGTTGTCCCGTTTGTATTCGCAAATCCTGGAGCAGCGTCTGTAGCCAATCCACACGACGTTAAGATTCCTCCCGGATATGAAAACATTTTCTTGAATCTGGCGTCGGATCTTTTCAGTCAGCCTATTGGTTTGTTGATGTACTTCCGTGACTCGAACGAGGATACTGTTGGGGCTATCTATATGGAAGGGGCGTACGTTCCATCACATCAGATAGCAACTGACGCCGGCGGCACTGTTATCCAAGAGGCTGTATCTATTCAGTTTGAACGTGCTGTGCCAGTCGCTGTTCGCGGCTTGGCACTCGTTTCGGCTGATTTTAATCCGGCTACGGGGTTCTGAATAATATAGAGTGATAGAGTGGCGGATCATCAGAAAAAAGAAAAGGCCTACGCAGCAATTGGAGGTCTTGCGGGGTATGGTGCTGGTTTTCTTGCCGGAAAAAGACTCAGTAAGGACCCTTTAGTCGGTAGAATAGCTGGAGGAATAGGTGGTTCGATTGCTGGCTGGCAAATCGGTAAACACCTAGGAAAAGAGAAGATCGCTATGGATCGCGAATTGGCTGGAATCATCATCGGGAATTGGGAGACGGGAGAGGCCGTTTCTGAGACACAGCTATACAAGGCTGCAGAGGCTTTGGACATAGACCCAGTGGCGGCTCTCGTAGAAGCTAGATTCTATACATATCTAGATAAGTGTTTGCTCGAGAAGCGAGCTATGTCTCGTGGAGAGCGCATCGTATTCTCGGCTGCTGCGGGCCTGGATGACAGGTCAATGGTCAAGTCTGCTTCGGCCTTTGGTCTATCTCCTGATGAATTGATTGTTGAGGCTCTGCGAGAAAAGAGCTTCGTACCTAATCTACAAAAAATAGCGAATCTCACGATGCCTCAGGGAATGGATCCGTCGCAAGGAGGTGGTAAGAAGCCTCCTGGCCAAGGCGGTCCACAAGCTCCTGGCATGGATCCAACACAAGGCATGATGGCGCCACCTGGTCCACAAGGCGGACCAGAACAAGCAGCTGGCGACATTATGATGGCTCCCCCGGACCCGAATGCAATGCTGCAGCAGCAACAATCGGCCCGCATCAAGCCATCTCCCACTGCGCCAGAACAAGTAGCAGCTTCTCCAGTCGGTAATCTGGATGAACTGGTTCAGCAAGGACAGCAAGTCTTTGGCGACCAAGCGACCGAGAACGGTGGCGCAGCGCCGCAAGGTATGCCAGAACCAGCGCCACCACCGCCTTCTCCAGAAGAGCGCATCAAGCAAGTCGGGCCAAATCTCGATGACGAGACAGTCGCTCGATATGCTGAACAATTACAAAGATTCGAAGAAGGCTTTGCGATGCAAATTAGCGATCCAAAGCAAATGGTGAAATTCGTCAAAGAGCTTCAAAAAGTCGATGGCAAGAAAGTCGACCAAGGTATCAAAGCAATGGGTCAACAGCTCGAGAGTGAACAAGCTCAAGAGCTCGGGGTCGATTCTACCCCAACCATAGACGGTCCTGGGGGAGCAATGGCCGGTGGTCCCGGAACAAAAAT
>JACCDR011791361.1_pt1 | contig 15637 bp, 15 predicted proteins | sample 7446431 | NCBI WGS metagenome assembly JACCDR01 (sample SAMN15323443, study PRJNA562643) | freshwater metagenome | isolation source: river surface water | place: USA:Blue River Watershed | collected 2017-08-17 | reverse complement strand
GCGAAGACTTCCCTGAGACTGTCGTCTACGAAAGCCTGGACAGCGGCAAACGGTATTCGCGGCCGCTGTCGGAGTGGATCGAACCTGGGAAATACGTGCCCCTCTGATGAACGCTCACGTCCCCGTCATAGCGGCTCCGGCGATCAATCGGATTCCGAAGGTCAGTTGGTTCTCGAACGACTTCGAGACCTTCTGCGAGATGGACCTGCCGGACGTCGGAGCAGACGTCTACTCGCGGCATTCGACCTGCAAAGCGCTCATGCTGTCGTGGTCGACAAGCTACGACGGACCTGTGAAACAGTGGGTGCCTGAAGAGACGCTGGAGGCCATACCGGCGGAGGTTGAAGATGCGATCCTAGACGACCGGATTCAGAAGCGGGCGTGGAACGCCCCTTTCGAGATGGCGATCTGGAAGAACGTTTTCGGCTACACCATCAATCCCGAGTCCTGGCGATGCGCCCAGGTGCTGGCGATGTCGCTGGCGCTCCCCGGCAAGTTGGAGAAATGCGGTCCGGTTGTCGACCTGCCGGAAGACCTTTGGAAGATGGAGGGCGGCCGTGCCCTGATCACCTTCTTCACCAAACCGCGCAAGCCGACTAAGCGCAACCCGAGCGTCCGTAACGAGTGGTGGCACGACTACGACAAGTGGACCACGTTCAAGGCCTACAACCGGCAGGACACGCGTTCTGAGACGGCGATCACCCGCAAGCTGTTAAGCTACGACATGCCCGCTCACGAGTGGGAGCTTTGGGCCATCGACTACGAGATCAATCAAGCCGGCGTCCCGGTCAACCAGCACATGGTCGACCGTGCTGTGACCTACTACGAGCATATCGTCGAGAAGCGCATGGACACCTTGCGCGAACTGACAGGGCTCCAGAACCCTAACTCCGGCACGCAGTTCCTGCCCTGGGCGCAGGCCAATGGCTACCCGTATGACGATCTGATCGACGTCCACGTGAAGCGGGCCAAGGAGACGACCGACAATCCGCTGCTGAAGAAAGTGCTGACGGCCAAGCGCGATATCGCGCGGGCCTCGCCGAAGAAATACTACGCCTTCCAGCGGGCCATGGATCGCGCCCAGGGCGTGCTTCGCAACGCCTTCCAGTTTGCGGGTGCCGGGCGCACGTGGCGGTGGGCGGGCCGACTGGTCCAGCTTCAAAACCTGCCACGGCCGGACAAGTTCTTCGAGAACATCATCGAACTGATCGCCGAGCAGATATCCGAGTTCTCCATCGACGAACTCGACCTTTTCTACCACAACCCGCTGCCGATGCTGGTCTCCGCGATCCGCGCCTGCATCCAGGCACCGGACGGCTACCTGCTCTACGACGCCGACTTGAATGCTATCGAGAACCGCGTGCTCGGCTGGATCACCGACTGCCAGAAAATCCTGGACGTGTTCCGCGATGACCGCGATCCGTACATCGATTTTGCGACCTACATGTACCGTCAGAATTACGACGAGCTTTGGCACGAATACGACGTGCTGAAGCAGAAGGGCAAGCGTACGATCTCGAAGCCGGCGGTGCTTGGCTGCGGCTACCAGCTTGGCCCAGGCCGGGAAGTCTACAACAAGAAGACCGACGAGTGGGAGGCCACCGGCCTGCTCGGATATGCCCGCAACATGGGCGTCGAGATGACGGCCGAAGAAGCCGAGATGTCGGTGAAAATCTGGCGCGAGACCTACGTCGAAGCTGTCGAGTTCTGGTCAGATTTCGAGAACGCGGCGAAGCGGTGCGTCAACTCAGGTCAGCGCGTCGACTTCAGGATGTTCAGCTTCGATATCAAGGGGCCGTTCCTCCGCATGCACCTGCCCAGCGGGCGGCCACTGAGCTACTGTAGGCCCCGGATTGAGGATCGCCTGAAGCCCTGGGGCGAAGAGCGTGCCACGCTGCTCTACGACGGCGTAAACGACCGCAAGCAGTGGGCCGAGATCGACACGCACGGCGGCAAGCTGACCGAGAACGCGGACCAAGCCATCGCTCGTGATCTGTTGGCGCACGGTATGAGGAAGGCGAAGAAGGAGTTCGGCCTGGACCTGCGGCTCCACGTCCACGATCAGATCGTCGGACTGGCACGCGAGGATGAGGCGGAAGAACATCTCCGCATTCTGAAAATGTGCATGGAAGATCAACCGGAGTGGGCGAAAGACTTGCCGCTCGGATCAGCAGGTTTCACCACGAAGATATGGATGAAGGACTGATGCCATGGAGTATATGCCAGTTTTACTGGGATACGATTTCGCAGATAGGGTTCGAGATTACAGAAATGCGGGCCTCCATTATGTGGTCCTACAGGTCCCTTTCGCCATGCTCAGCGAAGGATGGGCTAGGCAGAATCACGGCCAGACTTTGAAGGGCTTGGCAGGGCGCGGCGGGCTGGGAGCCGATGAGATGTTGGCGAACATCGAACGCCGCCCGTACCTACGCATGGATCGAAGTGTGGCCATGCGAGAACTATCACTGGAGGTAATCAAATGGGCGCTGAGTCAGCAATTGAAATCACAGTCTGCAACCGAGCCAGGGAAGCCGGATGGTTCAACCGCAAGCTCAAATGGATCGGACGGAGCGGCGGACCCGACCGCTTCTTCGCCAAAGATGGTCGAGTAGTGCTGATTGAGTTCAAGGCGTACGGCAAAAAGCCGGAACCGCTCCAGCGGATGGAGCACGAGCGCCTTCGCGCGGCCGGCGTCGAAGTCCACGCATGCGACAGCGTTCGCCAGGGGTTACGTATCCTGAATGTCGAGTAGGAAGATAACCAAACGGTGTTTCGACCTGTCGATCATGGAAGAGATCGACGGCAAACCTGCGCGCATTTTCTCCTGGGACGACTTCCGCGAATACCAGCATTGGATGACGCAGAAGATCATCCAGGAGCGCGCGATCTATCTCGGGGCCGAGATGGGTCTCGGCAAGACGGCGGCGGTGCTGGGGGCGATCCGCCTGCTACTCGACCTACAGGAAGTGAAGCATGTCCTGATCGTTGCGCCGCTCAAAGTGGCGGACCTGACGTGGCCGGAAGAGATCGCGAAATGGGGGTTCGCTCGGCCGCTCCGATACCGTGTCGTCACCGGCAGTGAAGCTGAGCGCAAGGCGATCCTGGAAGATAACCCCGACGTCGAAGTCACCATCATCAACCGTGAAAATACGGTCTGGCTCCAGAAGTACACGGGCGTCCGCAACTGGCCCTACGACATGCTGGTATACGACGAGGCCAGCCGTCTCAAAGGCGGCAAGGTCAAGTCGTCCGGCAACGTCCGCAAGGACGGCACGAAGATGTCAGGCAGGACCAACGAGTTCGGTATCCTGGCGCGCATGCGATACAAGTTTCGCAAGGTCGTTCTGCTGTCGGGGACGCCGGCACCGCAAGGGCTCGTGGACTTGTGGGGACCGATCTACATCTGCGATCAGGGCGTCCGCTTAGGCGACAGTAAAGAGGCCTTCCTGCGCCGCTGGTTCAACCAGGACAAATACACCTACAAGATCGAGCCGCACGAATGGTCTTTCGACGAGATCATGGAGCGGATCGATGACATCTTCTTCAGCCTGAAAGAAGCTGACTACCTTAAGCTTCCGCCGCTGATCACGACGGATCATTGGGTCGACATCCCACCGGAAGCGCGGGCGCTCTATGACCGGATGAAGCGAGACGCCGTGCTCGAAGAGTACGATATCGAGGCGGTCAACGGCGGCGTCCTGACGAACAAGCTGCTCCAGATCGCTAACGGCTCGGCCTACACGAGCGACGGCGAGATCGTCCATATCCACGACGCCAAGCTAGACAAGCTGGAGTCGATCATGGCAGAGGCGGCCGGGCGACCGGTGCTCGTCGGCTACCAGTTCGAGTTCGACCGCGACGCGATCCTGAAGCGGTTCCCGTATTGCCGGCTCTTCAAGGGCGACCGCGACAAGAAGGACTGGGACGCCGGCCGGATCAAGATGTTGCTGACGCACCCGGCCAGCGCTGGTCACGGCTTGAACCTTCAGTTCGGCGGTAATATTCAAGTGTGGTACGGTCTGACCTGGAGCCTGGAGCTATACCTCCAGTTCTTGAAGCGACTGCACCGCTCGGGCCAGTTGGGTGACAGGGTGTTCCTGCACCGCATCCTGGCACGGCGGACGATGGACGAAGGCATGCTGCGGACGCTCCAGGCGAAGGATGCGACGCAGGACAGGATTACGGATTTTGTGAAGGCGTACTGGGACCAGGAAAGGCTGGCGGCGTAATGGCTCGACCCACTAAGGACCAAGCTTCGGAGCGGCAGAGCCGCGCAGCCAGCGTTCTTCAGGCGCTGACGGACAAGCATCGCGCACGGCAGGAGCCTGACTACGATCTGCTGATAGGCGACACCGCAGACCACATGACGGTCGGTGACGCGCTGCACGGCGTCTCGGTATCCTGGCTCTCCCAGGTCTTCAACATGGACCCCGGCACGATCAAGAAGCGGCTTAAGGACTGCCCGCCGCTCCAGCGCCGAAAGGCAGGTTTCGTCTACGACCTGAAGGTGGCCGCACCGTATCTCGTGACGCCGAAGATCGATATCGACGCCTACATCCGCACGATGAAGTCGACCGATCTGCCGGCGCACCTCAACGACTCCTACTGGTCTGCCATGCGCAAGCGTCAGCAGTGGGAGCAGGAAGCCGGCGATCTTTGGTCGACAAACGCCGTGGTCGAGGTACTTGGCGACACCTTCATGTCGATCAAGTTCGCGATCCAGCTTTGGGCGGATGAGATCGAACAGGAGTACGGCCTGACTGCGGAGCAGCGCGAGAAGATCGTTAAGCTCGGCGATTCTTTGCAACAGGAAATCCACGCTCAGTTGGTCAGCAACGCCAAGCTTAAGCGGTCGACGTCGCAACTGCACAGTGCGGACGTGGCGAAGGGTTCGAACTTCGCTGACATGGACGCGGAGCCCGAGATCATCTCCGATGACGGGATGAACTTGATATGACCATTCACACGCTATTCGACAGCCTCCAAGAGATCGTCATCCACACGGCGGAAGGCGTCCGCCCGCCCGAGCGCCTGACGGTATCCGAGGCCGCCGCGAAGTATCGCAAGCTCAACAACCCAGGCTCCTACACCGGGCCTTGGTTGAACGAGAAAGCACCCTACCTCGTCGAGCCGATGGACCTGCTGACGAGCACCGTGTTCACCGGCATGGTCTTCGTCGGCCCGGCGCAGTGCGGCAAGACCGACATGTTCTTGAACTGGCTGACCTATAGCGTCGTCTGTGATCCGGCCGACATGTTGCTGGTCGAGAAAATCCAGGCAACGGCACGCGACTTCTCCATCCGCCGCGTGGACAAGCTGCACCGGCACAGCCCCGAAGTGGGGGCGCGCCTGATCAGTCGCCGCAACAGCGACAACACCTACGACAAGAAGTACAAGAACGGCATGCTGCTCGGGCTGTCCTGGCCGTCGATCAATGAACTGTCCGGCAAGCCGATCCCGCGCTTGTGGCTATCGGACTACGACCGCATGGACCAGGACGTGGACGGCGAGGGCGAGCCCTATGATCTGGCCTGGGCGCGCAAGCGGACGTTCCGCAGCCATGGCATGTGCGTGGCAGAGGCGTCGCCGGGCTTTGGGTTGGAGAACCCGAAGTACGTAGCTAAGAGCAGGCACGAAGCACCGCCGGTCGCAGGTGGCATCCTGAAGCTCTACAATCGTGGCGACCGGCGGCGGTGGTACTGGCACTGCGTCAATCCTAAGTGCCGGCAGTGGTTCGAGCCTGCCTTCAAGCTGCTGGAGTACCCGAAGTCATCGGACCTGATGGAGTCGGCCGAGCAGGCGATCATGCGTTGCCCGCACTGCGGCTTCGACTACCGACACGATCCACACGAGGGTCGGCCGGGTAAGTATGAACTCAACAAGAACGGCGTGTGGTTGCGGGACGGCATGACGCTCACGAGCGACGGCCGCGCTACGGGCACGCCATACCGATCTGACGTCGGCAGCTTTTGGTTGAAGGGGCCGGCGGCCGCGTTCTCGACGTGGCGCGATCTCGTCCTGAAGTTCCTGTCCGGTGAGAAGGAATATGCCGAGACCGGCACGGAGACGACCCTGAAGGCCACGGTCAACACCGACCAGGGGGAACCGTATACACCGAAAGCTCAGGCGGAGGCTAGACTGCCGGAAGCGTTGAAAGCCAGGGCGAAGGACCAAGGGCACCGCCACGTGCCTCACGGGGCTCGTTTCCTGGTCGCCACCATCGACGTCCAGAAGATGCGGTTCGTCGTCCAGGTCCACGGCATCGGTCAGGGCGGCGACATCTACGTCATCGACCGGTTCGACATCAGGAAGTCCAAGCGCATCAACATGGAGGAAGGCGACACGCAGGGCGATCATCTATGGGTCAAGCCCGGCGGCTACTTGGAAGACTGGAAACTTCTCGGCGAGCAGGTGCTGGCGAAGACCTACCCGTTGCTGGACGGCAGCGAGCGCGAGATGGCGATCAAGATGGTCTTGTGCGACTCGGGCGGTGCTGAAGGCGTCACCTCGACGGCGTACAATTTCGTCCGTTGGCTGAAGAACGGCAAGAACCCGCACACGCCCGAAGATGACGTGGTGGCCGAAATGGGCTCCTACGAGTGGCAACCAGGATGGGCGGCAAGGTTCCAACTGGTCAAGGGCGACTCGGCCCCAGGCGCTGCCCGTGTCGCACTGCGGTATCCCGACGCGCAGAAGAAGGATCGGTTCGCTGGAGCCCGTGGTGAAATTCCGGTTCTCATGCTCAACGTCAACACGTTGAAGGACGCGGTGGACAAGATGCTCGACCGCACGGAAGCCTTCGGCGGACGGATCAACTTCCCTGGGTGGCTACCGGACAGCTTCTACACGGAGTTGACAGTCGAGCATAAGGACCCGCAGAAGGGCTGGATAAATCCACGGAATCAGCGCAACGAAAGCTGGGACTTGTTGGTCTACGCTTATGCGGCTACATTGACCCGGCAAATCGGCCTGGAGCATATCGACTGGACGAACCCTCCTGCCTGGGCCGATGAGTGGGACAAGAACGATCTGGTCTCGAAGGGCGGCCCTGATACGCCACCTGAAGAGAAGCAGAGGTTCGCACCGAAGTCGAAGGCCGGAGCCATCGATCTCGAAGAACTAGGACACGAGTTGGGCTGATGATCTGTCTCACGAGCGAACAACGCACGCTTCTCACAGCCCGGCTCGCTGAAGCCGAAGCGGCCTATCACAGCATCATGCTCGGCGGCGGCGTCAAGGTTTTCGTTGACCAGAACGGCGAGCGTATCGAATATCAGTCGGGCAACATCCGGCAGCTATCGGGCTACATCCAAGGGCTGAAGCAGCAGCTTGGTCTGGTCCCGGCTGGCCCGATGAGCGTCTACATGTGAGGCACGGATGTACGACGGACTTTCTGCTGAAGAGCGAGACCTGATCGGGGTGCAGGACGTTGCGCCCGCGCAACTCTTTCGCATGCCTTCAACGACGATAGAGGGCCGCACGGCCTACGACGCGTCCGACATGTTCGACAAGTCGAGCGCTTTGTGGAATGCGCCGCTGCGCTCGGCCGACGCTGAAATCCTGCCCGAGAAGGCCGGCCTGGACGCCAAGGTGCGCGACCAGTTCCGCAACGACGGCTACGCGCAGACGGGTCAAATCCTACACCGCGACAACATCGTCGGTTCGCAGTTCGTCCTGTCGCATCGCCCCAACTACACCTTTCTCGGAAAGGACGAGGCCTGGGCTGACAAGCACCAGGAGGAAGTCGAGGCGCTTTGGTCGCTGTCGGCGGAGAGCATCGACAACTGGATCGACGCCTCGCGCACCAACAACTTTACGGCCATGATGCGGCTGGTCGTCGGCGTCTACACGGCCGGCGGTGAAATCCTCGCGACCGTCGAGTGGGGTCGGGACTTCGGTCGCCCCTTCGGAACCATGATCCAGTTGATCGACGCTGATCGGTTGTCGAACCCCCACAACGTGACGCCGTTCGACCAGCGCGTTCGTGGCGGCGTGAAGCAGGACAAGTACGGCGCGCCCATCGGCTACTACATCCGCAAGTCGCATCCATCGGATTACGACCGGTGGCGGCAGGCCTGGGAATGGGATTACGTCCGCGCGCGGACCCGGTGGGGCCGTCCGAACGTCCTTCACCTGAAGGAGCAGGTCCGCATCGATCAGACGCGCGGCGTCTCGGAACTCGTGGCCGGGCTCATGGAGTCGCGGATCACGAAGCAGTTCCGCAAAATCACGCTCCAGAACGCGGTCGCCAACGCGATGTACGCGGCGAGCATTGAGTCGGAACTTCCGAGCGAGCAGGTCTTCCAGGCGCTCGGCGGCGGTAACATGCTTCAGGACGGCGCTGACGTCGGTAACTTCATGGCGGAGTACGCCGCGCAGTATCTCGGCGCGGTCGGTCAGTACGCCCGGTCGGCGCAGCACATGCGGCTCGACGGCGTGAAGATTCCGCATTTCTTCCCAGGCACCAAGCTCCAGCTTCGCCCGGTCGGCAACCCCGGCGGCGTCGGTCAAGAGTTCGAGGCGTCGCTCCTGCGACATCTCGCGTCGCTCCTGGGTGTCACCTACGAGCAGTTGTCCCGCGACTACAGCAAGACGAATTATTCGTCGGCTCGGGCGGCCTTGGTCGAAACCTGGAAGTTCATGCAGGGCCGCAAGGCCATGATCGCGGATCGGTTCGCGACGATGGTCTTCCGCCTTTGGTACGAGGAAATGTGGAACGCTGGCGCGTTCACGACTCTGCCGGTCAACGCCATTGACATCTACGAGCCGATGGTCCTAGACGCACTGACCACGTGCGAATGGATCGGTGCGGCTCGCGGCCAGATCGACGAGTTGAAGGAAACCCAGGCGGCCGGTCTCCGGTTGAAGAGCAACCTGTCGACCTTCGAGGATGAACTCGGCCGTCAGGGCAAGGATTACCGGAAGGTCTTCGCGCAGATCGCGCGCGAAAAGAAACTGATGGAAGAACTGGACATTGCTCCAATTCTGGATGACAACATGATGAACGCCGTCTCGGGCGACACGCGCGAGGCCGGCGGCGGGGAAACGAATGGCGCATCAGCCGACTAACAGCGGCGCTCCCTTGCTGGAGCAGATCACGCAGAACCCGCTTCTGGTAGCGCCGGACGCGGAGAGCTTGTTCACGCAGTCCATCCGCCATATCGTTTCTCACGAGCACGCCTCCGACATCCTCGCGGCGACGATGAACGAGGATGAGGATTTCTGGCCTGCCGCCAACGACTGGCGGGCGGTGTATCGCCCGTACAACGTCAAGAACGGCATCCTGCAAATCCCGATCATGGGCGTGCTGCTCAATCGTTTTCCGTTCCAGTTCGGCAGGTGGGCCACCGGCTATGCGTACATCGAAAAGGCACTGGCGCGCGGACTTGCTGACGGCAATGTTCGCGGCATCGCTCTTGTTTGCGATAGTCCTGGCGGCGAAGTCGCTGGTAATTTCGAACTCGCGGACAAGATTTATGAGGCCCGCAGTGAGAAGCCCATTCGTGCTTTCTCGGCTGACTCCGCCTACAGCGCCGCCTATTCGCTCGCCTCCAGCGCGCAAAGCATTTCTGTCACGCGGTCGGGCGGCGTCGGGTCGATTGGCGTCGTCACCGCTCATGTCGACTACAGCGAGGCGCTGAAAGAGAACGGAATCAAGATCACGTTCATCTTCGCCGGCAAGCATAAAGTCGACGGAAACCCCTACGAGAAGCTGTCGAAAGACGTTCAAGCTCGCATTCAGAGCAAGATAGATCGCATCTACGGGGTGTTCACTTCCACTGTTGCGCGAAATCGTGCTATTGACGAGTCGTCAGTTCGTGCTACGGAAGCACTGACCTACGACGCGCAAGATGCGATTGACGTGAAACTAGCAGATCGTATAGGCGCTCTCGAAGAAGAGATGGTCATCTTCGGGCAGGACATCGACACAGGAGATTTCGAAATGGCTGTTGACACGACGGACAAGGGCATCCCGCAGGCAACACACGAAAAGGCCGTGGCCGACGCCCGCGCTGAAGGTGTAACGGCCGGCAAGCTCGAAGGCGCAACCGCAGAGCGCACCCGCATCTCGGCGATCCTCGCCAGCGACGAAGGCAAGAAGCGCCCGAAGGCGGCTATGTCTCTCGCAATGAAGACCGCACTCTCGGTCGAGGAAGTCTCAGCCACCCTTTCGGACATGCCGGAAGAGAAGGCTGAGGCCAAGACCGAGACCAAGACGGAGCCCAGGGCTTCCGACGACAATCCGTTCAAGAAGCACATGGACGCCAATGGCGGCACGGGTGTTGAAACCGGCGGCGACGATGACGGTGAGCCCGAGGCGGTGTCCAAGGGACAATCGATCCTGGCATCCTACGGGAACGCCACGGGTCGTTCACGGAAGGCGGCTTAACAGCCGCTTTCTTTTCAGCTAAGAGACCAACGATCACGTTTGGAGAACACAGATGGCCCAGGATACTACACTGACCGTTGGCTCGCCCGGCATCGCCATGCGTTCCACGCAGAGCTACGGCGGCCCCGAGGAAATGCGTTACGGCGAAGGCCCGCTCTCGACCCGGCACCGCAAGGTGAAGGTCGGTTCGGACACCACGTTCAAGATGGGCTCGGTCGTATCCGTAGCCTATGACGGCACGATGGCGCTGGCACAGCGCGCCGCAGCCGGCGGTTACGCCACGGGCACCTTGACCTTCTCGGGCGTCGGCACCGCAGACGACAACATCGTCATCGGCAGCAAGACCTACGTCCTTAAGGCTGCGCCGACGACCGTCGCCAACGAAGTCAAGATCGGCGCGAACGTCACCGAGTCGGCCGCCAACCTCGTCGCCGCCATCAACGGCGCCGCAGGAGCCGGCACGCTCTACGGTTCGCTCACGACGGCTCACCCGGAAGTCACCGCGTCCAGCGCGGCTGGCGTCGTCACTGTTGTCGCGAAGGATGCTGGCGACGAAGCCAACGCCATTGCGACCACGGAGTCGGGCACCGGCACTTCCTGGGGCGCTTCGACCCTGGCCTCCGGCGCGAACGACGTCTCGGATACGCCTTATGGCATCCTGGGCTGCGACGTGTCCATGACGGCCAACGTCGAGGTTTCGCTGCCCTTCTGGTATGAGGGCCAGTTCGAGGGCAACTCCCTCACTTGGCATGCCTCGTTCCTGGGCGACGCCGCCAAGGAAGCTCGCGAGCGCGCCTTCGAAGGTTCGCTGGCTCCGGGGATCATCGTGCAGCACAAGAAGTTCCGTACGGCGGACATCGCGCTTTAAGCTGATCTGAGCCCTTCGGGGCTCGGTCGAACCTTTGGGAAAATAGAGTAGCCGGTTTGCAACTCTTGAAAGGCTAGAGAAATGGCAATCGATCATCAGATTTACGACACGGCTACCCTTCTGGAGGTTATCCGCGACGACGAGTTCATGAAGCCGCCGGAGCACTACTGGCTGGACATGTTCACGGAACAGATCAACTTCACGGATGAGTATGTGGACTTCGGGAAGATTTCCGATAACCGCAAGCTCGCTCCGCTGGTCGTTCCGACCGTCCAGGGCGTCCCCATGTACTCGGCCGCAGAGCGCCTGGAGCGCGTGAAGCCGGCGTACGTCAAGCCGAAGGACCCGGTGTCGGCCAGCCGCGTGTTGCGCCGTGCAGCAGGTCTCGGCGAACTCGGCACCGGAGCGACCCCGCTCTCGCCGCAGGCCCGGTATGACGCCATCGTAGCCGACATTCAGCGGACTCACCGTTTCGGTATCGAGCGCCGTTGGGAGTGGCTGGCGGCCAAGGCCATCATCGACGCCTCTGTCACGCTGGAAGACGAGCGTTACCCGAAGACGGTCATCGACTTCGGCCGCGCGGCCAACCTCACCGTCACCCTCACGGGTGGCAATCAGTGGGGCGACAACGGCGTGTCTATCATCGCCTCGCTCTTCGACTTCCGTGAGCGCGTGCGCCTCGCTCCTTACGGTGGCCGCGTGAACCGTCTGACGGTCGGCTCGGCTGTCTGGAACGTGATGCGCGACGACACCGAGTTCATGGAGCTTCTGAAGACTGAGTATCGTCCGAACAACAACGGGTTGAACATCAACCTCGGCCTGCGTGAAGGCGGCGACGTCGAGTTCGTCGGCTCCATCTCCGGCACGCTCCCGGTTTATGTCTACTCAGACTTCTACCAGGACGACTCGGGTACAGTTGTTCCGTTCATGTCGCCGAAAGATATCGTCCTTACTGGACCCAATATCCACGGCGTGCGTTGTTTCGGTGCAATTCAGGATATCGAAGCAGGCTTCGCGGCGCTGCCGATCTTCCCGAAAATGTGGAACGAGAAGGACCCAAGCGCTACGGTCATCATGAACCAGTCCGCGCCGCTCATGGTCCCCCGCAACCCGAACAACACTCTGAAGGCTACCGTCGTCGCTTAATAGGCACGGCCCCGCCTGAGTGGATGACGGTCGTGGCGGGTCAGCAATGGCCCGCCACACGCATATTAGAAAACCGAAACGGAGAGTAGTTCCAATGGCAAAGACCCCTGCAAAAGACGGCCGGACTGTGATGAAGGCCTTGTCGGAAATTCACCGCACCATCAAGGAAGGTGTGGCGGGCGACCGCGAGAAGGGCATCAAGGCGATCCCGCCGGAAGTCGAAGTCATTCCTGCCGGCTCGTTCTTCCACGCTACGGCGAAGGAGAAGGCGGAGCTTGAAGGGCTGCAAGCCGCGCGCGAGCCGAACCAGGACGATCTTAACCTGCTGGAGCAGGCGAAGACCATGGCGAAGAACGCGATGGCTCTCGAAGAGGCCAAGGCCTCGGAAGGTGAGTCCGACGACAATACCGGCGATCAGGGCTCCGGCAAGGCCGGCGGCGGTGCCAAGGCTAAGGCCAAGGGCAGCGACAGCAGCATGATCTAATCTGATGCCTGATCTGCGTCAGATCAAAGCGAAGGCACGCGCGGACCTGCATCAAGCGATGCGGGTCCGTGCTTTTTACTATGCGCCGGGGACGGATGAGGTTAACAACCCGACGCCGCCTACGGTCTACGTGCGGGTCCATTCGGACAACAAGGCACTGGCTGATCTTAAGGGCACGAATTTCTCTTACGCCGAAGACCGGACGATGGTCCCGAAACTCATCTTCTGGCTTGCGGATCGCATACCGCAGCAGTTTGCCGTGGTCATGATCAGCGCTGAAGAAGGCTATCGGATCGACAATCTCGACCCCGTGGATTTCGTCACGCAGACGGCCTACGTCGAACACCTGCGACCCGAAGACCTAGCGAACTACAGCTACCCAGGAGCCTAACATGGCCGGGCAGTACGCGGTCGTCGTCGAAGGACTCAAGGACATCGACATCGCGGGCCTGGGCGACCAGATCAAGCTCGACGCCGTGCGTGCCATCAATGACGCTGCCGAGTGGGGCCGAGCGCAGGCGGCGAAAGAAATCCGCGATCAGGTAAACTTCCCCGCCCAGTATCTTCAGCCCGGCGGCAAGAGGCTCTACGTCTCGAAGAAGGCGCAGCGGCAGGATATCGAGGCGAAGATCACGGCGCGCACCCGAGCGACGTCCCTGGCCCGTTTTATCACCGGTAGCGCGCCGCAGATGAATAAGCCGGGCGTCACCGTCCAGGTGCAGCCGGGCAAGGCGCGGCACATGAAGCGCGCGTTTGTTGTAAAGCTCCCGGCCGGCTCCGGCCCCGTCGACACCAAATTCAACCTGGGGCTCGCGGTCAGGCTGCGGCCGGGCGAAGTGCTGCGAAACAAGTCCGACATCCGCCGGCTGGATAAGGGTCTCTACCTGTTGTATGGTCCTTCGGTAGACCAGATATTCCTGGCGCGCGACGGCTCCGGTGTGGCACCTGATATCGCACCGAACATCGCGACGCGTGTAGTCAATGAGTTTGAGCGTCTGAGAGGGTTGCGCGGTGGCTGACGAGGTTCTTCGTATCCGTATCCAGAAGGCACTCCAGAAGTGCTTGGAAGGTATTACGCCGGACAACGGGTACACCCATGACCTGTCCAATCCAGGAGGCAGCTATCTCACCCGGAAGGTGTTTCGCGGCCGCGTCATCTTCGGTGATAAGGACCCGCTGCCATTGGTCTCGATCCTCGAAGTGCCAATCCCGTTGGATCAAGTTGCGCCGCCTGAAGATTCCGTCTACTCTTCCGGCGGCTGGGAGTTGGTGATTCAGGGCTTTGTCAAGGACGACAAGGAGAACCCGACCGACCCCGCTCACGTTCTCATGGCCGAAGTCAAACAGCAGTTGGCCCTAGAGAAAGCGAAACACAGAGACTACCGAATGTTCTCCGACGAAATGGGGAAACATTTCACGGAATCGGGAATGCTGATCGGAGCAGGAGTCGTGCGGCCACCGGACGAGATATCGTCCAAAGCTTATTTCTGGCTCAACGTCACTCTTTACATTTCCGAGAATTTGGCTAATCCCTACAACGACGACTGAGAACTCTAAGCGGAGACCGCGAACATGGCTGCACAAAACTATACCCTTGGTCGCGGGAAGGTGTACTTCTCCCGATTCAAGACGGGAACCCAAATCCCACTCGGGTTCAAGTACATCGGCAACACGCCGGAGTTCTCGTTGACCATCGAGTCCGAGAACCTGGACCACTTCTCGTCCGACCAGGGCATCCGCGAAAAAGACGACAGCGTTCCGCTGGAAGTCACGCGTACCGGGTCGCTCATCACCGACAACATCGACCCCGAGAACGTCGCGCTCTTCTTCTTCGGCGAGGCCAGCACCGTCGCTCTGACGTCGGCTTCGGCGCAGACCGAGAACTTCACCGACGTCAAGAAGGGCAACTCCTACAAGCTCGGTATCTCTGGCGCTGCACCGGCAGGCATCGCGGGCATCGATCCGCTCGGCTTGACCGTCAAGCTCCAGGGCGCGACCCTCGTGGCCGCAACCGGCACACTGACCTTCGCCAACACCGGTTCGGACGGCGACACCATCACCATCGACAACGTGACCTACACGCTGAAGACGGTTCCTGTCGCACCGTACGACGTCGACATCGGTGCGGATGCCACCGGCTCGGCCGCCAACCTCGTCAAGGCTATGATGGGCACTGGCGTCGCCGGCACCGACTACGGCGTCGGCACGGCAGTCCATCCGACCGTCTCGGCAACCTCTACGGCTGGCGCGTTGACCGCAACCGCTCGTGAGGGCGGCACCAACGGCAACACCATCGCCACCACGGAGAACGGCTCGCAGACGTCCTGGGGCGGTGCTACGCTGTCGGGCGGCACGGGCGTTGCCTTCGTTGAAGGTCTGGCCGGCGATTACACCGTCGACTACAATTCGGCTGTCATCCATATCAACGACACGGCCGCCAACGTCGTCAACGGCACGACCATCACCGTGACCTACAACCGTAGGGCTTCGAGCCGCGCTCGCGTCATTTCCGGTTCGGCTCCGGTCGAGGGTGCCATGATGTACATCGGCAACAACCCGAAGGGCAAAAACTTCAACTACTTCATGCCCTGGGTGAAGGTCACGCCGAACGGCGACTACGCGCTGAAGGGCGACGAGTGGCAGCAAATCCCGTTCACCATCGAAGCGCTGAAGCCGACGACCGGCAACAAGGAAGCGATTTACATGGACGGTGAGCCCGCCTACGTCTAATACTCTCTGACTGCTGACT
>JACCDR011436162.1_pt1 | contig 15637 bp, 34 predicted proteins | sample 7446431 | NCBI WGS metagenome assembly JACCDR01 (sample SAMN15323443, study PRJNA562643) | freshwater metagenome | isolation source: river surface water | place: USA:Blue River Watershed | collected 2017-08-17 | reverse complement strand
GGCATGATGTCACAGTCAACTGCTATGCTGTTCCGAATGACAGAGCGTCGTGGCGACCTGGGGGCAATTCTGGTGACCGACCAGCATGACGACTTCGATGTCGCCGTCCGCGCCGGCGCTCTCATCCCCGACCGGAGGACCGCGTGAAAGCCAAGCCAGGCGAGGAGGAGTGCGGCGACCGGCACCCGGATCGGCCGTACACCTGCCAACGTTCGAAGGATCACGTCGTCCACGTCTCGTGGCAGGCGGGCAACGGCTCTGACGGGTGGTGGGACATCTCGCCCGAGCCCGTCATCGTCCGCAGCTACGAGCAGCTGGTCTCCACGCTCGCCGCGAGCCGTGAGCGCCAGGGCCTGACCTTCGCCGAGATTGCCCGCCGCATGGGGCGCTGCTACCTGCAACAGGTCTTCAACTGGCTCAACGGCGGCGCCGAGTGCCGGGCGCGACGGCTGTTCGCGCTCGCCCACGCCCTCGGATACGACCTGGCCCTCATCCCGCGGGAGGACGCGTGAGCTACCCCACCGACCGCGCCGAACGCGTCGCCAGGCGCAGGCAGATCCGCGACCGCCTGGTCGCGGAGGCCGAGGACAAGGCGCGCCGCATCGGGCTCTCGCTGGTCTGCCAGGTCGGCAACCACACGCCGTCCTGCGTCGGCGCGGCCGGCTGCCTCTGCGAGTGCCACGACCAGAGCGAGGGCGCGTGACCACTCACCAGCCCATGCGCGGCGACGGCCCATGCCACGACTGCGGCAGCCCCAACATCGTCTGGTCCACCGACTCGGCCCTCTGGAACCCCGTCATCGGCGGGCCCAACGCCACCGACGACCCCGGCGGCCTGCTCTGCGTCCCCTGCTTCGCCGGCCACGCCGAACGTCTCGGACTCGCACCCGCCGGCTGGTACCTCGGCCCGTGGGAGCCCGCAGCCGACCACCACGCCCGCCTCGCCGCCGGAACGGAGGAAGACTGATGGCTACGAAAATCCCCGGCATGCAGGTCGGCAGCCCCCTGCACGAAGTCGCCGAGGCCTACCTGCGAGCGGTCGCCGACGGGGAGTACAGGACAGCCCGGGTCTGCCTGATCGACCTAATGAGGTCGACCGGTGACCCGCGGGTTCTGGCTTATCTGATTCGGCTGACGCACGAAATGGAGCCGCCGGTATGACCGCGAAGAATCCGTACCACGGGCTCGGCTGGGTCGCGCTGATCGTCCTAGTTCTGGTCACGCCGCTGGTCAGCGCCCTGATAGTCGAATGGCTGTTCCGATGACCGAGACCTGGCCTGAAGTGATGGTGACCGCCCATCGGCGGCTGCCGGCAGGCGTCGAGGACTGGCTGGACCCGATGCTGCGCGACCTGCTGCGACGCCTCACCGGCGACTACGGCCTCAAACAGGCCACCTGCGGCATGGCCGCCGGCGGCGACCAGAAGTTCGGCCTGGCTGCCCGCGACCTGAGCATCCCGCTGCGGGCCGCGATCCCCTACCCGAGCCAGCCGCTGGACGGACAGCGCCGCGACGACGGCACCGACCGGCCTGGGCCGCGCTGGACGAAGCAGGCCCAGAGGATCTGGGCGGAGCTGGAAACCTACGCCGACCTGACCGGCGGCGTCGCACATGTCTCGCCGACCGACCCGGTCAGCGCCGGCCAGCGGGTAGCTTTGCTGCATGCCCGCAACGACTGGATGTTGCGCAACACCCAGCAGGTGATCGGCATCTGGGCGCCCGGCAATCTGCGCTCGGGCACCGCCAGTTGCCTGCGCAAGGCGGTCAGCGCCGGCTTCTCCCCCATCCTGATCAACCTGGCCAGCAAACGCCTGACCAGGCCGGAACCCAAGCATTGGGCCGCCTACCTGGACATGCCGGCCCTGCTGGAGACGAACTGATGACGGCGCTGCAGCGCCACTGAACCACGACAGGAGAATCGTCATGGACGACAAGAAGACCCAGGACGGGATCCCTATCCAGCCGGGTCTGCGGGTCGCGATCCTCGAACCACAGGCCTGGGGCGGTGGCGTCCTGATGACCGGTGTGGTCGTCCCGCCGGTGCTAGGCAGGGGCCTGTCCGTCGGGGTGCGCATCGAGCAGATCATCGCCGGGGACCGGATCGCCACACTGTTCCGAATCGGCGAGGTCGTCGCCGTCAAATGCGACCAGCTGAGCGTGACGGCCCTGGAGGGGAAGAGATGAGCGATGTGACCCCGCCCGCCAAAGGAATTTCGCGAAGGAGAATGACCGTGGAGCAGAATCTGGGCGAGACCGACGACTTCCAGGTCCAGTTCCTGGACGCGAAGCTCGAGGCCGTCGAGATCCAGCTACGCGCCGGCGGCGAGATGGTCGGCGCGGCGACGGTACTGACGTGCGCCGAGTTCTTCCTGCTCGCCAGGATGACGTGGTGGCCGGTCGGCGAGGCGGCTTCGCAGCAGCGCCGGGCCTGCAAGCTGCTGGTGCAGGAGGCATCTGATCTTGCCAAGCGGCACGACACCGCGCTGCTCGCCGTCGTAGGCCCGCCGGAAGATCTGATCGCATGCGGGTTCGAGCTGAACGGCTCGGTGTGGCGTCTGAGAAGAGGTGAGTGATGTGACCCTGCCCGAGCTGGTCGGGTTCGACACCTGCCACGAGATCCAGGTCTGTTTGATCGGCGAGAACGGGGACACCTTCGTCGCGCTCGGTCATCACGACCCGAAAGCCGCCTTGCAGGCCTTCAACACGTACGCGCGGAGCCTCGGCCTGGCTGATGTGCTGGACGCCCGGGGCCGGCATGACCAGAAGTTGTGGCGGGACACCCTGGTTGATGTCGAGTCGTTGTGGGCGGTGCTGAAGGAGCGCTGCGACAATGCCGGGGCCGCCGGCCACGACCCGGCCTCCTGCTACGAGTGCCGGGACATCGCCGAGGCCGGCTGGTGGCTGGACCGGAGTGCCGCCGCGGACACCCCCGGCGCATTCCCGATCATGGTGTTGGTGGTCTGATGCACTGCCCGGGCTGCGGGGCGCAGAACACGGTCCAGGTGAGCCGCGGTCTGCGGGCCCGGCCGATCGGCAGCTTCTCGCTGGCCGGCAACCAGATGAAGTTCTCCGTGAACGAGGTGGCGGTCGCGACCTGCACGCAGTGCGACCTGCACCTGGTGGGGCACCTGGAGACCGGTGCCGACCCGGAGGCAGGGCTCTACTTCGTGGTCGATCCGTCGCCCGAATAATCCCAGAAGGTCGGCATCTTCCTGTACGTTTGCTGAAAACGCAAGCGAATCACAGGCGAGAAGCAAATAACGAACGAACACTCAAGAAGAAACTACCTCCCATTACTTGCATTTGCCGCGCGACAACTGTCATCATGGCCGCAAGCAGGTGGACTCTGTCCGCCCGCAGACGAAGCGCCCGCTGGACCCTCCCCGGTCAGCGGGCGCTTTTTCGCATATCCGGGCCCGGTCAGGAGGCGCGCCCCATGAACCACGATGCCTACGTCAGCCGCGCCCAGGCCGCCCAGGTTACCGGCGTCCGGCCCGACACCATCGGCAAATGGCTGGCCCGCGGCTGGGTCGGCGCCGACGGCCAGCGACACCGGCTCACCACCCGGCTCGCCGACAACGGCCGCAACCTGCTGTTCCGGCTCGGAGACATCCTCATCGCCGAACGCGACACCCGGCTCAACCCCCGCGCCCGGCGGCAGCCACCGAGCATGCTGGCCATCTGACATGCCGGCCGAGTGGTCCTGGCCGAACAGCGTGATCTCCCGGGTGATCGACGGCGACACCATCGAAGCCACCCTGATCAACCCGCATGTCGGCTTCGGCTCGATGGTCAGCCTCCCGGTCCGGCTGCGCCTGAACCGGATCACCACCGCCCCCGTCGACACCGACAAAGGGTTCCGCTGCAAAGCGCGGGTACTCGCGCTGACCGCCGGCGCCCGGCTCACCATCGTCACCGGCCGCGGCTACCGGTACGGCGCCCCCGACGGCAAGACCGGCGAATGGATGGCCGAAGTCAGCCTGCCCGACGGACGTAACCTGTCCGACCAGCTGGCCGCCGAAGGGCACGCCACGTACTGGGCCGGCGCCGGGCCGCGGCTGATCTGAGACGTGCCCGCCCCGGACCGACGGTCTGGCGGCCCGCCGGGGCGGGCACCCCATTCGCCGCCTCCCGCGCACAGGCGTTCGGCAAGGACGAATAAGGCCTACCACAGCAACAACCCCCACCCGGTTGAGGAGGCGGTGCAGTGCCCGACGACGAGCAGGCGATCGTCGACGCACCGCCTCCTCCCGGGACCAGCAAGGTGGAGATCACCGTCGGCGGGCACACCGTCGTCGTCGAATCCGCCGAACCGCTCAGCGAGGTCGTCGGCTACGCGCTGGGCATCTACGACCAGACCAAGGACGCCGCGAAACGGCTCCCGTTCGGCTTCGACGTCTCCGGCGGGCAGTTCGAGCGCGCCGAGCCGTACCTCGAACCCAGCGGGGCGGCCGGCTGGGAGGACGAGCATGCCGGGCGGCTGGACCGAAAGCCGGCGCAAGACGGAACTACCCGCCGACTGGTCGTCGGTCATCCGCCCGGCGATCATCGCACGCGACTGCGGCCGCTGCCGGTGGATCCAGGACGGCAAACGATGCCCGGCCCGCGGTACTGACGTCGACCACATCGGCGACCCGCACGATCACAGCCCGGCGAATCTGCGCCTGCTGTGCGGCTTCCACCACAAGCGGCGCACCTCCCGGCAGGGCCTGGCGGCGAAACTCGCCAAACGTGACCGCAACGTCGAACAGCATCCGGCGCTCGGCTGAGCCCCAGGTGCTTCCGCATCTTTTCCGAAGGGGCCACCCACCCATGGCCGGCAACAGCAGCGAGCGGTTCAGCATGCCCGAGCAGATCTGGTTCGACGCGAACAACCCCGGGGCGCTGCATGACGCGCTGCGGCTGGATTTCGCCCGGGCCAAGGCCGCCATCGACCGGCGCCCCAGCCTGCGCCGGCATGTCGCCGGGTGCTCCATCTGCCAGGCGATCAGCGCGGCCACCGCGGCGGCGCCGGCCCCGACGGCCGGCCGTAAACGGATGAAGCTGGTGATCAACCCGGGGCAGATGCATCAGCTGCTGGGGCTGCCGGACAGCTTCGAGATCGTGCACATGTACGGCACCGATGACCCGAACACGGTCAGCGTCCTGGTCGCCGGCGAAGGCCTGCCGGAAACAGACCCGTCCGCCGAGACCCCGATCGCGCCGGTCGACGTGATGAGCCGCACCACCGACAGAACATCCTAGGACGTCCTTACGGTGCGTGCGCTATGCCACACGCAACAAGCTGACCTGCGGAAACGGGCTGTAGACGTCGGCGCATCCCGGTTCGTCGGGAGGGGGATCCGGGATGCGCCGATTCGAACTGCACCGCGACATCGACACCAGCGGGGTGTCCGGTGTCGGCGTGGTCGCGCAGGGCGCAGAGTTCGACGACGGCACCTGCGCCCTGCACTGGCTGTCCGCACGCACCTCCACCGCGCTGTACCACAGCGTCCTGGACATCGAGCTGATCCACGGCCATGGCGGGCTGACCCGGCTGGTCTGGACCGACCCGCCGCCCGGCGGCCGGCGGGAGGATCACCGGTGACCGGCACCGAGGACGACTCCGAGCAGGACCTCGAGCAGGAGCAGTGCGGCTGCGACTTCGTGCAGATCGTCGTCGACCGCGGGGAACGGTTCGAGCTGCACCACGTCATCCCGGACGACGGCGCGCCGCACACCCACGACCTGCGCTGCCCGTGCGACCCCGACTACGAGCGGGTCGACTACGACCTGATCGTCGTGGACCACTGCGACCAGGACCCGCAGATCAGCCTGGACGACCTGGAGTGATCGTGCTCGGCAGGATCGACTGGCAACGGGCCCGGACGATCGCCGCCTGGATCCTGCTGACCGGGTCGGTGATCGGCTGGCCGGTCAGCATGCTGACCTGGGCCAAATCCGAGCCGCCTTTCATCCTCTCGCTGTCCTGGCTGGCCATCGTCATCGAATCGGCCAGCCTGCTGACCAGTTCACAGGTCCGGGAGAGCCAGGACAACGGCGATGGATGAGCTGCCCGGCGAATCAGGGACCGGCGACATTCTGCCGGACATCATGCGCCACCCAGGCGACCAGTAGCGCGGCGCCGATGAACACCCAGAAGCCGACCTTCACCGCCGTCCAGAACGTTGCCCAGAAATCCTTGCGTAGCCGGCCCACCGCCGCCTTGGTGTTCTTGTAGTCCCGGTTCGCGCGCCGCACCACCGCGATCCGGTAGCCGAGCATGAAGATCACGCCGGCGATCAGGAACGTGGCGCCGGCGGCCGGGAACGATGCGCTGGTCGCTTCCTGCTGGGCCCACACGCTCCTGAGCGTCCCCTGTGACCGGCCGCGCGCGCAATGACCCGTATCTGCCCCATCCTGAAAAGCCCGCCCATCCGGAGCCCGCGGCCGCCACGGCCTGCGGGCTTCCGCCTTTCCCGACACGGGAGTGATCGATCATGGCCAAGACCGGCCCCGCACCCAAGGCCGTCAAGCACGGCCATTCCGGCGGCGACTGGACCGATGTCCCGGACGCGCCGTACACCGGGCCCGGATCCGACCGGGACCTGCCGGAGATCCCCGGCCTGCCGTGGTATCCGCAGACCGAATCGTGGTGGACGACGGTCCGCCGGATGCCGCACTGCCGTCTTTGGACCGAGTCGGACTGGCAGCACGCGATCATGACAGGCGTCCTGCTGAACCAGGTGTGGGGCGAGCTGTTCGGCGGGGCCCTGCCGGCGAACCTGCTGTCCGAGCTGCGGCAGCGCGAGGCGCTGATCGGCATGACGATGGAGCAGCGCCGCAAGCTCGGCATCCGCTATGTGGATCCCGCCCTCTTCCCCGAGGAAGAGACCCAGACCGAGGCCACCGAGGCCTCGGGCGCGAACGTCAAGGACATCAGCAAGGCTCCGAGCCGCCGCGCTCGCCTGGCTGGCTGACCGCTGCGCGCCATCCCACTGTGAACAGAAGGAGCGACGATGGCTGACCGCGGCCCTCAGACCTTTACCGAAACGGTTATGCAGGCCACCTACTACTCGGCCAGCCCGGGCGGGGACCGGGTCCGGCCCGGCAACGTCCTGCACGTGAAGAACGGCAATGCCGCCCCGGTGGTGATCACCATGGTCACGCCGGCGGTGGTCGACAAGGACCTGGCGGTGGCCGACCGGACCCGGACGGTCACCAACGGCACCGAGGCGTTCCTGGGGGTACCCACGGATCAGGCGTGCCGGGACGCCGACAAGATGGTCGCCCTGTCCTGGTCGGTGACCAGCAGCGTGACGTTCGCCGTGCTGTCGCGCAGCTGATCCGGTCCACCTGTTCGCTGAGCCGCAGTCCGTCACGGAAGCGGCTCTTTTTGCTTTCCCGGCAAGGGAGTCGAGATGCCGCGCACGCTGGTGCGCGCGCCCGGTCATGACCGTCTGCGTTCGCTCGGTGGCCTCGCGCTGGCCTGGATCGAGGCGCTGGTCCGGCATGGCCCGGGCGCGGTGCAGGGAATGGAAGTGGCGCTCGGCGACGAGTTCGCCGGTTTCGTGCTGGACTGCTATGCGCTGGACGAGCACGGCAAACGCATTTATGATCATGTGTTTCTGAGCCGCCCGAAGGGCACGAACAAATCGGGCCTGGCGGCCTACATCGCGTTGTTCGAGGCGCTCGGCCCGGCCCGGTTCGCCGGCGCGTTCGCCGAGGGCGGCGAGGTCTACGAGGACCCGTTCGGGCTCGGCTTCTCCTACGAGTACGAGCCGGGCGAACCGATGGGCAAAACCGTGCATGTCCCCATGATTCGGTGCATGGCCACCGAAGAGGGACAATCCGGGAACGTCTATGACACGATCTACTACAACCTGACCGACGAGGACTGCCCGCTCAGCCATGCCGCCGGCATCGACCCCGGGCGCACCCGGGTGTATCTGCCCAACGGCGGGTTCGTGGTCCCGAGCACCGCCTCCTCCGCCGCCAAAGACGGTGGAAAAGAAACGTTTGTCATATTTGATGAGTCGCATTTGTACAATACGCCCGAGTTGCGGCGGATGTATGCGACGGTTACCCGGAACCTGGTCAAGCTGCGCGGTACCGCCAGCGCGCCCTGGCACATCGAGACCACCACGATGTTCGCGCCCGGCGAGGACTCGGTCGCCGAGACCACGTTCCGCACCGCCGAGCTGATCCGCACCGAGAAGAAGAAGCACGGCCGGCAGCGGATGCTCTACGACCACCGCTGGGGCGAGTGCTCTGATCTGACCGATGAGTCCGCTTTGGCGGAGGCGATCAAGGACGCCTTCGGCGAGGCGATGGCCTGGAACGACATCGCCAGCATCCTCGACGAGTTCTACGACCTCAAGAGCGACCCGAACGACTCGCGGCGCTACTTCCTGAACGCGGAGACCTCGAGCGCCGATACCTGGCTGCCGCTGCGCGACATCGACGCCTGCAAGGACGCCACCAAGTCGCTGCAGAAGGGCGACGTCGTCACGCTTGGATTCGACGGGTCGATTAATGACGATTCGACCGCTTTGGTGGCATGTCGGGTGGCGGACGGTCATCTCGAGCTTCTCCACATCGACGAGCGGCCGCCCGGCCTGGCGCCGCACAAGGAGTGGTCGGTCGACGAGATCGCGGTGGATGCGGCAGTACATGCGGCGTTCGCGACCTTCAAGGTGGTGGGGTTCTACGCGGACCCTGCCATGTACACCTCCTGGATCGCGCAGTGGCACACCCGGTACGAGCGGCAGCTGAAGGCCCGCGCGACGGCCGGCAAGCCGATCGAGTTCAGGTCGAACATCCGCACCCGGATGGCCGCCGCGGTGGAGGCCTTCTATCTGGCGGTCCGCTCGACCGCGAAGGCGGTCGCGATCGGCGACCCGGCGCTGCGGCAGATCTCGATCGTGCCGCCGGAGGACCGGCCGGAGACCGGCACCAACCTGCCGCTGATCCTGCGCCGGCACCTGGCGAACTGCTATGTCCGCAAAACTACCGAAGGGGATCTTCTGCGCAAAGAGACTCCGCGCAGTTCCCGCAAGATAGATGCCGCCATGAGCGCGGTGCTGGCTTTCCAGGCACGCAACGACGCCATCAAGGCCGGTGTGAAGACCGGACCCCGGGCCAAGCGCATCCCGCGCCGGGTCCGCTGAACCCCGCGAAGAGAAAGGGCCCGAGGCCGGTATGACTGCCCTGGCTACCTCCGTAAGCATCGACGGCGTCACCTACGCCGCCGGCACCGATCATGGCTCCATGCCGGCGGCTGTCGTCGACCGGATCCGCAACCCGAGTGCCTGGGTCGGCGGCACCGCCCCGGCCCTGTCGGTCACCCCCGACGGCAAGGCCCGGCTGAACGCGGTCGACCTGTCCACCGCCACGAAGGCGAAGGCCGCCCTGGGCATCCAGGTCAGCCTGCTCAACGGGCACATCGTGCCGACCGGCACCGCCCCGACCGCGGCCGCGCAGTCCGCGGCCGGCACCGGCGCGACCGCCACCGTCGCCGGCCGGGACACCGCCGGCGCGGTCACCCTGACCGCCGGCTCGGCCAGCCTGGGCACCGGCAACCAGGTGATCGTGACATTCAACAAGCCGTTCGCGGTCGCCCCGGTCGTGGTCCTGGAGTCCACCACCGCCGCACTGGCCGCGCTGCACCCGTACGTGGCCGCGGCCAGCACCACCGCTTTCACGATCGGCCTGGGTACCGCGCCGACCGCCAGCACCGCCTATGTGATCAATTACCTGGCGGTCGGCAAGTAGACCACCGCCCGCATGAGGAGTTGAACAGCATGACCAAGAGCGAGCCGGAGACCGGCAAGAAGACCGACGAGCAGTCGAAGCAGGACGGCGTCACCAGCGTGCGGACGAACGCCGAGCAGGAGGCCGAGGAGCGCGCCCAGATGCGCGCTGCGGAGGCCTATGCCCCGCCGGCCGGGGTCGGTGTCGTGATCGACCCGGACGAGCAGTGGCGCAAGACCGCCGCGGACAACTGACCGAACTCGAAGGGTGGTCTCCTCGTGGATGACTGCCGGCACTGCACTCCCTGCGCGCTCGAGCGGATCGAGCGCGCTCTAGCCCGAATGGAGAACATGATGGTCCGCGAGGTCGACCAGCTCAACGAGATCAAGTCCAAGCTCGCCGACGTGCACGCGGATGTGCTCGCCAAGCTCGAGCAGGTCCGCGGTGAGGTGTCGCCGGAGGGCCAGCAGGCGATCGACGAGATCACCGAGGCGCTCAGCTCGTTCGACGAGGAGATCGGCGACGCCGATGGCTCCGACACGCCCGCCGGCGGCGAGGGTCCCACCGGGATCAACCCGGACGAGCAGCCTACGGGCGGCGAGGGTCCGCAGCCGACCGTCTGAGACGGCCCACCGGCTGCGGCGTCCGAAATGCGCCGCGGCCGGTGGCTGCCCGGGGAGGGGGCGCGCGATGTGCAAGGCGTGGCGCCGGTGGTGGCCGCGGGTGCCGGACTGTGTGACGGTCCCCCGCCCCGACCATCGGGCACAGATGACCGCCACCATGTGCCCGGCCTGCGCGAAACGCTGGCTGGCCGGCCGCTCGCTGTGGCATCCCTGGTGCGCGGTGGAGCTGCGGCACGGGTTCGACGTCTACTTCGAGCGGCTGCGGGACCGGCCGCAGACCTGACGAAGCCCGGACCACCTGGTCCGGGCTTCGCGATGGATCTTTGGCTGAGACGTTGGATTCCTACAGCAGCGGATCCCCGATCAGCGAACGGATCGCCTCATCGGCTGTGGGGAACTCCTGCCACCCCGGCTCGGCCGAGCCGGGGTCGTCCAGCCACACCATCCACACATCGGTGTCGAGGAACCGGCGCACTCGCGCGATCGCCTTCTCGCCGGCGTAACGGCTGACGCGGAACAGTGTTCCCCTGCCTTGGAAGTTCTCCACCCGAGGGTCGTTGTCGTAGGCGCTCACCGGGCCGAACCCTTCTCGCACACCAGAATCCCGTCACGCACCTCGCACGGGATCAGCGACTCAGCCGGAGCGGGCGGATTCTGCCGCGCCGCATCGTCCGCGATGCACTGGTGCATCAGAAACGCGGTGCCCAGCGCGGCGCCGACCGCCGCGCCCTGTGCAGCCTTGACGATGTTCTCCGGCTTCACCGAGCCGCCTCCAGCCGCAGGTCGAACCCGAACCCGAACCAGGACCGCAGCCCGGCCGGTTCCTGCTCGATCCGGTCCAGGTCGTACCTCAGGCGGACATGCCACCCGGTCGGCCGGTAGGACAGCCATCCGGTCCGCTGCGGCGCGCGGTCGGCCATCAGGCACGCCGCCATGGTCTCCGCCTCGCCGTCATCGACCGCGGGAATGCTGTGCTCTTCAACATCGTCGTAGCCGTCCGAGGTCTTCAGAACGTAATGCGCGTTCACAGCAGCGGCTCGCCGAGGACCGCGTGGAGCGCATCGTCGAGGCAGTCGAAGCCGTCCTCGGGCGACACCCGTAGGATCCGGTCCGGGGACCTCAGGCGGACATGCCACCCGGTCGGCTGATACCAGTTGTAGAACTCGATCGTCTCGTCGGAATAGACGACGCCATCCCACTCCAGGATGTCGGTCGGCAGCTGGCTGGGGACGCTCTGCGGGTCGATCTGGCAGGTTCTCAGGCCACCGCCCGTCGTCCACTCCACTCGCGGGTCGTTGCGGTACTTGCTGTTGGCGCGATCGCGCTCCATTGGGTTCCCCTTCTTCGAGTTCAGCCTCAGCGGAGGCGTGAACAGCATAGCACCGCTCCGCGACATGAAGGGAGCGTGCGCGCCAGTGGCGATCAACGTCGAGACCCGGCTGTCTCCCGGCTGGTGGATGGACAGGTTGTTCCGGCGGCTGAGCGCCCAGAAACGCCATGCCCGGCTGACCGAGCTGCACAACCGTTACCACGGGGATCCGCCGCTGCCGGAAGGCAACGACGTCGCCCGGGAACTTTTCACCGCATTTCAGCGCAAGGCTCGCACCAACTATGCCGAGCTGGCCGTCTCGGCCGTCTCCGAGCGGATGAAGCCGGTCGGGTTCCGGACCGCGGTCGACGGTGATGAGACCGGCGACTCCGACGCGATCGACATCTGGCTGCGGGCCAGGATGAACATCGTCGCTGCCGACACCCATGACCTGATGCTGAACCTGGGCGAAGCGTTCGTGATCGTCGGCTGGATGGACGAGCAGCGCGGCGTGCCGGTCGTCACCGCCGAGGACCCCCGCTGGATGGTCGGCGAGCCCGACCCGGTCGACCCGTACCGGCTGCGCGCCGCGATGAAATATCTGCGCGACGACATCGAGGGCGAGGACCGGGCCTACCTGTATCTGCCCGGTGAGGTCTGGGTGGCGAAACGGGACGCGCCGTTCTCCGCACTGGAGCCGGCGGTCGGGCCGATGTACTGGTCGCCGAAGACCTGGTCCTGGGATCCGGAGCGCTCCGGCAAGCTCGGCCACAATGCGCTGCCGGTGGTCCGGTTCGTGAACAAGGACGGCAGCGGCGAGTATGAGAAGCACGTCGACATCCTTGATCGAATCAACTATCAGACCTTGAACCGGCTCTGTACCGCAGCCCTCCAGGCATTCCGGCAGCGGGCGATCGAAACGGTCGTGGATCCGGACGATCCGGCCGGCGGCGGGATCGCCACCGAGGACGAGAACGGCAACCCGATCGACTACAGCGAGGTCTTCACCTCGGACCCGCGCGCGATCTGGTTCCTGCCGCCCGGAGCGAAGATCTGGGAATCGTCGTCGGCGGACATGCGCCAGATCCTGGAGATGAACGAGTCCGACATCATCCAGTTCGCGGCCACGACAAAAACCCCCATGTATTACCTCAATCCGGGCGGCGCCAACCAGAGTGCCGACGGCGCCAGCATGCAGCGCGAAAGCTTGGTGTTCAAGGTCGGCGACCGGATCGAGCGCTGCTCGCCGCTGTGGGCCGAGGTCATGGCCATGATCTTCACGGTGATGGGGGATCAGGAACGGGCCGACCTGGCGAACATTCAGACCCTGTGGGCCAACCCGGACCGGCTCAGCTTCGCCGAGAAGGCCGACGCGGTCAACAAGTTGCAGAACGTGCTGCCCTGGCGCTCCCTCATGAAGATCGTCATGGATCTGGATCCGCAGACCATCGAGCGGATGCAGTCCGAGCGTGAGGAGGAGCAGCTGGCCCAGTTGCAGCAGGCCCTGCTGTTGCAGGCCCAGCAGCAGGCCGCGGCCAACGCCCGCTCCAACGACCCGAACGCCGGCAAGCCCGGCAACGACGACGGCGACAACGCCACCGCCAAGACGGCGGCGGCCGCCGCCCAGTCCGCGCAGGGCCAGCTGGCCAAGCTGTCCGGGCTGGCCGGCGGCAGCACCACCCAGAACGGCTCGGTCGCGGCGCTGCTGCGGACATGACAGAACCCCGCCGGTTCCCGCCGACGGGGCTCTGGTGCCGGACTCCTCAACTGGAGCGAGAAGCAGGCGACAGCCTATCAGAAAGGTACGACATGCCGCTGGAGACGACGCTGCATGTGTACCCGGTCGGGGACCTGATCGAGCACGACACCAGCGGCGCGCTGTGCGTCTGCGGGCCGAGCACCGAGTACGTGATCGGCCGGACCGGCAACACCGGCACCTTGATCATGCATCATTCGCTGGACGGCCGCGAGCTGGCCGAGGCGGAGCAACCCCGCCGCTAGCGAGCCACCCCCGGAGGTGCCATGGCGCGCCGGACCGACCAGATCCGGGAGCTGCAGACCCTGATCGAGGCCCAGGCCGCGGTCCGTGACCAGCAGGTGAAACTGGCCCAGGCCGCGGTCCGGCAGGCGTTCGCCGCCGTGCAGGACTGGCGCGACCCGGAACAGACCCGCCGCGCGGTCAACGCCGCGGTGAAGACGGTGACCGCGGCGCAGCGCCGGGTCGCGTCCACCGCCGACGCCTACATGGCCCGCTCCACCACGGCGATCACCGGGCGGCGCTCGGACACGGTCGGCGCGATCGATGTGCGGTCCCTGCGCCGCAAGCTGCCGCAGGACGTCCTCGAACACCTGGCCGCCGGCAAAAGCGTCACGGAGGCGATGGCGCAGCGGGCGCAGCGCCGGGTCGAGGCGGTCGCGCCGGAAGAGGTGTACGGCAGGATCCCCGACCATGTCCGGTTCGTCACCGTGTCCCGCGGGCTGTCCGCCGACGACGCCGCGCTCGAAGGGCTGCGCCGGGCCGCCGCGGTCGCCGAGACCGACATGATGCTGGCCGAACGCGCGCAGGTGCAGGCCTTCCTGACCCAGCGCAAGCCGAAGGGTGTGGTCGGCTATCGCCGGGTGCTGCATCCAGAGCTGGGCTCCGGGGCGCCGCCCTGCGGCCTGTGCGTGGTCGCCGCGACCCGGATCTACCACATCGAAGATCTGATGCCGATCCATGCCCGCTGCCGCTGCTCGGTGGCGGTGGTGACCAAGGACGCCGACCCGGGCCTGAAACTCAACGACGACGACCTGCGGACGCTGCTGTCGACGGTGTATCAGGCGGCCGGCGGCAACACCCGCAACCGGCTCAAGACGGTCCGGGTCGAGTATGTCGAGCACGGTGAACTGGGGCCGATGATCGTCAACGCGGATCAGCACTTCCGCGGCCTCGAGGACTTCGCGCGCACGCAGAGCCAGGACCTGGAGGCGAAGTGGCTGGCCGAGCTGGAAAGCCTGCAGGAACAGCTTGATCGCCTGATCGACCGGGCCGGGGAAAGCGCCGAGGTCGACGAGGCGATCAAGTGGAACAAGCAGAAGATCCGTGAGTTGAGCGCGCGGCTGCCTTAGCTGTGGCGCAGGATCAGCCAGACGGCCGCCCAGACCGCCATCGTCAGGGCGCAGCTGCCGGCCAGGCCGAGCAGCACGGCCATCGTGACCCCCGTGGTGTAGGTCGCCGCGATCGCGAGGCCGGTGGCCGCGGTGCCGAACACCGCGACATGGATCAGCGCCTTGCGCCGGTCCCGGCGATCCTTACTCGCGATCGAGTCGTCCTCAGTCATCGTTGCCGCCAACTCCTAGTAGACGATCGTCGTGGACCCGGATCACTGGACGTTTTCCTCGGCACGCGGCAGGCTTCCGGATTCGCTGAATCCCAGGCCCTCGGCATCCCGGTGCATCCAGTCGAGATGGCCGGCGTCGAGCACGCAGAGGCGGTATCCGCCACCGGTGATCGGCCAGCGCCACAGGCACAGCCGGACATCGGGGTTCGGCTGGTGGCGCCACTCGAAGTGATGTCGTTGCAGCGCTGCGGCGTCTTCGGGTCCGGGCCGGGTGCCGATCACACCATGGTCCGGGCAGGTCACCTGAAGGACCTCGTGGATCTGGATGCCGTCGAGAGTCGGCACGATGCGTCTCCTTGTCTGGCCAGGGTTGTCAGCTAACAGCGTAGCAGCCAGACGCGACATACAGACCTCCCTCACCGGTTTCCGGTGGGGGATTTTTCATGCCCGCCACGGGCGCCAGCACCTATCGAACCCGACACGGGAGTCACCACCATGACCCAGCCCGCCCAGTCGCCGGCGCCGATCCCCGGCCTGATCACCGCGGCGGGCGTGACCCCGCCCGCACCCGCGACCCAGCCGGCCCCCGAGCCGCAGCCGGCCCCGGTCGCCGTCAGCTCCGCCGTCCTGCCCGCCCCGGCCCCGCAGCCGGCCG